>Ga0137407_10000123_pt1 | contig 58734 bp, 52 predicted proteins | sample CZOMad2_2_16fung_FD_108410 | JGI IMG/M metagenome (GOLD analysis project Ga0137407, IMG submission 108410) | Vadose zone soil fungal communities from Angelo Coast Range Reserve, California, USA - CZOMad2_2_16fungal (Illumina Assembly) | ecosystem: Environmental > Terrestrial > Soil > Vadose... | reverse complement strand
GACGAGGCGATCAAGGCGCTCGAGGGCCACGTCAAGCAGGCGACCGGTTTGATCGGCACGTTCTCCAAGCCGTAAGAAGCTGATGCGAGAATGGGAACCTTCAGCGAATCTCGTCATGCCCGGGCTTGTCCCGGGCATCCACGTCTTAATCTCATTCGGGCAAGAAAGACGTGGATGGCCGGGACATAGGCGAGCGGAAGCGACGCCGTCCTTCGGACGGCTATGCCCGGCCATGACGAAAGAGCGATTTTAGCCATGTCGCGCGTGACGCTTCTCGCCTTGCAGGTGCTGGTCGCGGTTATAGGCCTCGCGCTATGGCAACTGCTGGCGACCGTGCCGATCTTCGGCCGTACGTTATTGCCGCCGTTCTTCTTTTCCAATCCGATCGATGTCGGCGGCCAGATCGTCGACTGGTTCGCAAGCGGCGTGATCTGGAAGCATCTTTTGATCACGCTGTGGGAGTCGGTTCTCGCCTTCGTGATCGGCTCGCTCAGTGGCGTCGTAGTCGGATTCTGGTTTGCCAGAAAGCCGCTGGTCGCCGCGGTGTTCGATCCCTATGTGAAAATGGCCAACGCGCTGCCGCGCGTCGTTCTGGCGCCGATCTTCACGCTGTGGCTGGGCTTGGGCATCTGGTCGAAGGTCGCGCTCGGCGTCACGCTGGTATTCTTCATCGTCTTCTTCAACGTCTATCAGGGCGTCAAGGAGGTCTCGACCGCCGTGCGCGACAACGGCCGCATGCTCGGCATGAGCGAGCGGCAGTTGATGCGCCATGTCTACTGGCCGTCGGCGCTGTCGTGGATGTTCTCCTCGCTGCATACCTCGGTCGGCTTCGCGGTGGTCGGTGCCGTGGTTGGCGAATATCTCGGCTCTGCGGCGGGGCTCGGCTACCTGATCCAGCAGGCCGAAGGCGTGTTCGACGTTGCCGGCGTCTTCGCCGGCATGTTCGTGCTGTCGGCTTTCGTCATCCTGATCGACCTTGCGGTCACGCTGGTCGAGCGAAGGCTTCTGGTGTGGCGGCCGGATGTGGGCGAGGCGAGGGCGTAGTTGTTATCCGTCATTCCGGGGCGATGCGAAGCATCGAACCCGGAATCTCGAGATTCCGGGCTCGCGCTTTGCGCGCCCCGGAATGACGGCTTCCACCTTCTCATCCGCCGTATGCTGCTCTATCGTGCGCGCAGCGAACCCGATCCAGTGGCCTCGTGGTTCGAGACGCGCGGCGTTGCCGCGCTCCTCACCATGAGGGGTAGAGACCTCATCCTGAGGAGCTTGCGAAGCAAGCGTCTCGAAGGATGAAGCCACTGCAATGGAAATGCGCTCGCACGGAGGAAATCATGAAGACGATCCTGGCAAGGCTTGCCGCCACATTACTGGCGCTCGCCCTGACTTCCGCTCCTGCCGCCGCGCAAACCAAGGTGACGATCGCGGTCGGGGGCGGCGCCTGCCTGTGCTATCTGCCGACCGTGCTGGCAAAGCAACTCGGCGAGTATGACAAGGCTGGCCTTGCCATCGAGCTGGTCGATCTGAAGGGCGGCTCGGACGCGCTCAGGGCGGTGCTCGGCGGCAGTGCGGACGTGGTGTCGGGTTATTTCGACCACTGCGTCAATCTCGCCGCCAAGAAGCAGGAACTGCAATCCTTTGTCGTGTACGACCGCTACCCCGGCGAGGTGCTGGTGGTGTCGCCCGCGCACACCAGCGAAATCAAATCGATCAAGGATCTCGCGGGCAAGAAAGTCGGCGTCAGCGCGCCCGGCTCCTCGACCGATTTCTTTCTCAAATTTCTCCTGAAGAAAAACGGCATCGATCCCTCAGGCGTTGCCGTGATCGGCGTCGGCCTCGGCGCTACCGCCGTGGCGGCAATGGAGCAAGGCCAGATCGATGCCGCGGTGATGCTCGATCCTTCGGTCACCGTGCTGCAAGGCAGCCATCCGGATCTGCGCATCCTCTCCGACACGCGCACCCAGAAAGATACGCTCGAGGTGTTCGGCGGCGAATATCCCGGCGGCGCGCTCTACTCGACGACGGCCTGGGTCGCCTCGCACGAAAAGGAGGTTCAGGCCCTGACCAATGCAATCCTGAACACGCTGGGCTGGATCCACGCCCATACGGCGGAAGAGATCATGGAGAAAATGCCGCCGGAGATCGTCGGCAAGAACAAGGAGCTTTATCTCGCGGCACTGAAAAACACGATCCCGATGTATTCAAAGACCGGCCAGATGGACCCGAAGGGTGCCGACGCCGTGCTCGCGGTGTTCAGCGTCGGCTCGCCCGAAGTCGCCAAGGCCAATGTCGATGTCAGCAAGACCTACACCAACAAATATGTCGATCAGGCCAAAAAGACGACGGGGATCAATGCGAAGTAAGGTATCCCGCGCGATGGCCGCATGACGCTTCCGTTTATTCACCGGGCCACCACCCTCGATCTGAAGGTTCGCTCCACGCTTTGGCCGTTCGCGCAGGCGCGGCGCGCCGAGATCGATGCGCATTTTGCGAGCGAGCAGCGCAAGAAGCCGACGATCTGGAACGGCCGCGTGCTATTGGGGCGCAACCCGGTCTTCACCGAAAACCGCCTCACGGCCGATTACTTCGAGACGGATTTTGCAAGCTTCCTGGCGTGGCGCGACTGGGGTTTTCCCGATACGGGCGTCTTCAACGGCTTCGGCATGGGCGCGCTGCACTGTTCCGACGGTGCCTTCGTGCTCGGCGAAATGGCAGCGCATACCGCCAATGCGGGTCGGATTTACTTTCCGTCGGGAACGCCCGACCTCGATGATATCAGGGACGGTGCGGTCGATATCGCCGGCAGCGTTGCCCGTGAGGTTCTGGAGGAAACCGGCTTGACGGAGGCGGACTATGCCGCGGGTGCGCACTGGGACTGCGTCGCTTCAGGTGCTGCGATCGCGATGATCCGGTTGTTGCGCGTCGACATGCCGGGCGAGGCGCTGCGCGCGCGGATCGAAGCCAATCTCGTTCGGCAACAACAACCCGAGCTTTGCGCGATCCATCTGGTGCGCGAGCTGCGCGATCTCACGCCGGCAATGCCGCGTTTTGTCACGGCGTTTCTCGAAGCGCAGTTATCGGCATAATCCGGGCGGTCCAGCCGCCGCTCGACCTCAAACAAGTCCGTGCTCTCCGCAGATGCGTGCCAATGCGCTTGACATTGGCCGGCGCTATCAATGTGATAGGCGCCAACAACAAACAAAAACGCTGGTCGCACAATCTTCGAGGGAGGGTGTCATGTCGGTGCGCAGAGCTGCACACCTGTTCGGTGGGCTGTTGGCTGTGATCGCGGCGCTGGGCACGGCGGTTGCCGCCGAGGCCCAGGAGAAGAAAATCAAGATCGGCGTGATTTTTGACCTGACCGGCCCGCTCGCGGGCGGCGGTTCGGAGCTGCAATACACCGGCGTCAAGATCATGGTCGACCAGTACGTCAAGACCGGCGTTGAGGGATACAAGGTCGAGGCGGTCTATGCCGACGCGCAGAGCAAACCCGATATCGCCATCAACGAGGCGGTACGCCTGCTGGAGCAGGAAAAGGTCGACATGCTCATGGGCTTCTTCTCATCGGCGCAATGCGTGCCGGTGGCCGCGCGTGTCGAGCAAATGAAGAAATTCATGTGGATCACCACCTGCATTTCCTCCGGCGTGTTCGACGGCAAGAACTACAAATATGTCTTCCGTCCGCAGGCGGCCGGCGATCAGTACGGCATGATGACGACCGACTTCATCGCCCAGAATTCCGTCTCCAAATTTGGCAAGGAGCCGAAGGATCTGCGCGTCGCCATTATCCACGAAGATGGCGCCTATGGCGTCGACGTGGCGAAGGGCAACGAGGCCGGGGTCAAAAAGGCCGGCCTCAACCTCGTGCTCAAGGAGGGCTACTCCGCCACGGCTCCCGATCTCTCGGCGCTCGTGACAAAATTGAAGCGCGCCCGGCCCGACGTGATCTTCCACACCGGCTACAATCCAGACATTACATTGCTATTTCGGCAGGCGCGCGAGCAGGGACTGAAGTTCGGCGCCATCGTCGGCCATGGCGCAGGCTATGGCGTGTACGAGAAGCTGAAGGAGGGCCTCGGCACGGATGCCAATTATCTCTTCAACACCGATCCGATCTCGATCTGGCTCGCCAACCAGAAAACCATGGATCCCAAGCTGCCGCCGATCATCAAGATGGTCGGCGAGGAATTCGACAAGCTCAAGCCGGGGGTGGCCATTCGCTCCGCCCATGTCGGCATCGGGGCCTCCAACGCCTATGTCTTCCTCGGCGACGTGCTGCCCCGGGCGATCAAGAAATACGGCGGCGTCGATCCTGAGGCGCTGCGCAAGGCCACCCTCGATACCGACATCCCCGAAGGCGGCACCATGCTCGGCTACGGCGTCAAATTCTATGGCGAAGGCGAACGGTTCGCCGGTCAGAACGAGCGCTCGTTCCCGGTGGTGCTGCAATACATCGATGACAAGTCGTATGTGGTGTGGCCGAAGAGCCAGATGCAGCGCGACACCGTGCTGCCGCTGCCGAAGGGGACCACTTTCAGTAATCAGTAAGCCCGGCATCTGTTTTTCGAGGACGATTTTTGGTTGGATCGCTTTGTCCGCGAACTCGGTTCACCTCTCCCCTCCGGGGAGAGGTCGGATTGCGAAGCAATCCGGGTGAGGGGGCTTTGCTCCCACGAGAGGCCGTAACCCCTCACCCCACCCCTCTCCCAAAGGGAGAGGGAGCACACCTTCGTCTTGGTTACAATTCACCGGCGGAGTATCTGCAGTGCTGACGGTGAGCGGGTTGGTGAAGCGGTTCGGCGGCTTCACCGCGGTCAACGGCGTGTCGTTTCGGGTCGAGCAGGGCGAGATTCTCGGCCTGATCGGCCCCAATGGCTCCGGCAAGAGCACGATCTTCAACATGCTCTCCGGCACGCTCGTCCCCTCGGCGGGATCGATCACATTTGACGGGGTGGAGATCGCGGGACTGGCGCCGCATCGCATCATCAACCGAGGCGTCGGCCGCACCTTTCAAATTCCACGGCCGTTTCACCGGCTCAGCATCTTTGAGAACGTGGCGCTGGCGGGCTTCTACGGCCAGGGCAGCAAGAGCCGCGCCAAGGCCAATGAGGCCGCTGAACGGGCGCTGCGCATGGTCGGGCTGCCGACCGATCGCCAGATGAGCGTCGATGGCCTTGGCGCCGCCGGCCTCAAGAAGCTTGAACTCGCCAAGGCGCTGGCGACCGGACCAAAGCTTTTGCTCGCCGATGAAAGTCTCGGCGGATTGGACGATACCGAGATGGATCAGGCCGCCGACATGCTGCGCAAGATCCGCGACGAACTCGGCATCACGATCATATGGGTCGAGCACATCATGGGCGTGCTGATGCGCGTGGTCGACCGCGTCATGGTGCTCGATCACGGCGAGAAGATTTCGGAAGGGCTGCCGAGCGCGGTGGCGAGCGATCCGCGGGTGATCGAGGTCTATCTCGGCACCGACGCGGATTCCAGCCAGGTCGCGGCGGCGCAAGCGCGCCGCCGCGCGGAGATGTGAACAGCATGCTCGAGCTCAGATCGGTCGATGCGGGCTACGGCAGCTTTCAGGCGCTGTTCGGCGTCAGCCTCGATGTGAAAGCCGGCGAAGCGGTCGGCGTGATCGGCCCGAACGGCGCCGGCAAGACCACGCTGATGCGGGTGATTTCGGGGCTGATCCGGCCGCACCGGGGATCGATCGCCATGGAAGGCACCGATGTGCTGGCTACGCCAGCGCACCGGATCGTCAGCCTCGGCATCGCCCATGTCCCGGAAAATCGCCGGCTGTTTCCACGGCTCACCGTCGACGACAATCTAAAGATGGGCGCGTTCATGCCAGGCGCGCGCGCCAAATACGGCGAGCGGCTGCAATTCGTGTTCGATCTGTTTCCGCGCATGAAGGAACGGCGCGGCCAGATGGCGGGAACCATGTCGGGCGGCGAACAGCAGATGTGTGCGATCGGCCGCGCCTTGATGTCGAACCCGAAGCTGTTGCTGCTCGACGAGCCGTCCGCGGGCCTCGCGCCCGTCGTGGTGCAGCAGGTGTTTGAACTGGTCAAGCGCATTCGCGCCAGCGGGCTCACGGTGCTGATCGTCGAGCAGAATGTGCAGCAGGTGCTGCGCGTCGTCGATCGCGCCTATTTGCTCGAAGCAGGCTCCATTCGCGCGTCGGGGACGTCGGCGGAGATGCTGAGCACCGACACCATCAAGCAAGCGTATCTGGGGGTATGAGCATGACCCGGAAAAGTGGATGCCGGTTTTCCGATAAGGTCATGCTCAATAAGAAGCGGTAGCGAGCCATGCAATCCTTTCTTGATAGCTTCGACATCTATCTGCTCGAAGCCGTGGTCAACGGCATCTTGCTCGGCGGGGTGCTGGCGTTGTTGGCGCTCGGGCTCAATTTGATCTTCGGCGTCATCGACGTGACCTGGATTTGCTACGCCGAGCTCGTCATGATCGGCATGTACGGCATGTATTATCTCGTGCAGTACTATCATCTGCCGTACTGGGCCGCGGCGCCGCTTGTCATTCTGCTGGTCGCGCTGCTCGGGGCGGCGCTGCATTATATCGTGATCGCGCCGCTGTTGACGGCGCCGCCGATCAATCAGCTGCTCGCGACCGGCGGCGTGCTGTTTATTCTGCAGAGCTTTGCCACCGTCGCTTTCGGCGTCGAATTCCGCAATCTCGGCATTCGCCTGCCTGTCGTGGCGCTGGGTGAAATGCACTTCAGTTATGCGCGGCTATTGTCCTTCGCCGCCGCACTGATCGGCATGGTGAGCGTCTATTTGTTCATGACGCGCACCTACACCGGAACGGCGATCCGTGCGATTTCGCAGGACCGCCAGATCATGTCGCTGATGGGCGTAGATACCAAACGCATCTATCTCATCACCTCGGCGCTGGGCGGCGCGCTCGCGGGGCTCGCCGCATGCCTGCTGGTTTTACAATATGACGTGCATCCCTTCGTCGGCCTGTCGTTCGGGCCGATCACGTTCCTGATCTGCGTGCTCGGCGGGCTTGGCAACTTCATCGGCGGCTTCATCGCGGCTTTCGTCTTCGCCGAGATCATCTCGCTCGGCGGTCTGTTCTCGGACCTTGAATGGGGCTACGTGCTCGCCTTCGCCTTCTTCATCGTCATGATGTTCATCCGGCCGGCCGGCTTGCTGGCGAGGCGCCGATGAAACCGCGCCACGCCATCTGGATCGCTGGCGTTGCGGCGGCGATTGCGCTGCCCTTCGTCCATCGCGAGCCCTATCATTTGCACATCCTGGTGCTGATCCTGATCTGGTCGTTCGCCTATACCTCCTGGTCGATCATGGGCCGCTTCGGCCTGGTGTCGCTGGGGCATGGCGGCTTCATGGGCGTCGGCGCCTATGTGACGGCGCTGTTGTGGAATCATCTCGGGATATCGCCGTGGATCGGCATTCCCTTGAGCATGGCGGCGGCTGGAGTGCTGGCTGCCGTGGTGGGCTATCCCTGCTTTCGCTTCCGCATTACCGGTCATTATTTCGTGCTGGTGACGCTGGCGCTGTCCGGCATCGTGCTTCAGGTCATCACCGCCACGCGCGACTACACCGGCGGCTCGCTCGGCTATACGCCGGACCGCACCACCGGCAGCCACTTGCTGGCGCTGCAGTTCGACAGCAAGACGACGTGGTACCTGATCGCGCTGTTCATCTGGCTGTCCGGCCTTCTGATCTGGCGCTGGATCGACCAAAGCATGAGCCGATACGCCATGGAGGCGATCTCGGAGGACGAGGACGCCGCCGCCGCGGCCGGCGTCAACGTGACCGCCGAGAAACTCAAGATCACGATGATCAGCGCGTTGATGACGGCGTTCGCCGGCGCGCTCTACGCCCAGTATCAGATGTTCATCTCTCCCGACACGGTCAGCGGCATTTCGGTGTCATTGCAGATGGTGTTTGCCGCCATCGTCGGCGGTCTCTACGTTTCGCTCGGCCCCACCGTCGGTGCCGTCATCACCATCCTGCTGGCGGAGGGACTGCGCATCGGGTTCGGAACGGCGGCGGTGGGTTGGGACAACCTTGTCTATGGCGTGTTGCTGGTGCTGTTCATCATATTCCTTCCCAAGGGCATTCTTGGTAGCGTCATCGACAGACTGAAAACCCAACGCAAGCCGGCCTTGAGGTCATGAGCAAAAAGCCTTCAAAATCCCTCGGCGACCCGTTCGTCGCGCCGTTTCGCTTCGACGGATCGGGTGAGTTTCATCTGAGGTCGCACAAGACCAATGACAGGGGCGGCCTCGACAAGGACAAGGCCGAGAAGTTTCTCGAGGCCAGCCGGAAACGCCTGAGCGATTTTCAGGAACGGCTGTACGCCCAGGACCGCTGGTCGGTATTGATCATCTTGCAGGGCATGGACGCATCCGGCAAGGACAGCGCCATCAAGAACATTTTCGCGGGCGTCAATCCGCAGGGCTGCGAGGTCACTTCGTTCAAGCAGCCGACCAGCCACGAACTCGCCCATGATTTCATGTGGCGAACCATGGTGGCGTTGCCGGCGCGCGGCCGCATCGGCATCTTCAATCGATCCTATTATGAGGAATGCCTGGTGACGCGGGTGCATCGGGAGCTGCTCGCCAAGGAGCGGCTACCTTCGAAATCGGTGACCCAGGACATCTGGCGCGAGCGCTTTGAGGACATCTGCGCCTTCGAGCGCTATCTGACGCGCAACGGCACCGTGATCCTGAAATTCTTCCTCAACCTCTCGAAGGAAGAGCAACGCAAGCGATTTCTTGATCGGCTGGATGATCCCGCAAAGGTGTGGAAATTTTCGATGGCGGACGTCGCCGAACGCGCGATGTGGCGCCGATACATGGCCGCGTATCAGGACATGATACGGCACACTTCGGCGGGCTCGCCATGGCATGTGGTGCCGGCCGACCACAAATGGTTCGCGCGGCTGGTGATCGGGTCCGCGATCGTCAACGCGCTGGACGGCCTCAACCTGCGCTTTCCCCGCGCCGACCGAAATTCGCTGCAGGAGTTCAAGAAAGTGCGCGAGGCGCTGGAGCACGAGGGGACGGGCGGGGGAAAGAAGACTGTCAAGAAGGTCGGTCCGAAAACGCCGGCCAAGAAGTAACGGTCGCCGGTTCCGATGTTACCCGGTAGCGCGCCAACGGGTGCGCCCGACGGTCGCTCGAAGACAGGGCCGTATGGTTACGGCCTTGTTCCGATATTCAGACGAAACGTCGAGAGTTACCAGCGCGGGCCTACGCCGACGCCAATTCCGCCCGGCCCGATGCCGATGCCGACGCTCGGCCCGTCATTGTAATAGCCGCCGTCATAGTAGCCGCGGCGTTCGATGTAGCGTTCACGCGGCGCGTAGCCGTACGAATCCTCAACGATCACGCGACGCCCGCGTTGCTGCCAGCAGCGTCCGTATTCATTGCAGACCATGCGAACCTGTTCGATGCCGTTATCGGGCATCGCCACCACGCCATTTGAGAGCGGGGCTGCGGATGCGGCAGTCGCAAATAAGGCACTCGCACCGAGCGCCAGTGAGATCATGATCTTGTTCATGCAAAACTCCTCCAGGGTTGTATGAAACTCAAGCGCGGGACCGCACCAATGGTTCCGCGGGAACCCGCGGCTACATCCACCGCGAGAACCGCACCTATCTAGTGGATCCCGGCGAGCGCTGCGTCATCGAAGAGATCGACTGACAAGCCGATCGTGAAAGGTGGCGGCCTCAAAGCCGCCGCCTTTCGCTTCTTTTCTGAATTGGACCGCCAAGGTTAACGAACCGGAGAAGCAGCGACGAAGCCGTCAGCGGCCCGATGGGAACTAATCCGGCTGTCGCGGCTTATCATCAACGTTCCAAAACCGGGAGACCGCCATGAAAATCGCAAAGATCATTTTGGCTGCTGCTGGTGTCCTCACCATCGTCGCTTCGGCGGCCGTGGCCGAACAAATGCTCAACGGTACGATTACGAAAGTTGACCGGATCAATAACTCTGTTGCCATTCGCCAGACGCAAAGCGGCACCGTCGGAGCCAACACCGCGGCCGAAGAGTTCAAGACACAAGACGGCCTGTCGCTGGACAAGTTGCATGCCGGCGATAGGGTGACCTTTTCCGCCACGGAAAAGGGTGGGGTCAAAACCATCACCAAAATCCAGCAACAGTAATACGCGCATATCCATCGCCGACCACGCTGGGCAAGGACAGTTGCGTACAACGGTGCTTGCCTAGAACGTTTTCGAGCGAAGTGGATACCGGTTCGCGTGAAGAAAACGCGTCAAACAAGAAATTAGAGCGTCGGTTCTGATTCAATCAGAACCGATCTTGCTCTGGTCACGGCCGCCTTGGTTATCGGCGTGACCCGATTTCGGCTTCTCCGCCTCACGAGGCGTGCTATGCTTCTGCCGGTCGGCTAAAATCGCCGTTGAGTTTGCCTGCCACGCTCAATTTCTTTCGCCGATATTGCTGGTCACGATCACCGGAGGCTTCCTGTCATTAGCCATGGCTCGCCTTGCGGGATCATCGATGGCCAACAAACGGCCCGTCGGAGTTCAAGGGGGTAGAAACCCGTCGATCTTCCGAAAACCAAAATTGCGATTTAGCCGGCGAGGGATGGAGAAAACAGATGTCCAAAATGCCGAAGATTGATCACGAATACAATGCCGGCAAGGACAAATTCAAAATAACAATTCATGGATATTCGCTGAGCAAGAAGGCCCGCGGCGCCATCGTGAAAAAATTGATGTCGGAGGTGGAGCGCAGCCCGGATCGTCTGGTCGCCGATGCCAAGAAGACATCGAAGAAGGGACCGGGCAAGAAACTGCCGGGCTTGCAAAATGCATCCAAGTTGATTGAGGTTGGCGACTGACGTGGAACGTCTGATTTTTGGAAACTGACTGCAGGTGCCGCCATGATTCTCGCCTTGATATCGGTTCTCACCATCGTTGTTGTCGGCGCCATCTGTTTTTGGGCCATCGACAAGTTCGCCAACGACCGTCGTTTGGCAAATTTGCTAAAATTGCTCGTCATCCTCATTTGCCTCGGCGCCATTTTGCAGCGGATACTGCCGCTGACAGGGATTTATTAGCCAGTTCCACGCCGCGCGCCGTCCCCAGCCGATTGATATAGGTCAATGAGTCATGTCGGCTTCAGATGCATCATCAGAGCACGGTAGACCAGCACCGCCCATTCGAGCACGTGTCGGTTCTCACAGATATTTTTTTGTGAGCAATTTTGACCACTCCAATCCGAATGTGCAGTTGCATACTGTCGCTTTTTACGACCCTGGTGGCTGAGAAGATGGTAATCTCCTTGGTCAAGCGAAACGACCTCGCGCACGTGCTGGGCTTGCACCGGCCTCGCCGGTTCACGCCGCTGGCGTGTGGCATTTATCGAAAATTTCGACGCTGCAATTGATCGATCTTAAACGTCCGCCGGCGCTGTTGGCGTGGTGGGAAGTGTCATCTCGATCAGACGATCAGATAAAGTCAGGTCCCCATGAGTCTTGCCGATGCAGACTCTTTAACGGCCCGACACCAGCAACAAGCCGACATGCGGCTCGTTCCCGGCGGTACGTTCCGTATGGGATCGGACCGCCATTACCCCGAGGAAGCGCCAGTCCATCGCGTCACGGTCGATGGATTCTGGATGGATCGCACGCCGGTGACGAACCGGCGGTTTCGCGACTTCGTCGGGGCGACCGGCTATGTCACCTTCGCCGAAATAGCGCCTGACCCGGCGGATTATCCCGGCGCGTTGCCGCACATGTTGAAGGCAGGTTCGCTCGTCTTCGATCCGCCGGATCGACCGGTCGATCTGCGCAATTTCGCGAATTGGTGGACCTTCAAATTCGGCGCCAACTGGCGTCGCCCATACGGCAGGGGCAGTTCGATCCGCGGTCTCAACGATCATCCCGTCGTGCACATTTCGTACCGTGATGCCGAAGCCTACGCGGCCTGGGCCGGCAAGCAATTGCCGACCGAAGCCGAGTGGGAATATGCGGCGCGAGGCGGTCTTGATCAGGCCGAGTTCGCTTGGGGCGATCAGTTCACGCCGGGCGGCCGGCATATGGCCAATACCTGGCAGGGCGCATTTCCGCGCGAGAATCTCGCCAGCGATGGATACGCGCGCACCTCGCCGGTCGACGTGTTCCCGCCGAACGGCTTTGGCCTTTCCGACATGATCGGCAATGTCTGGGAGTGGACCTCGGATTGGTATTCGACCGGGCATGCCGGCGACGCGCCAAAGGCGTGCTGCATTCCCGAGAATCCGAGTGGCGCGATCGAGGCCGACAGCTACGATCCCTGCCAGCCGCAGATCAAAATTCCTCGCAAGGTCGTCAAGGGCGGTTCGCATTTGTGCGCGCCGAATTACTGCCGTCGCTACCGGCCGGCCGCTCGCCATCCGCAGCCGGTTGACACGTCAATGAGTCATGTTGGCTTCAGGTGCATCATCAGAGGGAGAATTGCGTGATGAGTAAGGAAAAAAATTCTGGCAAACCCGATACCTGCGCGAACCAGACTGTTACGGGTTTGAAGCGCCGCGATCTTTTGTTGAGCGGCAGTTCTATTGTTGCAGCATCAGCGCTCTCGGCAGTCGGCCTGAGCAGTCCCGCGGAAGCTCAGCAACCGGCGACCGCTCCCGCCGGGCAAAGGCCGAATATCGTCGTCATCATGGGTGACGACATCGGCATGTGGAATATCGGCGCCTACCATCGCGGTTTGATGGCCGGGCGGACCCCAAACCTCGACAAGCTCGCCGCCGAAGGCATGCTTTTTACCGATTACTACGCGGAAGCGAGCTGCACGGCAGGCCGCGCCAACTTCATCACCGGCGAACTGCCGATTCGCACCGGCATGACGACGGTCGGCCAGGCCGGCGCACCGACGGGTATACCTTCGCAGGCGGTGACGATTGCTACCGCACTAAAAGCGATGGGCTACGCCACTGGCCAGTTCGGCAAGAACCATCTTGGAGACCAGAATGAATTCTTGCCGACGGCGCACGGCTTCGATGAATTCTTCGGCTACCTCTATCACCTCGACGCGATGGAAGATCCGGCGCATCCCGGCTATCCGCAAGAGTTGCTGAATACGGTCGGGCCGCGCAACATGATCCATTCGTACGCGACCAATGTCGACGACGCCACCGTGGATCCACGCTGGGGCAAGGTCGGCAAACAGAGAATCGAGGATGCTGGAACGCTCTATCCCAAGCGAATGGAAACCGTGGACGACGAAATCCGCGACTTTGCGCTGAAGTTCATTGACAAGGCTAAGGCCGACAACAAGCCGTTCTTCCTCTGGCTGAATCCGACGCGCATGCACATTGTCACTCACCTTTCGCCCAAATACGAGGCGCTACGCAACTCGCAGAACGGCTGGACCATTCATGAAGCCGGTATGGCGCAGCTCGACGATGATGTCGGTATCGTGATGAAGAAGTTGAAAGACATGGGCGTGGACGACAACACGATCGTTGTCTTCACCACCGACAACGGCACCGAGGTATTTACCTGGCCAGATGGCGGACAGACGCCTTTCGCGCAGAGCAAGGGTACCGTCTTCGAAGGTGGCTTCCGCGTGCCAGCGATAATCCGCTGGCCGGGCAAGGTGCCCTCCGGCAAGGTCGAGAACGGTATCATTTCCGGGCTAGATTGGTTTCCGACCTTCCTTGCGGCGGCGGGCAACCCGAACATTGTCGAAGAGCTGAAGAAGGGCAAGCAGATCGGTGACACGACGTATAAATGTCATCTGGACGGCTATAATCAGATGGACATGATAACCGGCAAGGGGCCCTCGAACCGGCACGAGATCTGGTATTTCGGGGAAAGCGAACTGGGCGCCGTGCGCATCGACGACTTCAAGTATCGTTTCATCGACCAGCCTGGAGGGTGGCTGGGTGAAAAAACCAAACCTGACGTGCCTTATCTAATCAATCTTCGACTCGATCCTTTTGAGCGCACAGGCTGGCCCGATAGCGGGACCAAAAACGGCGCGCAACAATATTTCGACTGGTTCAAATACGAATTCTGGCGGTTTGTGTTCGTCCAGCAGCAAGTAGAAAAGCTGGCGATGACAGCGATCGAATTTCCGCCGATGCAAAGGGGCGCGAGTTTCAATCTCGATGCCGTAAAGGCGAAGATCGCGGCGGCCAGGGCCGCAATCGCTAAGTAGGCACGCTGATTTTTGGCGGGTGCCTCAACGCGGAGCGCCCGTCGGATAGCAGAACGCAAATTGGGTTACGTAAAATCCTCGCTAACTTCGGGGGCCAGGATGTTGATTCCAGTTTCGATGATTGTACTCAAATCGTCCTGACAGTTGCGGGACGTCGTACCAAAATATGATATCGTGCGCGGGTGCCGCCTCGATAGCACTTAGGCGTTGACCTAAGTGCCGGGCTGAATGAAACGGTCAAAAGGATGTGTCGCGGATGAGCAGAGAGCGATGGCGCGGCTGCAAACCCAATGGTCTCAATTCCGCGAGACCGACAAAACGCAGTGCTTGGGAGAGGCGAACATAGGCGATACACCGAGTTACGTCGACCTGCTGACGTGCCTTCAGCTTGCGAAAGATGCCAGACAACTGCCGAAGTAATGCGTAGTGGGAGTGACGCGTATGGTTTCGCCTCGTCTGCCGCTCTGGCTTCGCCTGGTTCTGCTTGTCGGTGCGGTTGGCCTTGCGTCGGGCGCGAGCCTCTTGGCCTATCGGTACTACACGCGTCCGGTAACGCTGAGCGTAGCGGTCGGCTCGATCGACGGCGAAGCCGCCAAAGCCATGTCAGCCATTGCGAGCCGGCTCGCCTCGGATAACGCGCCGGTACGGCTCAAGGTCATCGACAGCGGCACCGCGCTCGAAGCGGCCAAGGCGTTTTCGGAAGGCAAGGCGGATCTCGCGGTGGTTCGCGGTGACGTCGGTGACCTGTCGCAGGCCCAGGCCGTCGTCGTTGTGAGCCATGTGGTCGTGCTCATGATCGTGCCGCCGGGTTCGGCCATCGACAGTATCGACAAGTTGAAGGGCCGCCGGGTCGGTGTGATTAGCGGGGAGGCCAATACCAAGATTGTCGACATACTGAGCAGGGAATACGGACTCGATCGCGCCAAAGTTTTCAAGGATATCGCTTTGCCGGATGCCCGGCGCGCCATTCAATCCAAGGAGGTGAGTGCGCTCCTGGTCGTGATCCCGCTGGCCGGAAAATATCTCTCGCTGGTGCGGGATTTCTTTCAGCAGGGCTCCAAAGCATTGCCGATCCTGCTCCCGATCGATTCCGCGGGCGCAATCGCACAAGCGGAACGCGCTTACGAAAGCTTCGACGTGCCCAAAGGCACGCTGCGCGGGTCGCCGCCGGTGCCGGAGGATGACCTGACGACCTTGCGGGCTTCACTGTATCTGGTTGCCCACAAGAAGCTGAGCACTGACTTGATCACCAGCCTAACGCTAACGATCATGAAAGTGCGCAGGGAGCTTCTCGCCGAGCAGCCGATTTTTGCGCAGATCACCGCGCCGAGCACCGATCAAGATGCCTGGCTTCCCCTGCATCCCGGCGCGGCAGCCGTCTATAACAGCACCCAGCAAAGTTTTATGGATGAATATGGCAACTGGATCTACCTGACGCCGATGGCGCTCGGGGGCATGGCCACCGTATTTGCGGCGGCCTGGAAATTCCTTGGGCTGGGCCAGCCCGCCACCGGTCAGGGCCCGCTGGATTCTCTCTATGCCCTCGGACGCCGGATCCGTAAGGCCACGACCGAGGCCGAGCTTTCAGACATCGAAGAAGAGATCGACGACATCCTCAACGCACAGCGCACCAAATCGGCTCGCGGAGACGAGAACGCGGTGGATGACGCGACGCTGAATGTGGCCGCGCACCGGCTGGAGGGCTTGATTCACGACCGACGAAGCGTGCTTGCGAAGAAGCCGGCCATTGTCTCGGCGGCCTGAGCGACCGCGCGCCGAAATTGAGTACGACCACCGAATGACGTGCAACCAAAGGAGAACAGTCATGAAACATCTGATGATCTCTCTATTGCTGGCCGGAGGCTTCATCGCCTTGAGCACGATGGATGCAAGCGCGGTGGTCTGCGCGCGGGGCGTCGTTCGCGCTGGATGCGTTGGCGCAGGCGGCGCCGTGGTCGTGGGAGCCCCTGTGGCCAGACGAGCCGTTGTTGTCGCGCCGCGGCGGGTTGTTCGACGCAGAGTGTACTGATCACTCGGCGTCGAAATAGGCCGCGTCGCCAATGATTGATCCGGATATAGTGATGTAAGCCCGACCTCCGGATTCGAGACACCAAACGGAGATATCTTGGCGATGAGCCCTTGGTTGACCTCGCTCGTTATATTCGTGATCATATTTGGCGGGGCCTTGCTTGGGGTGTTTCTCCGGCCTTTGCTGTCGGACCATCATCTGCATCCAGATTCCCGCGATGCTGTTAAAATGGCAACGGGCCTGATCGGCACATTGGCAGCACTTGTGTTGGGCCTGTTGATCGCGTCCGCGAAAACTTCGTTCGACCTGAAAACCAACCAGGTCAGACAAATGACCGCCACTATCATTCTCCTGGACGATCTGCTCGCGCAATATGGTCCGGAGGCAACTCGCCTGAGGCAGCTCCTGCGGCAGAGCATCGAGCCGTTGGCCAACCGCATCTGGCGCGAGGAAGGGAGTTCTGCGGGGAAACCCGTTCATTTCGAGTCGAGCGCCCAGGCGCTGGCGTTCGAATCTGAACTGGAACATCTCTCGCCGGCCAATGACGCGCAACGCTCCCTGCAATCTCGCGCCATTGCGGCGTTCACGGAAGGCGCGCAGACGAGGCTGCAGTTGTTTGCCCAGGCCGGCGGCTCGATCCCCGCGCCATTCCTGATCATTCTGGTGTTTTGGCTGAGCGCGATTTTCGTCAGCTTCACGTTGTTTGCGCGAACCAATCTGGTGGTCATGACCTCGTTACTGCTGTGCGCGCTGTCGTTCGCCGGCGCGATTTTTCTGGTCCTGGAGCTGGATAATCCCTTCACGGGGCTGATGGGAATTTCGAGTTCGACGCTAAGGAGCGCGCTTTTACCGTTGAATTCGTAGGGTAGGCACCAATCGAAGGGAGGGAGGGTTTGTTGTGAGGTCGAATGGCCATGTGTCAGCGGCGAACTCTGATCGGGTTTCAGCGGGGTGGCGTCTGAGCAGCCTATGGGCTGCCCGCGCGCTCTTCTGCGCTTGCCTCCTCGTTGGCGTGATCCTGTGTCCGACGGTAGCAACCTCCCAGGTTGCGTCGCCGCCTGATCAAAGCGCAAATGCCGGCGAAGATTTTTTCCGGCCTCCCGCGAACTTGTTTCAGATGATGACCGCTTACAGGACGGCTCCTGGCAGCGGCCCCACGAAAGGATCTATTGTCAACGTCACGACCGAGACGCTCAATCTGCGTTACGACCACGCAGTGGATCTGGCGCCGATGTGGATCCTGGCGCTGCGCTCCGATCTACCTCTTCTGGCCAAGAACCCCTTCTCGTCCAGCAATCCCGACGGCGATTACCTGCATGGCGTCGGCGATGCCGATGTCCAGGCCATCGTGATCCACAATCTGAGCCAGCGCTGGGCGGTCGGCTTTGGCGCCCGCCTTGTCGCTCCCACCGGCGGAGACACTTTCGGCTCGGGAAAATGGCAGATCATGCCCGTCGTCGGCGCGCGTTACGGATTGTGGGAGATCAATTCATCCAGCTACTTCGAGCCGGTCATTCGGTACGACGCCAGTTTCGCCGGCGATCCGACCAGGAGGACCATCAGCAATCTGCAATTCGCGCCGACCTTCAACCTGGGCCTCCCGGACCGATGGTTCATCACCTTCTATCCGAGCACAGACATCCGGATCAATCTGGGCGATCCGGTCACCGGACAGACCGGCCGGCTGTTTCTTCCATTCGACGCCAGGATCGGGCGCAAATTGTCTGACAATGCCGCGCTCTCATTCGAGCTCGGCGTGCCCATCATCAAGGATTACCCGGTCTATAATATTAAGACACAGGTCAGACTTAATATAACTTACTAGGCATCGAACAGGTTTCTTCACGTCGCGCGATCGGAGGCGCGACCGGAACTGATTTGCCCGTCGTGCCAATCTGCCGCAATCGGCGGCATTGATATCACCCCCAAATCAGCGGCACATTGCGCACTATCCCGCACCGCTAGAGGGGCGTTTGCGCGAATCGTCACGGACGTCGGTGCGGGATGCGGTGGATGCGGGCAGTGTCAGCGACGAATGACGTTGATCCGCGGACGGCGAAGTCGTGTGGTCCTGACGCCCCGACGCTGGCGTCAAGTTCTCGAGAAGCAAAGCTTCTTGGGGATGACGGTGACAACAAAGCCCGGTCACCGAGGAGAGCGCGGAGGAAACCGTTAAAACCATTGCGCAGGGAAGGCCGGATGAAACCGGTGAACCTGTGGTGACTATGCTCGTGTGCTTTTTCAATTTCGCACGCGAGGCTGCGGGTGCATTCGGCACCCGGCTTTCCCTGCGCCCTCCAATTTTTTCGAGGGCATGGTTGGCAAACCTCGGGCGCATGGTGTCGCGAGATCGCGGAGGCGTGTCTGGAGCGTCGTTGCGAGGAGGGGAGCGTAGGGTTGGGTAAAGCGAAGCAATCAAGTGACCGTCATTCCGGGGCGATGCGAAGCATCGAACCCGGAATCTCGAGATTCCCCGATGCGCAATTGCGCATCTGAGGTCTGGTGCTAACGCACCATCCCGGAATGACTTGTTTCTGCGACAAAAAAGGTCAACCCGCCTGACTATCTTTTGGCATTGCGGTTTGGCGCATTTCTCGTTTAGAACGGCGTTGAAGCGCGTCCCCGGCAACCAACCGTCAATGGTTTTGCCCCAGGATAGGCTTCAAAAGGGTCTGGCAATGCTGATTCGCGGCGAAATGGTTGGAGTTGAGGGTGCAGCGGCCGATGCCGCCCGTATCCCGGCGATTCCGGCTGCGTCCTTGCCCACCCTGCTTCTTGGCGGGCTTCTGCTTCTTATCGGCCCCTGAGGGCCGTCTGGGCGGTTTGCGCCTGGGCACTCAGGGGTTGCGCGAGATCAACAGGCCCCTTCAGCGCTCAAAAAAAGCAGCGCACGAGCTAGAGGAATTCTCCAAATGACCACCGTGAACAAGTCCGACAAGGACCGCGTCGTTATATTCGACACCACCTTGCGCGACGGCGAACAATGCCCCGGCGCCACCATGACCTTCGAGGAAAAGCTCGAGGTCGCCGAGATGCTCGACGACATGGGCGTCGACATCATCGAAGCCGGCTTTCCCATCACCTCCGAAGGCGACTTCCAGGCGGTGAGCGAGATCGCCCGCCGCTCCAAGAACGCCGTCATCGCCGGGCTGTCGCGCGCGCATCCGAAGGACATCGACCGCTGCGCCGAAGCGGTGAAATTCGCCAAACGCGGCCGGGTTCACACCGTGATCGCGACTTCGCCACTGCATATGCGCGTCAAGCTCAACATGACGCCGGAGCAGGTGCTGGAGCTCTCGATTGCCAACGTCACCCGCGCCCGCAACCAGATCGACGACGTCGAATGGTCGGCCGAGGACGGCACCCGCAGCGAAATGGATTTCCTCTGCCGCATCGTCGAGGCCGTGATCAAGGCCGGCGCCACCACGGTGAATATTCCGGATACCGTCGGCTACACCGTGCCGGAAGAATACACCCACTTCATGCGCACCTTGATCGAGCGGGTGCCGAATTCCGACAAGGCGGTTTTCTCGGTCCATTGCCACAACGATCTCGGCATGGCGGTGGCGAATTCGCTGGCCGGCATCGCCGGTGGCGCGCGGCAGATCGAATGCACCGTCAATGGCATCGGCGAGCGGGCGGGCAACGCCGCGCTCGAAGAAGTCGTGATGGCCATCAACGTGCGCAACGACAAGTTTCCGTACTGGAACAAGATCGACACCACCATGCTGACGCGGGCTTCCAAACTGGTCTCGGCGGCGACGTCGTTTCCGGTGCAGTACAACAAGGCGATCGTCGGCCGCAACGCATTCGCCCATGAAAGCGGCATCCATCAGGACGGCGTGCTGAAGGATGCCTCGACCTACGAGATCATGCGCCCCGAAATGGTCGGCCTGAAGCAATCCTCGCTGGTGCTGGGCAAGCATTCCGGACGCCATGCGTTCGTGCACAAGCTGGAGGAGATGGGCTACAAGCTCGGCGCCAACCAGCTCGAAGACGCGTTCGTGCGGATGAAGGCGCTCGCCGACCGCAAGAAGGACATCTACGACGAGGACATCGAGGCGCTGGTCGACCAGGAAATCGCCAACGCGCATGATCGCATCAAGCTCACCTCGCTCACGGTCATCGCCGGCACCCATGGTCCGCAGCGCGCCACCATGAAGCTCGACGTCGACGGCCAGATCAGGATCGAGGAAGCCGAAGGCAACGGTCCGGTCGATGCGGTCTTCAACTGCATCAAGTTGCTGGTGCCGCACGAAGCAAAACTCGAACTCTACCAGGTCCACGCCGTCACCGAAGGTACCGACGCACAGGCCGAGGTGTCGGTGCGGCTTGCCCATGAGGGCCGCTCGATGACGGCGAGGGCGGCCGATCCCGACACGCTGGTGGCTTCCGCCAAGGCGTATCTGGGTGCGCTCAACAAGATCGTGATGAAGCGCCAGCGCGACGTGCCCGCGGCAGCCGCGAGCTGATGGTTGCGTTCCCCGGACGCAGCGCAGCGCTTTCGCGGTGCGCTGCTGATCCGGGGTCCATCGTTTAAGACCATCGTCATTCCGTGGGTCCCGGCTCTGCGTAGCGGCATTGCATGCCGCAACGCGTCCGGGACACGCGTTCGCTATCAATGATGAGCGTCATTGCGCCTGGGCGCCATCCTGCCCCTGATTCAACCGGAACCAAATAGGCTCTATCCGAGGCGGAACCGGAACTGAGCGTCTGCTCGAGCGTTTTCCGCGTGACCAGGGCGCGCGCCTTTGGTGGAGGAGGCAGTTAGCAGAGGAGAAACGCAGATGAGTCCAGGAAAAATTGCGGTTGTCGCCGCGACCTTCGCATGTACCACGCTACTCTCGGCCGGCTGGTCCGGGCAGCACGGCATCTCGCTGTCGATCGAGCGCGCGCAGGCGAAAGAAAGCCGCGCGGCGAAGCCAAAGAGAGTTGCCAATGTTTCCCATCGACGCCACTGGCGGGCGGCGCAGGGCTATAGTCCCAATCCCGTTGCTGCCGGCGCCGGTCTGGCGGCCGGTGCGGTCAATACCGCTGGTGCAATTGCTGCTGGCGCGGTCAATACGGCCGGTGCCATCGCAACCGCGCCATTCGGCGGACCTTATCCCAACGGTCCTTATGCAAGTCCTGGCGGTTACTACGCCTCCAGTAGTTGGGGCGACTATGATTGTCGTCCTGGTGCCGCAGGCTGTCGTCCCTACGCTTCGAAAGATTGGAGCCGGTAAGCTTCCAAGGTTGCTCGCAGCAAAGAATGAAGAGGCGGCCTGAACGGCCGCCTCTTTTTGGGCGCGCAACATCTCGAGCGGCTCTGATGCAATGCGTAGGGTGGGTTAGCCGCAAGGCGTTACCCACCGCTTCGTTGTAGGTGAAATGGTGGGTTACGCGGAGCCTGTCATCGGGCCGCGCGAAGCGCGGACCCGTTGGCTAACCCACCCTACGGCCTACGAGCTTGGTCCGCTGCCAACACCGATCGATCTAATCTCATCATGCGCTAGCCATTGACGCCGGTGATTTGCCCGTCGGGCGGTTTTCGCGAAACCCGCCTCCGGCTATTTGTCCACCCCTGCAGAAAAATATTTCTGTTTTTCCGAAATGCAAATCAGGTGTATATCTAGTCCCTTCCCGTACCCCGCAGGAGGGGCGTTGCGCATCGTCACGACGTTGGGTGTGGGAGGCAGTGGACGCGAGCGATGTCGGCGACGATCGGCATCGGTCTGCGGACGGCGAAGGCGTGTGGTCCTGACGCCCCGACGCTGGTGTCAAGTTCTCGAGAAGCAAAGCTTCTTGGGGATGACGGTGGCAAGAAAGCCCGGTCACCGGGGAGAGCGCGCTATAAGCCGTTAAAACCATTGCGCGGGGAATGCCGGGTGACGCCGGTGTGACCGTGGTGACTATGCTCGTGTGCTTTTTTATTTTGCACGCGAGGCTGCGGGCGCATCGCGCGCCCGGCATTCCCTGCGCCCTCTGTTCTTCAGAAGGCGCGATGTGATGGCAACACTCGCGCGAAATGCGCGGCGAGACCGCGAAGCCGTGGCTGCTCTACGGTCATTGGCTGCGACAAACGCGACGCGTTTGCGCAAGGGAACGATAGCGACCCAGCCTTGAAATCTTTTGCACCGCAGCATCGCTTGCCGGCGACCCCTGCTAACGGGCAATGGCCTTCCGGCCCGCTTCTCTGTATTGGTGCGGGCCAGCATATGAAGGATTGGGAAAGCCGTGCCGCAGGCGCGCATTCCCAATAAATCTCGCGGGAGGATACATGCGTAAACTGGTATTGGCTGCGGCCTCGGTCGCTTTACTGGCGCTGGCCGGACCGGCCTCGGCGCAGGCGCCGATCGTCCTCAAGTTCAGCCACGTCGTGGCCTCCGACACGCCAAAGGGCAAGGCGGCTGAAAAATTCAGGGAGCTTGCCGAGAAGTACACCAGCGGCAAGGTCAAGGTCGAAGTCTACGCGAATTCGACGCTCTACAAGGACAAGGAAGAACTCGAGGCGCTGCAGCTCGGTGCGGTCCAGATGCTGGCGCCGTCGAACTCCAAGTTCGGCCCGATCGGCGTGCGCGAATTCGAGGTGTTCGATCTTCCCTATATCCTCCCGGACCTCGCCACCCTGCGCAAGGTCACGGACGGGCCGCTGGGTACGAAGCTGCTCAAGCTGCTCGAACCAAAGGGCATGACCGGCCTTGCATACTGGGACAACGGCTTCAAGCAGATGTCCGCCAACAAGAAGCTGATCGCGCCCGCCGATTACAAGGGCCTGAAATTCCGTATCCAGTCGTCGAAGGTGCTCGAGGCCCAGTTCCGCGCGCTCGGCTCGATCCCGCAGGTGATGGCGTTCAGCGAGGTGTATCAGGCGCTGCAGACCGGCGTGGTCGACGGCCAGGAAAACACCACGTCCAACATTTTTACCCAGAAGATGCACGAGGTGCAGAAGTACATGACCATCACCAACCATGGCTACATCGGCTATGTCGTGGTGGTGAACAAGAAGTTCTGGGATGGCCTGCCGGCCGACATCCGCGGCCAGCTCGACAAGGCCATGAAGGAGGCGACCGCCTATGGCAACGGACAGTCGGCAAAGGAAAACGACGAGGCGCTTGGGGATATCAAGAAGGCCGGCAAGACCGAAATCATCACGCTGACGCCGGAGCAGGACGCCGCCATGCGCAAGGCGATGGAGCCGGTCTACAAGGATGTCGCTAGCCGGGTCGGCCAACCGCTGATCGACGAGTTCATCAAGGAAACCGGCGGGGTCAGCCATTAAGAAGAGAGCCCGGGGGACGCTCTTCGAACTGCTAGCCTTTAGGGGCATATTTCCTCATCCGTCATGCCCGGGCTTGTCCCGGGCATCCACGTCTTAACGGCGCGGCAACAAGAAAGACGTGGATGGCCGGGACAAGCCCGGCCATGACGAGCTAAATTCAAATGGCGCGTTCTAAGGGGGACATGGGTGTTACTTCGTATCCTTGATCGGCTGGAGGAAATCCTGATCAGTTCGCTGATGGCAGCGGCGACGATCCTGATTTTCATTTCCGTCGTGCATCGCTTTGGCACCGGTGTGCCGTTTCTGTATCCGTATCTGATCGGCATCCACATCTCCTGGGCGCAGGAGTTGTGCATCTACATGTTCATCTGGATGGCGAAGTTCGGCGCGGCTTATGGCGTGCGAACCGGCATCCATGTCGGCGTCGACGTCCTGATCAAGCGGCTTAACCCCGAGTGGCAGAAGGGCGTCGTTCTGTTCGGCCTGCTCGGCGGCGCGCTGTTCACCGTGATCGTCGGCACCATGGGCTTGAAATTCGTGGTCGAATTGATGGCGACCGACCAGGTCTCGCCCGATCTCGAATTGCCAAGCTGGATCGTCTATGCCTGCATCCCGCTCGGCTCCTACCTAATGTGCTTCCGTTTCCTGCAGGTGTCATGGACCTACTTCCGGACCGGCGAGCTGCCGCATCATGACGCGACCAATGTCGACGGCATCGAGGTCAGCCGTGATGCGCCGGTCGCGCTGGGAGAGGCGTGATGAGCGCCGCCCTGATTTTCGGACTGCTGTTTGCCCTGATGTTGACGGGCATGCCGATCTCAATTTCACTCGGCCTTACCGTGCTCACCTTCCTGTTCACGATGACGGAGGTGCCGATCGAAAGCGTCGGCCTGAAATTGTTTTCCGGCCTCGACAATTTCGGCATCATGGCGATCCCGTTCTTCATCCTCGCCGGTACCTTCCTGACCCGTGGCGGCGTCGCGCGCCGCATGATCGCCTTCACCACCTCGCTGGTCGGCCATTTGCCGGGCGGGCTGGGGCTTGCCGGCGTCGCGGCGTGCGCGATGTTCGCCGCGATCTCCGGCTCCAGTGTCGCCACCGTAGTGGCGATCGGCTCGATCATGATGCCGGCGATGGTCGAACACGGCTATCCCAGGCGGTTCGGTGTCGGCGTGATCTCGACCTCGGGCGCGCTCGGCATCCTGGTGCCGCCGTCGATCATCCTGGTGCTGTACGGCGTTTCCACCAATACTTCGATCGGCGCGCTGTTTATGGCCGGCATCGTACCGGGGATCATGCTGGCCTTGATGCTGGCGGCCGTGACCTGGTTCATCGCGTTCCGCAACGGCTATCCGAAGATGCCGCGGGCGACCTTGAAGCAGCAATGGACCGCGTTTCGCGAAAGCGTGTGGGGCCTTCTCCTGATCGGGATCGTGCTCGGCGGCATCTATGGCGGCATCTTCACGCCGACCGAAGCCGCCGCGGTCGCCGCGGTGTACGCCTTCATCATCACCGTGTTCATCTACAAGGAGCTGAAGCTGAGTCAGGTCGGCAAGGTGCTGTTGCAGGCGGCGAGCATGAGCTCGATGCTGCTCTACATCATCACCAACGCGGTGTTGTTCTCGTTCCTGATGACGCACGAGCAGATCCCGCAGGAAATGGCCGCCTGGATCATCGACAAGAATTTCAGCCTGTGGGCGTTCCTGCTGGTGGTCAACATCCTGTTGCTGATGGCCGGCAACGTCATGGACCCATCCTCGATCCTCTTGATCATGGCGCCGATCCTGTTTCCGCTTGCCACCAAGATCGGTATCCATCCGGTTCATCTTGGCGTGTTGATGATCGTCAATACCGAGGTAGGTCTGTGCCATCCGCCGGTCGGCCTCAATCTCTACATCGCCAGTGGCATCGCGAAGATGGGCATCAGCGAAATCACGATCGCGGTGCTGCCGTGGCTGTGCGCGATGCTGGTGTTCCTCGGCCTGATCACCTACGTGCCCGAGATTTCGCTGTGGCTGCCGCGCCTGCTCGGCATGATCTGACCATTCAGCTTGATGAACGTCAGATTAAATCTTGGTAAGTGAGAGGCATGTTGCCGAACTGTAAGTTGATCGCGGGGGAAGGCGCGGTCATCCTTGGACAACCTTTCGAAGGAGGTTCACATGAGGAAGTTTGCTATCGCCGGCATCGCTGTGCTCGCGATCGCCGGGTCGACGGCGGTCTATGCCCAGCATCATCGGTGGTTTCACGAGTACATGGGACATACCCGTATGAGCCCCGAGGACAGGGCCGCCTTTGCCGACGCGCGGATCGCGGCCGTCCACGCCGGACTGAAGCTTAGCGCCGACCAGGAAAAGCTGTGGCCGCCGGTCGAGAGCGCGGTGCGGGAGTTCGCAAAATTGCGGATCGATCGCGCCAATGCGCAGATCAACGCCAGGCAAGATGATGCGCAGAAGCAGGATTCTCAGAACCCTCGCGATCCGATCAGCCGCTTGCGCGAACGCGCCGACAACATGGCGACCACGGCAGCGGCGATGAAGAAGATCGCCGATGCAGCTGACCCGCTCTACAAGACCTTGGATGACGGCCAGAAGCGCCGCCTCGCCATCCTGACGCACCGGGCGGGCCGGTTCGGCGGTGAAGGTTGGGGACGTGGCCGCTTCGAACCCGGCATGGATCGCGGTGGCGATCGGGATCGCGGTAGCGATCGGGATCGCGGTCCGGGCCGCGATGGTGGCCGCAGCGACTCCGAACGGCTCTAGCCGAGGGGCTCGCTCGCAAACTTGGAAAGCCAAAGAAGGCCGCCGGGCTCCGGCGGCTTTCGTGCCTTTTTCAGGGCTCGAAACGGCAGCAAAAGCCGCCGGAATCCGACAGCTTTTTCCGACATTTAGGGCCCCTCGACAGGGCAGGGAAAACCCCACCCGCTTGCTGGACATCGCAGGGTCGCTTTGCTAAACGACGCCCTCTTGCGGAGGCTTTCCGGAGCAGCTCCGGGCGCATAGCTCAGTTGGTAGAGCAGATGACTCTTAATCATCGGGTCCCAGGTTCGAGCCCTGGTGCGCCCACCAAGCTTTTCGAGAGCTTACACTGAGACAGAAGCGGAACGGTCAAACCGGTTTGCATCTCGGTTAAAGTTTGCCGAATTGGCGGCTGGCGAGAGATCGCGAGCAATTTTTCTCATTCAGGGGGTGCCGGCGCAGCAATCATTTAGAGGCAGCTGTCGTTATGAGCGCGTAACACCATCCCCCCGCATGACGAGGCAGGATCGTTCAATGCATCGCAACGCCATCCAAGAATAGCCCGAGCCCAAGGTGTATCCGATACTAATCGGGCGGCTAGCCCCCTGGATACCGTCGTTACATCCATGACAGTTCTGGCCGAAACGTTACCGCAAGAAAAGCCACCTCTGACAAAGGTAGCGGCCCTGGACAAAAAACGCGTCGTGATCGTCGGCGGCGGCTTTGGTGGTATTGCGGCAGCGCGGGCGCTAAAACGAACCGACGTCGAAATCACGCTCATCGACCGGCGTAATCACCATATCTTTCAGCCGCTGCTATACCAGGTCGCTACCGCCGTCTTGTCGCCCGCCGAGATAGCGACGCCGATCCGCCAGCTCGAGGCGAAACAGAAGAACCTCAGAGTGTTGCTGGCGGAAGTGAGAGGCATAAATCTCGGGACCCGGGTCGTCGAGGCTGATTGCCCGGGGGTTGGCAGTCGAAAGCTAGAGTACGACTTCCTGGTAGTCGCTACCGGGATGCGTCCGAGTTATTTCGGTCATGACGAATTTGCGCGTTTTGCGCCAGGCCTCAAGAGTCTCCACGACGCTGAGACGATCCGAACGAAGATCCTGAGTGCTTTTGAATTGGCTGAATCGACCGATGACGAGAAAGAACGCGCCCGCCAGATGACCTTCGTTTTGGTTGGCGCTGGGCCGACCGGCGTTGAGCTTGCCGCTTCGATTGCTCAACTGGCTGGGGTGACCCTGCGCGGAAACTTCCGAAAGATCGACCCTGCCAAGAGCCGAATTGTGTTAATGGACGGCGGCTCTCGTATTCTTCCGACATTTGCTGAATCGCTGTCGCGAAAGGCAGCCAGGCGCTTAACGAAGCTCGGCGTCGAAGTCTTGACAGGCGTAAAGGTCGAGAAAGTTGACGGCCAGGGCGTATTCGCAGCCGGCGCCCGCATTCCCAGTGCCACCGTACTTTGGACGGCGGGTGTTAGCGCCTCGCCTGTCATAAGAATGCTGGGAACGACGACGGACCGGATTGGGCGCGCATTCGTTGGCCCCTTCATGAACATCGCGGAGGCGCCCAACGTCTTTGTTGTGGGAGATGCGGTTACGATGACGCAGGACGGTCACCCCATTCCCGGAGTAGCGCAGGCTGCCATTCAGCAGGGTCGATTTGTCGGACACCTCATTGCCAATCGGGTCAAAGGACGAACGGATGGTCGACCGTTTCGGTACCGCAACAGAGGTAACATGGCGGTGGTTGGCAAGAACTTCGCCATACTGGAGTCCGGTTATGTGCGCAGCAGCGGCTTTGTGATTTGGCTGGTGTGGGCCGTGCTACACGTTTTAGCATTGCCGCAGCTTCAGAATCGTTTCCGCGTGCAAACGCAATGGTTGTGGTCTTATCTGTCGGGCCAGCGAAGTTCTCGGCTGATCTCCGAGGGGCCGCGGTCTTCCGCGTCTTAGTGGTCATCCGCCCGGAACCTTCATTGCCAGGCTAGCAGATTGGGAACTGCACCTGTGGACGCCTCCATCATCTCGGCGCTTGCCGCCCTTACCGGAGCAGCTGTCGGCGGCTTAACGAGCGGAATTACGAATTGGCTCAACCACCGAAGCCAGCTCCGCGCCCAATGGCTTCTTCACGAAAAAAGTCGCCGGCAGGTCCTCTACAGAGATTTCATCGAGGAGGCGGCCAAGTGTTACATTGATGCGCTCCAGCACAACGAAGCCGACATTCCCGGCCTGGTCGGTCTCTACGCGAAGTTGAGCAGGATGCGTGCCCTTTCTTCCAAGACCGTGGTGCACAGTGCCGAAGACGTTGCCCGAAAAATTCTGGATACCTACCTGGAGCCGGACAAGAACTTCGTCGAACTGCGCGAAATGGCCATCGCCGGCACAATTGATCTGCTGCACGGCTTCAGCGACGCGTGCCACGACGAATTCGAAGAGATGAAACGATTTTGAATTTCGCTCCACGATTGAGATCTGCTTGGGGGAAGTGTAACTGGCCGAAGTCGGCGGCCACGCGCATGACCAACGCCTTAAAGTGCTCGGGTCTAGTCGAACTGAATGACACCGAGCATCTCGGCATAACATACTACGGCGAACGCCAGTCCCAACGCTATCCAGGCCGCGAAAAGCAATCCGCGAAAGACTACCAAAAGGCTGCGCGCGAGCAAGATCAGTGCATTCGCCAACACCCGGTTGAACGAGACCTTCCGCAGATTGCCAACCAACACGCACAAATTCATCGGCTTATCCGTGGTAATATCTATTATAGTGCTTCCGTTCGAACGAAACCGGTTCGCTTCGTTGGTGAGACCCGCCGCCACCGACAATGTCACCGCACTAAGCCGCACGTTCCTTTGCTTTTGGAATGGCACCGCTTTCATGCAAATCATCGATCTCGGCCGCGCTGAAACCCAGCTGCCAGAGAATCTCCTCGTTGTGTTCTCCAATCTTTGGGGCGCGCTTCGCGGGCACTTTCGCGACGCCATGCACCTGAAGCGGGCTGCTAATTGTGGATGTTAGTTTACCCCCGGCACCTTCGAGTGGAACGATGATGTCATTCGCCCGGAGCTGCGGATCGTTGACCACCTCTTGAGGACCGCGCACCGCTCCGAACGTCACGTGAACGCCGTTGAACACCTTGTACCAATGGGCCATCGGCTCGGCACTGAAGATCTCGTCGAGGATCGCCGTGAGCTGCGGCCTATTCGCCATCAGTTTCGCCGGATCGGAGAAACGCGGGTCGGTCAGAAGATCAGGGCGACCGAGGGCTTGGGTGACGGCTGCCAGCTTGTCGGGCGTAACGAGGAGGACGAACCATGTGTCGTCCTTGGTTCGATAGACATTCATCGCCGCATTGGCCGGGTTATTGCGATCGTGCAACCCGAAGAATTTCGCCTCGCACAGCGCGGCCTGGATCGAGACACTAGCCGACCACACGCCTTCGGCGAGAAGCGAGGTCGTGACATGTGCTCCCTCACCGGTACGCTCGCGACGATAGAGAGCAGTGACGATCGCAGAATAAAGCCCTACGGCAGTGGCATTGTCACCGCTACCAGCCACCGGCCAGGTCGGCGGCGCGCCGGCGTCGCGTGTCATCGACAACAATCCGCTGCGCGCCCAGTACGATGTGATGTCAAACCCGGGGAGATCCGCATCAGGGCCCTTGTCGCCGAAACCTGTGATGTCCGCGTAAATCAAACGTGGATTCCACTTCACCACATCTTCATATTCAAGCTTCAGTCGCGCACGCGCCGGATGCGGCGTGTTGACGATGAGAACATCGGCCCATTTGACGAGCTTTTCGAGCACCCGAGGGGCGCTCGGAGATTTCAGATCGAGCGCCATACCCCGCTTGTTGCGATTGGCGAGGTGCCAGGGGTAGGCATCCGCCGCGACCGGTTGCGGCGGCAGGTTGTTTGCGTGCCGCCACAGTTCGCCGCTTGGCGGTTCAACCTTGACGACGTCAGCGCCAAAGTCCGACAGGATCACCGCCGCGCTAGGGCCAGCGATGAAGCTCGCCAGATCCACCACTTTCAGTCCAGAAAAAATATTGTCGCTTGCCATAGCTGTCCTTTCCAGGCCGCGGCGCGTGTGTTGTTTCACCGACCGCGAAACTTTGGTGCACGTTTCTCGAGGAAGGCGGAGGTACCTTCCTTCTTGTCTTCGGTGGCGGCGCAAATGCCGAAGTAGGAAGCTTCCAATGCCTGGCCTTCGCTCTGGCCAGTCTCCAGCCCCTTGTTCGCCGCCTCCAGGGAGAATTTCACGGAGATCGGAGCGTTGGCCATGATCTGCTTCAGAATCGTCTCGGCACGATCGATCAGGCTGGCCGCAGAAACGACTTCATTGACGAGCCCAATGCGATAAGCTTCCTGCGCGGAAATCGTCTCGCCTGTTAGGATCAGCTGCAATGCACGCCCTTTGCCCACGAGTCTTGGCAAACGCTGCGTTCCGCCGCCGCCCGGCAACAGGCCCAGCTTGACTTCGGGTTGCCCGAATCTGGCGTGCTCTGCAGCGATCCTCATCGTGCAAGCCATTGCCGTCTCGCAGCCTCCCCCAAGCGCAAAGCCATTGATCGCCGCGATCACGGGCTTGCCGAGATTTTCGATAAGATCCAGCACACTCTGCCCGAACCGGCTGGACTCCTCCGCGCCATAGGCGTCGACATCCGCGAGCTCACTGATGTCTGCACCGGCGATGAAGGCCTTGTCGCCCGCGCCAGTGAGAATCACGCCACGCACAGACGCGTCGGCCTTTGCATACTCGAACGCGGCCTTCAAATCGGTCCACGTCGGCGTGTTGAGCGCGTTGAGCACCTTGGGTCGATTGACAGCCACGTAGGCGATCGAACCCTTCTTCTCGTACTGGACGTTGGCAAGCGCCAATGTCGTTCCGGGTAGCGAATCCGGCACCGTTGCCGGCGAAGGTGTGAATGATGTGGCTCCGGAAGCCATGGCTATCTCTCCTGGATGGGGAAAGCCCGGCGTCGCCGCGCCGGTGCGTTGAGGGAAATCACACAAAGGCGCCGTGACCGGTGATGGCTTTGCCGACGATCAGATTCTGCATCTGATATGTGCCCTCATAGGAGTACAGCGCCTCGGCATCGGCGAAGAAACGTGCGACATTGTAGTCGGCAACGATGCCGTTGCCGCCCAAGACCTCGCGGCCCCATGAAACCGTCTCGCGTGACTTCGCCGTGCAGAACGCTTTCGCCAGCGCGGCATGATGGTCGCCAAGCTTGCCTTCGTCATCAAGCTGCGCCAGGCGGAGCATCAGGCACTGGCACGCGGTCAGATTGCCAAGCATCTTGGCAAGCAGATCCTGAATCATCTGGAACGAAGCGATTGGCCGCCCGAATTGCAGCCGCTCCTGAGCGTATTTGATGGTAGCTTCAAACGCCCCCATCTGGATGCCGGTCGACGCCCAACCCACCATGTATCGCGTCATCCGCAGCACGCGTGCGGTATCGCGGAAGGAATTGCCGCCCTGCAGGCGGTTTGCTTCAGATACCCGTACATCCTTCAGCGTGATCTGGCCGTTTTGGACCACCTTGAGCGCAATCTTGTGCTCGATCTTCTCGACGCTGAAGCCGGGCGTCGACTTGTTCTCGACGATGAAGCCCTTGACCTGGTTGTCTGCGAGATCGCGCGCCCAAATGATTGAGACGTCGCACCAAGGAGCATTACCGATCCAACGCTTCTGTCCATTGAGAACCCAGGTACCGCCTTCGCGCTTGGCCGTAGTAGTCAGCCCGCCGCTCGTTCCCGAGCCGACAAGCGGCTCGGTCAGCCCGAAACAGCCGATCTTTTCGAAGCGCGCCATCGGCGGCAGCCATTTCTGCCGCTGCTCTTCAGAGCCGTCGAGATAGATGGAGCCCATCGCCAGCCCGCTGTGTACGCCGAAGAATGTGCAGAACGACGCGTCGACGCGCGCTAGCTCCATCGCAACGAAGCCGAACAGCTTTTGGCTGCCGCCGGCGCAGCCGTAGCCTTCATAGCCAAGCCCGCCAATACCAAGCTCCTTCAACGATGGCAGCAGTTCGAATGGAAATGCATCATCGGACCAATAATTGTTGATGATCGGTTGGACCCTGGTCTCCATGTAAGCCCGAACCTTCGCGACGATCGCTTTCTCGTCGGGAGTAAGAAGCTCGATCAACTGATAGAAGTCGCCGTTCGGTACGGGCGCCGGCTTTGGTGCACTGGGCTTGCTTGCTGTGGCTGCGGTTGGCATTTGGGGCTCCTAATGCTGCGGCTCAAAAGCCAGAATAAGTTGCTGGATGGTTGATCGATCTCGCCGGGGGCGCCACATCTCAGGAAACCGGCTCCGCCGATTTCGTATGGCTCGACTTGGCCACCTCGTTGCGAAGCTCAATCAGGCCGAGCAGGACTTCGTCGCGTTCCGCCGCGAGTTCGTCGATTGAGTGCGATCCTGCCTCGGCGTGGACGCTGTCGATCAGCTTCTTTTGCACTTCCGGTGTCAGCACCGGGGAGCCGAGGGTCTTCCACCAAGCTGTCATCGGGCCGGTGAACTGCTGGAAAAAGTGCTCGATACCGCCTGGACCGCCGCCCAGATGGTTGAGCATCAAATTGCCCATGACACCCCAACGCAGGCCCGGGCCCCAGCACAGGGCCGTGTCAACGTCGGCGGCGCTCACGACGCCCTCAGCAACGAGGTAATAGACCTCGCGCGCCAACGCGGCCTGGAGTCGGTTGGCGACATGCCCCGGCATTTCCTTGTTGAGGCGTACCGTTCGCTGCCCGATCGACGTGTAAAATTCCGCTGCGCGCTGGATCGTCGCTTCCGAGGTCTTGGCCCCGCCGACGATCTCGACCAGCGGGATCAAGTGGGGCGGGTTGAACGGATGGGCGATGACGCAGCGCTCGGGATGGATCGCAGCGCCCAGCTGGATTTCGCTCATCGTCAGGCCCGATGAGCTTGAGGCGATGATGACGTTGGGATGTAACAACTCGTCCAATTGGCGATAGAGCGTCTTCTTGAAGTCGATCTTCTCGGGTCCGTTTTCCTGGACGAGATCTGCGCCCTTGACGGCCTCTGTCAGGGCGACCGTGAAAGACAACCGATTCTGGGAGGCACCGGAGGCGAGACCAAGCCGCTGCAGCGCAGGCCAGGCGGTCGAAACAAAGCGCTTCAATGCCGCCTCTGCGCCCGGCGCGACGTCTGTCGCAACCACGTCAAGCCCTTTGGCCAGGAAGAGTGCGGCCCAACTTGCGCCGATGACACCTGTGCCAATAATGGCTATTCGACGAATGGGTTTGTTATTCGGCATATCACTTCTCCCTGGAAATTTCGGCGTATGCAATTCCGGTAAGATTACCCTGGGCGTAAAGGAAATTTTGTTCACCGGATCCATCGAGCCGTGCGGAGTAGATCGAGCCGGCGAAATCGGTCACGAACATGCGGTCGTTTCGAACGTCGAGCGCAATACCTATTCCTTCCATGAGATGGCTCACCACGATCTCCGGCTCGGCTGGTTTGTTGTCGATCGAAGCCCGGTTCACCGTGTTGCCGCGCGGAGGGTCGCCACGGTCGGTCCAGTAGAGAACACGGTTTCGGTGGTCGAGCTCTAGATCGATCGGCTCTGGAAGATTGTCGAAGAAGATCTCGATGTCGGACCTGTTAGTCGCAGTTTGGCCGACGGGAATTTCGACATTGGCACGAAAGATGCGGCCGAGCCCGGCATTGTCGGGGCCCTTCTGCGTCCAATAGATATGCCCGAGTTTCGGGTCGATCGTCAGGCCTACGCACCATCGCGTTGCGTCCCGGCGATCGGCTTCGCCGCGCCCCGCCTCGATGAGCGTCTCCAGTTGGGAGCCGTCGAGATTGCAGCGCATCACGCGCATACCCTCACGATCGCACCAATAGAGCTTGCCGCCTTTCTTATCGAGGATGATCTGCTTCGGAGTGTGGGTGTCTCCCGTTGCGACGATCGTCGTGCGGTTCTTGCCGTCGATGTCGGCGCGCTCGATGGACCCGTCGTTCAGGTTTGGGATGCCCATGTTCGTCCAATAGATATGTCTAGCGTCGACGTCGGTGATAATGCCGTCGGGCAAGTGGCACCCCATCACGATGGTTTTGCGGTCTGAGCCGTCGGTATTCATCGAGTGAATGCGCCCGGCGTTCAGCTCAAGGACGAAGAGACGAGAAACGACCGCGCCGACGCTTCTATTGTTTTGCCTGGCGACTTCAGACATGCGGCACCCGTGTGGTGATCTGACGCGAAAACGGTTGGCGTTTGACCGCGACTATGCCGTGAATGCCTTCCTCGATATTGAATGGGACGATCATCCGTGGAACAGCCGTGCTGCTTCATCGCTTTCGTGCAGCGAGGATCTTCCGTTGCCGGCGCTCCTACGCGCTCAAGCGATGAGGAAAATCGGCCGGGACTGCGACTGCGTCCACATCGTGGCCTTCGAGCGAGCGATCGACCGCGATGTGCGCCACTTCCTCCTGCACCGCCAGACATACATGCCGAATGTCGACACGCCGCGGCCAGATCAGAGGCGAAAAGTTCAGTCAACCTGACTGGCAACATTCACCGAAGATTACCAACGGTCATTCGGGGAGCCCGGCTAGACGCAGCCCATGGGCCGCCTTCTCCAACATCCAATCATACTTGGATGACGAGATTGCTCGGTATTGTTTCACAGAGAATGACGGATTGAGCTCTAGGATGCGGCCGACAGCTGCTCGCGCGTCCTGAAGAGTGCCGATGTAAGCCGACGAAATGGCCAGATGAATCCAGCCAAACATCCATCCTGGCATATTGTGGACCGTAAGACGGGCGTACTCAGCGCCCTGCTCGTACGCTCCTTTGAGATTATGGACGAAGGCCAACCCGCAGTACGCATATCCCAGCAGAGGATCAATCGGGTTCAATCGAAGGCAGCGCAGGAAATGTTCAGCGGCAAGATCAAAGTCAGCCGTCCATGCGTGCAGCCAGCCACTTCGTATCAGAACGTCGAAAGAATTAGGGTTTGAATGCAGCGCTCGTCCAATTGCAGCCAATGCGATGTCGTGCTCATTGGCTAGCCAAGCGATGGCATGAGCGGCAAACGCGATTGTCTTGGGTTCATCACTGCCAGACAACAGGGCCTCACGAGCAAAGCGCGTTGCTTTCTCTCTATCCTCGGGAGTGCCCCAGCCCTGGCCAATCCTTAAACAATGTATGTAAGAAGCAAATGCTTTGACCCAGGCGTAAGAGGCGTCGAGGCGAAGTGCTTCTTCCAATAATAGCACTGCCTTGTCGATATCGGCGCGGGTTTGTGAATAGTGGGCTGCAAGTGCTCTCAGATAAAGATCATAGGCATCGAGGCTGAAAGTCGATTTCACCTGCGCGCGAGTGATTTCGGCCCGTGTGATGGAAGGCTCAATCGCACCCACTACTCGAGTTGTAACTTCGTCCTGGAGATCAAATACATCGTCCAAGGCACCATCGATCTTATCGGCCCAAAGATGAGCGCCGGTAACTGCGTCGATGAGCTGGCCAGTGATGCGCATCCGGCCGCCGGCCTTTCGCACGCTACCTTCCAGAACGTAACGAACTCCGAGCTCGCGCCCGACCAGCTTTATGTCGACCGCTCTGCCTTTGTAGGTGAAGCTTGAATTGCGCGCGATCACAAACAGTGACTTGAAGTGCGACAGCGCGGTGATGATGTCTTCGACCATGCCGTCGGCAAAATATTCTTGCTCCGGGTCGCCGCTCATGTTGGAAAACGGCAGCACCGCGATCGAGGGCCTATCGGGAAGCAAAAGGGGCTTCTTGGGTTCTGTTGGCGGCCCGGCGCCTGTAGCTAGCGATACCACAGCCGAACGTACGGAATAAATCCGAACGGGTCGATCAATGTTTTTGAGCGAACGCTCGCCGAGATCGTCGAACGCAAATGTTGTCTTCCCGCGCACCTGCCGATAAGCGTCGTCGGAGAGGCACACACCGCCCGGCTCGCATTCATTCTCGACCCGTGCCGCAATATTGACGCCGTCTCCAAAGATATCGCCGCTTTCGATAATGATATCGCCGATGTTGATGCCGATACGAAATGTGATGTCCATGGCGCTCGTGCGTCCCGCCATCTGACCTTGCACAACCATCGCGCAGGTGACGGCATCGACCGCGCTGGCAAACTCGACCAACATTCCGTCGCCAGTGGTCTTGACGATCCGGCCATTATGCGCGGCAATGGCTGGATCGACGAGATCGTGTCGAATGGCTTTTAGGTCGACAAGCGTTCCAAGTTCGTCAGAGCCCATCAAGCGTGAATAGCCTGCGACATCGGCGGCCAATACCGCCGCCAGCCGGCGTTCTAAGCGCTCAGTGTTCATCTGACGCCCTAAGTGGTTCCAAACCCGACTCTCAATGGTCCGCTCGATAGGCAGACACGGCGAGAGTAGTAGGTGTACCGCTGGCGATATTGTTAGTTCTTGATGTCATTTGGATTGTAACTGCGCAATTTTGGCCGGCGCGTATGAATCGGTTACTCCAGCCACCCTCACGACGATGAGGTATTTATGGTCTGCCGCCGGTGCGTTCATCCCCAGTGCCGATAAGACGGCGACGTTGACAAGGTTGGCCCCACATCACCCGGTCTCTCGCACGATCGGCAGTCGCCGCGGACGCCCAAGCCCTAGCCAGGCCATCGCATTGGCAACTGCCGGTCCGATCGGCGGCACGCCTGGCTCACCGACCCCGGTCGGCTTCTCGGCCGACGGGATGATCGTCACCTCGACCTCGGGCATTTCGTCGATGCGCAGCGAGCGGTAGGTGTCGAAGTTGCTCTGCAATGGGCGGCCGGCGTCGATCGTGATCTCCGCAAAAAGAACGTGACCAAGCCCGAAGCCGATCCCACCTTGCATCTGCGCGCGGATCACGTCGGGATTGACGGGCACACCGCAATCAACCGCGCACCACACTTTATGCACGCGCGGACTGCCGCCACTGTCGGCCGAAACCTCCGCGATCTGTGCCACGTAAGTACCGAAGCATTCGACAACGGCCACGCCCCGTGCACGCTTATTGACTGGGCCGGGGCCCGACCAACGGGCCAGCGCCGCAACAGCGCGCAGCACGCCCGCCGCGCGCGGCGACTTGCTCAGCATGGCAAGCCGTCCGGCAACCGGATCCTTGCCGGCGGTCTGCAACAGCTCGTCGACAAAACATTCGACGGCGTAGCCCGTGTGGGTGTGCCCGACCGAGCGCCACGACAAGACCGGCACGGCGGACTCGGTCGTGTGCAGCTCGCAACGGAAGTCGGCGATGTCGTAAGGAATCTCATTCGCGCCTTCGACGGACAGCGGATCGATGCCGTTCTTGATGATCATCGATTCGTAGGGCGTGCCCTTGACGATCGATTGTCCGACGATACGATTGGCCCACGCGACGATATTCCCGCCGCTCACGGCGCCCCGCAGGCGGTGCAGAAAAAGCGGCCGGTAATATCCGCCACGAATGTCGTCCTCGCGCGTCCACATCAGCTTGATAGGACGTCCTGGCCCGATCGCTTTGGCAGCTTGGGCAAGCTCAGCGGCGAGATGCATGTCGGCCTGCCCACGTCGGCCGAAGCTTCCGCCGGCCAGCATGGTTTCGATCCCGACGCGCTCGAGCGGCAACCCCAGGATGGAGGCGATCATGTTGTGGTCGCCGGTCTGCAGCTGGCATCCGAAGCGGGCCCGCGCACGTTCCCCATCCCAGTGCAGAAATCCATCAAGCGGCTCCAGTGGTGCGTGGGCAAGATAAGGAAAGGCGAACTCGGCCTCGATGACCGTTTCGGCTTTCGCGAGCACGGCCTCGGCGTCGCCACGGGCCGCCACAGTGATTCCGGGGCTGCGGGCAAGCGCCCGGTATTCCTCGATCATTTGTTGGCTGCTTCGCTTTTCGGCCGCCGCATCGTTCCAGGTTATGTGGAGGGCTTCACGGGCTTTCAGCGCGGGCCACATGCCATCCGCATAGACCGCGATTCCGGTCGGCAGTTGCTTGATGTCGACCACGCCCTGAATAGACCGCGCGGCCGCCGCGTCGAAGCTCGCAACCCTGCCGCCGAAGCGCGGCGGGCGGGCAACGACGACCGTCAGCATTCCAGGCGTATAATTGTCGATGGCAAATTGCGCTTTGCCATTCGTCTTTTCCGGCACGTCGAGCTTTTTGACCGCTCCCTCGCGGCCGATGAGCCGGAACGAGGCGGGCTGCTTGAGCTGCGCGTCCTCCGGTACAGGCAGCCCTGCTGCCGCTTCGGCGAATTGACCGAAACGCCCTTCGCGCCCTGTTGCTGGATGGCGCAGCACGCCGCGCTCGACGAGGATCTCAGAAGGCGGCACGTTCCACAGATTGGCCGCGGCCTGCACCAGCATGGCGCGGGCAGTCGCCCCCGCCTTGCGCAATTGATCATACGAGTTCGCGATCGCGGTCGATCCGCCGGTGCCCTGCATCCCGAGCAGGAAATTCTTGTAGAGAGCCGGATTGGAGGGGGCATGCGCGGCGCGCATCTGCGCCCAATCGGCATCCAATTCCTCGGCGACCAGAGTGGCGAGCCCGGTGAACGGACCTTGGCCGAATTCAATATGCTTGATAAGCACGGTAACGAGATCGTCGGTCCCGATGCGAACGAACGCATTCGGCGCGAAGCTGGCGGAGAGCGTGCCTGCGCCGGAGCCGGACCGGCTGTGCGCTGGAAGAGGCACATGGAACCCGATGACGAGCCCGGCGAAGCCTTTGAGGGCGGCGCGGCGCGTGAGGCTTGCGACGTGATGAGTCATGGCTTCAACCCTCCAAAAGCTTCGCGGCGTCGTGAATAGCGGCGCGGATGCGGACATAGGTCGCGCAGCGACAGAGGTTGCCGTTCATGGCAGAATCAATGTCGCGGTCGCTTGGCCGCTTGATTTCCTTGAGCAGAGCCGTCGCACTCATGATCTGTCCCGACTGGCAATATCCGCACTGCGGCACATCATGGGCGATCCAAGCTCGCTTGATCGCATCAGCCTCGCGTCCGGTCAGTCCCTCGATGGTCGTGATCTCGCTGTCGCCGACGCCGGATACCGGCATTGAGCAGGAGCGCAGCGGTTGACCGTCGAAAAAAATCGTGCAGGCCCCGCATTGGGCCATTCCGCACCCGAACTTGGTGCCGGTCAGGTGGAGATTGTCCCGCAGGACCCAAAGCAACGGCGTGTCGTCCAAGACGTCGACCGTGTGCGATTGCCCGTTGACCTTGATCTGCAAAGCCGCCATCGCGCATTCTCCTTCCGCTGTGCATTATTCGAAGCCGCTCCACGATCCGTCGTGGCCAAACCCCTTTGCCAATCTCCCGGAGACATTCACTCCTTCAGTCATCGTCCCGTCCGACCCTGAGGATCCTCGGTTCCCGACGGCCCGGCGCGCCTCCTCGATTTCAACGGTTGCCGTCATGCCGGCGGCAAGGACGATTTCGGGCGGCACCTCTTCGAGATGGATTCGGACTGGGATGCGCTGTGCAAGGCGCACCCATGTGAAGATCGGATTCACCGTGGCGACACCCTGATTGTTGGGCTGCGCATTGGAAACGCTAATCGCTCGGGCGATGCTGTCGACGTGGCCGCGCAGGATCTGGCTATGGCCCATCAGCTTAACTCGCGCCGCGTTGCCGACGCGTATGAGTGCGAGATTGGTTTCCTCGAAATATCCGTCGATCCAATAGGAGTGCGCATCGACAAGCGAGATCGCATTGGCCCCAACATTCACGAAATTACCGAGCTGCGCCAATAAGTTTGTCACGTAGCCGTCGACCGGCGAGAATATGCGCGTACGTTGGAGATTCGCCTGCGTTTGACGCAGCTGAGCCTGTGCTTGCGCAAGCGTCGCCTCGGCGGTCATGCGCTGTGCCTTCTGTGATTCGATCTGCCGGTGTGCCACCTCGAGGGTAGCTTCCGCACTCTTGACCGAGGCCAGTTGCTGAGCTAGCTGCGTGGCGAACTGCTGGGCGTTTTGAACCGTGCCTGAACCTGTTCGCGCCAAGTCCTGGTAGCGCGATGCCTGCTGTTGCGCGAACACGAGGCCCGCCTGTGCCTGATCTAGCTGGGCCAGATTGGCACCGATCTGCGCCTGCTGGATGGTCATTTGGGCATCTATGGTCCGTACGCTGGCTTGCGCCTGTTGCACCGATGCCTCCGCCTGGCTGACGGCGATCGCGTAGTTGGTCGGATCAATGACTATTAGCAGATCGCCTTTGCGCACGTATTGGTTATCGGTGACGTGCAATTCGACGATCCGGCCCGACACTTCTGGTGCCATGATGACCACAGAGGCGCGCACCGTTGCATTGCGCGTCCATGGCGCCCCCATATAAGCGTCCCACATGGCCCAGCCCAGAATCCCGGCTGTCGCGACCGTCGTCAGAGTGATCAGGAAGGGCCCAACGTGCGGAAGGAACGCGTGACCTCTGGTGGGAGCCGCGCCGACGACCGGGGCGGACAGCGGGGCGCCATCATCCGTGGCTTTGCGCTTTGATACGATTTCGGTGACCGTCATGGCAATCTCCGAGCGGCGATCAATACCGTGGATGAGAGAATGATGATGTAGACGGAGAACGAGAACAGTGCGGGATGCCAGACGTATCGCAGCAACCCGAACCGGCCAGCGACGCTGCGCAAGACGATGGTGATGAGCCAAGTGGCGACCATCATCATTGAGATCGGCGCGACATAGACACCGAACATGTTGATCTCGGCCAACCTCACGCGCTCTGCTCCTCCTTGAAATAGGCGGCGTGGTCGTATAGCGCCTCGCAAACGACCAAAATGCGGCCGCGCATTCGAAGCATGGTGGCTGTTAGCCGCTCGGCGTCGGATCGAAAAGCAAGGTCCGTTTCGATTTGACGCAACAGGCCGATTGAGCTCTCGCAGTTGCCCCGTACGAACGCCTTGAGCGCTGCGTTTAGCTGTGCTTCGGCGGCGAACCGGGGAGCGAAATGACGAAGGTGGATGATCTCGTCACCGACCGATAGGGCCGCAAGCAATTGCGCGCGCTCGGATGGGTCTGCCTGCTCGGGGAGCGCCAGGAGCCGGCCGTACATGCGGTTTTCCCAATCGGCGGATGTCGGCAGCCGCCGAGCGACGGCGAGGCGGCGCAAATCGCGCAAAGCAAGCGCAAGCAGACGGCGCGTCCGGAGGGCCGGCGATAAGGGCGGCACCAGGGCAAATGCGAGCGCCGCGATCCCGCCCCCGGCAATGCTCGCTAGCGCGGAGTTGTAGAACTGCGCGGTGTCGTAGCTCATCTGATTCGTGGGCGCGAGGAGAGGCAAAAAGACGAAGGCGATGGTGGTGAACACCGCCGCCGCTATAGGCTTCCGGTTCCCCGCCATCGCAAAGGCGGCCGGGATGAGGAAGAGACCGAGCACGGCGCAGAACGCCGGGAATGTTTCAAAGGCCGGCAACATCGCAAACTTCATGATTGCCGCACACGGAAGCACGCAGGCGATGGCGATCACGGCTACGATCGCGCCAGCGTAGGCTGCATCGCCGCTCGAGGCGAGCGTCAGAACCGTCGATGCCGTAAAGACGATGGCCGATGCGGCGCTTGTCCATGCGGTGGCGAGCCAGAACACCGTGAGCGCAGCGATCGCGACCAATGCACGCGCCGCATTGAGAAGCGGAGGCAGCCAGTCTGACAGTCCGGGCCGGAAACTCCGCGGATTACGAAGGTGCCGTCCGGGACAATCCACAAGCAGCGCCAAGCCATCGAGCGCATCCATCAGCCCCGCCAGAATCGTCGCGGTCTCGTCGGCAAGCAACCGCAGCGAAGCGGTGTCGGCGGGCATGGCAAGCAGAGCGTGCAGCGCCGACTCGCAAGCGCGGCGTGGCGCAACGGGATCGGACATCCAGCGCTCGGATACGCCCGGCTCCGACGCTAATCGCAGCTCGGACGGAATGCGGCACAGGATCGATTCGCCAGGTCGATTTTCCTGGCCGGCTGATCGGCTCAGATGGGTTGCGACCCGTTGCCATCCATCGAGTGCTCTCAGTAGGCCGTGGACGGCTCTTTCCAAAGTCAGCGCGTGGTGGCGTACGTGGCTAGATTCCCCGAGGGTCTGGTCAACTGCAGATTCGAGCGCGATGATGCGGCGGAGAAGCTCGCGCCGCTCGGGTTCCGCACTCGGCATTTGCGGCTCCGCCAATGCGCGGGTGAATCGGCCTGCGGTCTCGGCCGCCAAGTCGGCAAATGCAGCAGCGAGTCGGCGCCGGGCGCCGCCGAGATCGGTCCCCGCAAGAACCACGCCCGCACAGGCGATCCCTATGCAGATCTCGCTGGCGCGATTGATCGCAACCAAAAAGACATCCGGGCTCGCGCCGCCGGTCGCGCCGAGATTCGCCGTAGCTATGATGGCCGCCGTCGTACCGGCCAGCGCGGCCGCGTACGACGCAAAATTGCGCAGTACAGTGGCGGCGAAGGCGCACAGACAGCAGAATAGTGTGAGCGACCCCAAATAGCCGACGCGATCCTGCGGAAAGCAGGCGGTCACGACGACAATCGCGACGGCGCCAACGCTGGTGCCGATCATCCGGAACCAGCCCTTGCGCAGCGAGGCGCCAAGCTGCGGCTGGCACACTATCGCCGCGGTGCCCCCAGCCCAATACGGGCTGTCGAGCTCGAGCCAGAACGCTATGAACAGGGCGAGACACACCGAGGCCCACAGCCGAATGGCAAAGAGCAGCGGTAAGCCCAGCGTCGCAAGCACCTCAAGCAGGCTCCAGCTCAATCGAGGCGAAACGCCGCGCTCGTATTGCAACTCAATATGCGAATGGCTCTTGCACATGCGATCGTCCGATCGAACGGAATCGCGCTCGAGACGAGCTCCCGCCTTCCGGAGCCTATTGGGAGATGGGCCGCGCAATCTTTGACAAATTGGCTGCCTATTGGATGATTCAACTGCAATCATCAAATGAGGGAGCAATGGAACAAGTACGCCGACAACGGGGAAAATGCCGCCCGTTGTGCTCAAACCCAGCGCAATTCCATGTCGGATTGAGTTCCCGGAGCTCGGCGTAAAATAGCGCCAGGCTGATGCGATTGCACACCAGTCCGCCTTCGCCCCAACGCGGCTTCGTTAGATGCCAGAGGACCGCCGGCTCATCGATGTAGCCATCGTTCTATGGCTGATCGGCGCGCGTTTTTTACGTTCGTGCTCAAAACGGCAATGCTCTGTTATCTCCTACTTTGCGATGAGGCGCCAATGTGCTTTCCTTTCGTCGGGTAGCAATTGGTCGCGATCACTGGCGATCGCGCCGCGAGCACGCCGCAGACTATGTCGATGCGACCTATCGCTTCCATATTCCAGGGGGAAGAGTCGTTGGTTGCCGGAGCAGGCTCCCGACGAAATTGATCCCCTGCCGCTTGATCATCTTGGTGCACGTGAAGCGGGGTTATAATGATGAATTCGCTTTCCATTCGGCGGGTAACCGTGGCCGGTGCGGGCGTTCTTGGCGCGCAAATCGCATTCCAAGCAGCCGTTCACGGCTTTAACCTATTTGTGTACGACGTCAACGATGGCGCCCTTGAGGCTGGGCGCCGCAGACTGGAAGGATTGAAGGCGGCCTATGACGGCAACGGGATAGCCTCGCCGGACCAGACCACCGCCGCTTTGGCCCGAACGACCTTGTCGACCTCTCTGTCTGATGCACTGGTTGATGCCGATCTGCTCATCGAGGCAGTCCCTGAGCGGCTCGATATCAAGCAAGCGTTCTATACCCAGCTCCAAGCCGTCGCACCGGTCAAGACAATATTCGCCAGCAACTCTTCGACCATGGTGCCCAGCCAATTGGCCGCCTACACCGGGCGCCCGGAGCGCTTTCTGCATCTACATTTTGCCACTCCAGTTTGGCAGCACAATATCGCAGAGATCATGGCGCATCCTAATACAAATCCGGAGGTGTTCGAGGCACTCATCGCGTTTTCTGGGCAGATGGGCATGGTGCCGATACCGTTGAACAAGGAACAGCCGGGCTATGTACTCAATGCCTTGCTCGTTCCCTTCCTGTTGGCGGCTCTGCAACTGTTTGTTGATGGCGTGGCGGATTATCAAACGATCGACAAGACATGGATGATCGCCAAGGACGCCAAGAGCGGTCCATTTGGCTCCATCGATCAAATAGGCATCACGACCGCCTACAATATCACTCGGAACATGGCCGAGCAGAACAAAGGGTCTGGTGCCGCCCGTGTTGCCGCTTACTTGAAGGAGCACTTCATCGATACCGGGAAATTGGGGGTCGATGCGGGTGAGGGCTTCTACAACTACCCCAACCCAGCCTATCTGGCGCCGGGCTTCTTGACCTAGAAGGAATGCCAACCATTTCTCGCGTTCGTTTCGCCGCACCATGGGAGCAGCACCGCACAAATGGCTTTTGACGCTCCGCGTCGAGGTCGCCAAGCAGAAGCTAGGCTCCCGGCGATCGAGGCGGCTTGATTGATCGATGCCTCGAGCCGCCACGCGCCTCGGCATCCTCCCCCGGGATGCCGAGGCGTTTTTTTAAGCTGACCTGCGAGGCCCGTGCGAGCATCAACCGACTAGACCCATGTCTCGGATGTCAGGGTTCTCGAAAATCGGCCCTCTGCGTTCTCCGGTCCCACGCACGGCGACATCGACCATGACCCGCGCCAACTCATCGGCCCGGATCACCTGGTTGGGGAACAGGATCCGGAACGCGGGGCCGGTTAGTCGCTGTCATCAGAGTGCGCGCTCCTCGATCCAGTCGACATAGAGCCGGCGCTCCGCGAAAAGCCACGCGCCGCCGAGCTTCACGAAGGTGTCGAGGTAGCGGAGCGAGGCGATCATCAAGCGCCGCTTTCCACCGTCGACTGTTACGTGATGCGCCAGGCAGTAGGCCTCGCCCGTGCCGCGATCTTCCGTCAACGTGAAGATGGTGCTCTGCCCGACGAAGTGCGTGGTGGCGTCGTATTTGTTCAATTCGGCAAACACCGGCGCAAGCGCCTCGCGCGAGCGCAGCTCCTGCGAAGGCGTCGGATCTTTGGCGTTCATATACACCACGAAGTGGGTGTCCGCGGTGAAGAGAGACATCTGACCTTTCGCATCGCGACGATCCGCGCAGTGTGCATAGGCCTCGATGAGCTCGCGGATCGCGAGACGATCGGCGGCTTCGGTGGGGGAGATGGTGACGTGCTTGCTCATGGGCCGGTGTCCTTGTTCGATAGGTTCGGGCACCATAGCGCAATCACTCGAGGATGGCCCGTGACTCGAGAAACGCCTCGACGCGCGGGAGCTAACCCTCCAATGAGCCGCGTACCGGCTACCCCGTTCACCGCCGACGCCAAGCATTGCGAGCGGGCCGCCGAAGTCGGGGACATGATCGCCGCTTCCAGCGGCCCATAAGGTCAGTGCGTCAGCGTTCGCTCAACGTCAGCGAGCGCGCGCCGATTCTTGAGCGGTGGAGGTTGTCGGCAATACGCCGCGCAATCTTTTGCAAATCTGCTGCCCATTTGATGATTCGACTGCAAATCGTCTTGCCTCGAAACGCTTGCCTGCGTCGCTTTCCAGGGCGGATGGAAAGCGACTGCCCTGGACCGACCAGGCCAACTCCGCCCTAGCAAATGGTGTGCAGTGCGGTAGTATATGGTGAGCGGCGGGTTAGCTGCGTCCCCGTACGCACCAAGATACCGAGCGGGGCGTGCCTCTATGCGGGAGGTCGGCCATGGCGACGAGTGAAGGTTACGGGCAACGGCTTGCCGAGCGGCTGCGAGCCGAACAGACGCATACAATCGTTACGCGCGCATTACGCACGGCCGACATGGCCGTCACGGAGACGCGATGCGATGACCCTGTACTGGGATTGAGCCACCCGATCCGGCGAGAGGACGCTTATCTCGTCGCTTTGTCGCTTCGCGATTTTCCCAATCGCCAATATTGGGAGGACGGGCGGCAAATGCCGGTGTATAGCCTACGGACTGGTCAAGTTGATTTCCATGATCTGAAACGTGATCCCGTAGCTCTTCTCGACAAACCGTATCACGACCTATTTTTTTATCTGCCGGCTGGTGCCCTGCACGCGATCGCTGATGACGTCAACGCGCCTCGGATTAGCGATCTGAACCAGAGTTCCGCGCCGATCGAGGATGTCACGATTTCCAATCTTGGGCGGGCGGTGCTGCCGGCCCTCAGCCGCCCTGACCAAGCGAGCCAACTGTTTGTCGACCACATTCTCTTCGCGCTCGGTATACACGTTGCCCAGACCTATGGCGGCATGCGGCCACCGTCGCCCCTGATCCGAGGTGGGCTCGCGCCATGGCAGGAGAGACGTGCCAAGGAAATTCTCAGCGCCAACCTCGATGGTCGCGTGCTGCTCCAGGAAGTGGCGCAAGAATGCGGCTTATCGGCGAGCCATTTCTCGCGTGCTTTTCACCGCACCGTGGGTGCGGCGCCGCATCTTTGGCTTTTGAAGCGTCGTGTCGAGGTAGCAAAGCAGAAGCTGCGCGATCGCCGATTATCGATATCGGAGGTGGCCCAGACATGTGGCTTCGCCGATCAAAGTCACCTGACGCGAGTATTCACCCGTTTCGTCGGTGTAAGTCCGGGCGCCTGGCGACGAGCGCTCGCCGAATAGCGAGCTGCATGCCGGGCCGGAGACGGCGAAGAAGCAGGTTGGTCTCCAGCACGCCCCCCGCGTATGCTCGCTGCGATGGGCCGGCGAAAGGTTGGCTATTGCGCCGGGACGCGACGCCCTACATCAAAGAGCTTGAACGCCCCAATCATCCACACCTCTATTTGCAAGGTCCTCGGGGACGCCATGAGGCCGGCCGTACTGCGCAGTCGAAGGGTAATATCGGCTGCGCAGTGGAATGCCGTCTAGATCTGGTCTAGTCCGAACTGCTTCGCCTTGCCGCGCATTGAGTTTCGCGACCGCTCAACTGTCTTCCGCGAGTCAGTTCTCGTAGCAATAAAATATGTCACAGCTTTTACTATCAGCGGCCACAGGCGCGGAGAGCCCGGGACGTTCACCGCGGTTTGAATGACCTGATCGCGCCGTTGAAGGCCGATCCACAGAACCATAAACATCGCGCAACTGCTGAGTTACGGGATCAGCAGCCCGCGCTGCCTTGCCGCCCGCGGCGGCTGTTCCCATTTGGATCGTCAAGGCGGCAGCTAACATGCCGAAAACAATCAACACCTTCTTTGGCATTTTAGTCTCCATTGGGGCGCTTGATTGAAGGATAACCATACCCAGTTCGCTCGTCGTTCTCCGTATCAGCAGTCCAGATCCAGCGCTCGATCGATAGACTGTCGGATCTTTATATAACGAAGCCTCCCGTCGGGATTGAATGTTCGTGCCCCGATTTGCATTTATCGCCTGCATAGATGAGCCCGATCCACAAAGCCGCGAGCGTTCGCAACTTTGCTTGGCGACGATGTCTCTCGAAATATCGCTAGGGTGATAGCCTCGGGCATCGGTGAGATGAGCCTCCGCGCCGGCCGCGAAAGCCGCGGTGGGAGTCAGGCGCGTCTACGGTGTCGTCGACTATTCTGACACAGTTTTGCTCGCGGTCTTTCTCCTTGAAGCTGTCCCTCGCAGAGGGCCTCCGTGCATATGGGTTGGGAGTCCGCGGAGGCCCTCTCGGCGGAGCGGGGAGGAAGCGCTTCGCCGTTTCGGCGGGGGCATTGTTCGGGTTGCTTGTACGTGTGATCCTCGAGGATTTGTTGATCCGGAGCGTGTAGTAGGCCGAGCTGGCGTCCAGCAAGCTCGGCGTACAGATCGCCGCGGCCATGAGATTCGCGCCTTCGCTGCTTCAGCGGCTGAAGTTGTCGGCAGTGAGCCGCGCAATCTTTTACAAAACTGTTTTTCCTTGCATGATTCGACTGTAAATCACCCTAGCCCGGACCAGCCAGGTCAACTCCGCAATAGCAAATGGTATGCGGCACGATAGTGTCATGGCGAGCGGCGGGTTTGCTGCGTCCCCAGGCGCGCCCTCAAAGCGCCGAGCGAGGGTGAGCCTTTATGCGGAGGTCGACCATGACGAGTAGCGAGAGTTACGGGCAAGGACTTGCCGAACGACTCCATCTAGAACAAGCGCCGGTAATCCTTACGCGCGCACTACGCGCGGCTGAAATGGCCATCACAGAGACGCGGAGCGACGTTCCTGTGAAAGAAATGAGTGGTTCGCTCCCGCGCGAAGATGCTTTTTTCGTCACGTTGTCGTTTCGTGATTTTCCCGCTCGCGAGTATTGGGAAGAAGGCCGGGTAGTATCCGTTTCCGACGTGCGTGCCGGTCAGACTTGCATCCATGATTTGAAACGCGATCCGGTCGCGCGTCTCGACAAGCCCCACCACGTTCTGTTTTTTTATCTGCCGCGCGGCGCGCTGGACGCGATCGCCGACGACGCCGACGCTCCACGAATTGGCGATCTGAAACATGAGCCTGTGGCTATGGACGATATCACGGTTGCCGGTTTTGGAAGTGTGATGATGCCAGCGCTTCGCCATCCCAACCAGGCAAACCAATTGTTTATCGATCACGTCCTCCTGGGGTTCGGGATACATATTGCCCAGACCTATGGCGGCATGCGGCCACTGCCGACGCTGATCCGAGGTGGGCTCGCACCATGGCAAGAGAGGCGTGCCAAGCAAATTCTCAGCGCCAACCTCGACGGTCGCGTGATGCTCAAGGAAGTAGCGCGAGAGTGCGGCTTATCGGCGAGCCATTTTTCGCGTGCTTTTCACCGCACCGTAGGTACGGCGCCGCATCACTGGCTTTTGACGCATCGTATCAAGGTAGCAAAGCAGAAGCTGCGCGATCGCCGGTTACCGTTAGCGGAGGTGGCTCTGGCATGTGGTTTCGCCGACCAAAGTCACCTGACGCGAGTATTCACCCGCTTCGTCGGCGTAAGTCCGGGTGCCTGGCGACGAGCTTGCGCCGACTAGCGAGCTGTTGATCGGTAGACCGTAAAAAGTCGAGTTTGCGTCCAGCAAACTCGCCGCCATCGGCCAGAACGGTCGCCGACTCCAGGCATTTCCCGTAGCTATCCATGGTCTACCTCGACGACTTTGCCGCGGAACAGCCGGTAGACCACGGCGGTGTAGATGAGAGTAAGCGGCATGACGAATAGGCCGGCGCCCCAAAACATGAAGTTCAAGCTGGCTAACGGAGACGCCGCCTGTTCGACGGTCAACGCGAACGGGATCATGAAGGGCCAGAACGAGCAGGCCAGCGTGCCGAACGCCGCGATGAAGATCAAAGCCGCGAACCGAAAGGGCGCGGGGTCGTTGCGTCGTTTGGTGCTGTCTAGCAGACCATAAGCAGAGACGGCTCCGATCAGCGGAAAGATCAGCATATATGGGCGCTCTAGCCACCGGTTCATCAGGTCGAGGTGCATCATCACAGCGGCCACGAATGCGCAGGCGAGAAACGCAAGCACGCCGACGGTCAATACGGGTAACCAAAGATATGCGCGCTCCCTGATCGAGCCTTCGCATTTCCGCGCGAGCCAGCTGGCTCCAAGAAGGCTGTATCCGAGCACAAGGCCCAATCCACAAAGCGCAGCGAACGGGCTGAACCACCCGAGCATGCCGCCGATATAATGCCCGTCCTCCATGGGAAGCCCCTCGACAAGGGCACCGACTGTCATGCCCTGAACGAAGGCCGCGACGAACGATCCACCCGCGAATCCGAGGTCCCAGAGCCAGCGAAAGCCGAGGGATTTGTAGCGAAACTCGAAGGCGACGCCGCGCAGGATCAGCGAGCATAGCATCAGAACCAGCGGCAAATAAAAGGCTGACAAGAGTGCCGCATAGGCACTGGGAAAGGCGCCAAACAGAACCGTGCCAGTCACAACCAGCCAGGTTTCGTTTCCGTCCCAAACCGGCGAGATCGCACTCAGCATTTTGCGTCGGTTAGGTTCATCGGCGAAAACGAACAGGATACCCACGCCGAGGTCGAAGCCGTCTAGCAAAACATACAGCGAAATGGTCACGGCCAAGAGACCTACCCAAAACGAGATCATAGCCATCCTCGCTTTTGCACAGCCTCTGCGATCGGGCTGCCGCCGGTGACGGCCAGTGGGCGTTTTGGATTGTTGGGGAGGACTGGTTCGGGTGCAGCAGGTCCCGTCTTCAAGAGACGGTACACGTAAACCATCCCGAAGCTGAAAATGACGAGATAGACGACGGCAAAGATGATCAGGGAAATTGTCACCGCCTCAACGGTCAGCGTCGGAGTGACCGCATCAGCCGTACGCAAGATTCCGTAGACGCTCCACGGCTGGCGTCCGACCTCGGCGGTAAACCATCCCGTGAGTGTGGCGATGAAGGGAAGCGGAAAGCTCAGGAAGGTCGCCCACAACAACAGCCGCTGTCCCGCTCCGCGCTCAAAGAGAAGGTAAAACGACCCAAGCCAGGCCAGTGCCATCATCAATAACCCGCAGCCTACCATCACCCTAAAAGCAAAGAACGGGATGAAAACGGGCGGCCGGTCTTGCTTTGGAAAGCTGGTTAGGCCGATCTCCTTCGAGTCAATTCGCATTGAGGCAATCAGGCTTCCAAGATAGGGGATCTTGAGCTCGAGATAATTTGCCTCTTGCGCATCATCCGGTATCGCGATGATGACTTCGCCGGCAGGTTGCTCATCGTGCCATCGACCTTCGATGGCCGCGAACTTGGCGGGTTGTTTGTCGTGGACGTAATCGCCGTTCAAGTGACCCAGAAACAACTGGACCGGCATCAGCAACGCTGCAAGAAAAAGGCCCATTCGTAACATCACACGGCCTTCTGCCGCGTATTGGCCGCGCAGCCGATACCAAGCGCCCGTCGCAGCCACGCAGAAAGCGCCCGTAAGATAGGCGGCGATCAGCATGTGGGGGAATCTCACCCACACGACAGAACTGAAGATGATCTGCGACCAGTCAGTCGGAACGAAGACGCCTTTCTCGACGGCGTAACCGACAGGGGCTTGCATCCAGCTGTTGTTGACCATGATCCAGAAGGCGCTAAAGGTTGTTCCAAGCGCGACCATGACGGCAGAGAAGAAATAAGTTGCAGGAGAGGACCGGTTTCTCCCGAAGATCAGCATTCCAAAGAAAGATGCCTCGAGTGCGAAGGCTGTGAAGCTCTCATAGGTCAATAAGGGCCCCTGGATCGGCCCTGTCGCCTCCGACAACCGGCTCCAGTTCATGCCGAATTCGAATGCAAGCACGATTCCAGAAACGACGCCCAAGCCGAAGGTTACGGCGAAAATCTTAAGCCAGAAATCGAACAGTCGGCGATAGACCGGTCTTCCGGTCAACAAGTGAAATGCCTCGAGCACCACGAGCCACGCCGCAAGTCCTATCGTGAACGAGGGAAAGATGATGTGAAACGAAACCGTAAAAGCAAACTGCACGCGCGAGAGGAAGAGCGCGGTCCAAACCATATCGTCGCTCCTTTAATATCCGGCGGGACAGATTGACTTTTTGCGAGGTCGCAGATTTGCGTCACTCTTCGAAACTGCCCGTTTCAGAGGCCTCCGCGGGCAGAGGGGCTGAGCACCCGCGGAGGCCTCCCGGCGAAGCGAGCACGACATGCTTCGCCGATTGACCGAGGCGTTATCCATTCGTTTATTCCGGGAGCAATCTATCAACCTCGGCCGCAATTGATTTCATCGGCTTGCGCTGCCTTGTCTGTTCCTGCGGTGTTAGCCTTCAGCAGCGGCTTCTGGGAAGCGATTCAGCATTTTTGAACAAGCGGTCGCATTATCCTTCAGCATATATTCGTGCCAGTCCCGGTGCTGGAGAACGAAAGATTATGAAGCACTTGATCTTCGCAACGATTGTAGGATGTATCGCCACCCAGACTTCCGCCGCAGACGCGCGGCCGCTCTATGACGGATCCTGGGACCTACTCTTTGTCACGAAGCGGGGCGCGTGCGATTCGACCTACAATTTTTCCGTCAACATCAACAACGGAATCGTCACGCATCCGAACTTGGTTAGATTCAAAGGTTACGTCGCACGCTCGGGCGCGGTGCGCGCATCCGTAACCGTTCAGGACAAGTATGCCTCTGGCTCCGGCAAGCTCTCCCAAAATGTGGGACGCGGCACATGGCATGGATACTCCGGCAGCGCAGGTTGTTCGGGATACTGGACCGCTCAGCGGAACTGATGCCTTCAGCATGCACCAAGCATCGCAGCACGGGGAATTCGGAACGATCGATCAGCATAAATCACTGCGCCCGTGTTCCGGAGCGGGTCTTACAACAGGAAGCTACAGACGATGAAGCGATATGACACCCTGAGACTCCTCGACGTCACACAATCGACCTCTGTCGACATTGGGACAGTCTTCGCTGCCGATTTCGCGCTTCACCCGCATGCACAAATGAATTCATCTCAATCCAAATTGAACGAAGATGATGCGCGAAAACTTTGCAAAGGAGATCGCATCCATTTGAGTGAACTTGGTTGCTCTCGTCATCCTCGAGACACCGAGAAAAAGGGGACAATTGTCGGAAATTCGCAATATCCGAATAGCTTGCGTATCGTCTGGGATGGCTCACGACTGGCCAGTCGCGGTACACAGAGATTATCTGCAACTCCTCACAGAAGAGGTCTCAAAGGCTGATGGCCGACCACGACGACCCCAACGCAAAAGAAAACGTTTATGGGATTAAGCGGCCAGGCTGCGAGTGGTTGTCTCGCGCAGAGGGAGGCAGGCGATAAGCTATTTTGCTATCTCGGTCGCCTCAGCAACCGCGAACTCTTTTTGGCGCTAGTTGCGTTCGGATGTTCGAAGTCGTGGTGCCGCCGCGAACGCCGCCGAAGCTGATTGTCATGATTTTACTCCGGACTTCACCAAACCATTGCCTTGGAACCACTTGAGCGCGCGGGCAATTGCTTCATCGACCGATACCTCGGGATGAAATCCGAGTTCTTTCCGCGCCTTCTCGCCGTCAATAAATTGGCCCAAGGACATCACGGCAATCGCGCTGTCGGTCACCTTCGGCTCCGGACCGCCTAGCTTGAATCGGAAAGTTTGCCATGCGGACACTAGCCTCGCCACGTTTAGCGGTATGGCCTTGGGCATCGGTGCGCCGACAGTGACGGCCACTTTGCCGATCAACTCTTCCATAGTCAGATTTTCGCCTGCCAGCAGATAGCGCTCACCGGGGCGGCCTGCTTCGCACACGCGAACCAACCCTCGTCCTGCATCGCCCGCGTAGATCACGTTGCGGCGGCCGTTGACGTAGCCGGGCAGGGACCTGTTCGCCAATTCGATAATGAAGCGGCCAGTTGTGTTTCCGGGATCGAACTCGCCAAAAGTCATAGTCGGGATGCCGATCGTTACTGGCAGCCCCGCCCGGGCCATGGTCAATGCTTGCTCGTCCAGGGCCCATTTCACCTGCAGGTAGGGGCTTTTTTTGTCCGGCTGCTCGCGATAGCGCAGCTCCTCGGTGCCTGGTCTGCCCGTCGGATCACGCGGTAACGCAATTGCCGCACCGAGGTAGACGATCTTGTGCAGAGGCAGATTGGTGCACGCGTCGTAAAAATTTTTCATCTGGGCCTTAGCCGTTTGCACTTCATCGCGCCACGGGCGAGGGATTGTGGGATAGTATCCGGCACAGTTGATTACCGCCTCGACGGCAGTGAAGGCGTTGCGCAGCGCCTCGCGATCATTCAGGTCGGCCTGTTTGGCTTCCAACGGAATGTCGCGAATTGCGTCGAGTGAGTGAGGATTTCGATACACAGCAATGACTTCGTGTCCGGCACGAAGCGCTGCGAGGGCCGTATGATGCCCAAGCATTCCAGTGGCCCCTACGATGGCGATGCGCACCAGACGTCACTCCCTGGATGAAAGCTCTAAACCGGCATAGCGGCTAATCGATCTGCCCGGTCTTGTTGACAACCTCGACGTCGTGACCGTCGGGGTCGAGCACCCAGGTTGCGTAATAGTCAGGATGATATTGGAGCTGGGGCGCCGGTGCAGTTTTCTCGCGTCCGCCTGCTGCAATTGCAGCAACAAAGAAAGCATTCACCTCTGCGTGACTTTTGGCGGCAAAACCGAAGTGAACAGTGTCCGGATCTGGCCTTGCTTCCTTGAGCCGGAAAAAGAAGCGTCCGTCATTTCCGAAGCCTATGAGATCTGGGTGACCATCTTGGCCTTTATAGTCCATAAAATCTGTGATCCCGAGCGTCTTGAGAGCTTGCTCGTAAAAGGCGATCGAGCGCGTAAGATTGCTCTCGGTTACAATGACGTGGTCGGGCATTGAAGCCCTCCTTCCCAGATGGCACGATCGTAGAGACGCTCCACATGCACGCCCGGTTCAATAGGCGCGAAAGCCCAACATTCTACAGCTAAGCCTCTGAAATAACATCGTAAATGAGAGACGCTTAATCATCGGGTCCCAGGTTCCTCCGGCAGGCGCAGGCTATTGGGAGCCCTCTTGGGAATAACTGCCGGGCCGCTGGTTTGGAGCATCCCTTTGCACAATTCAGTCAGGGAGCATTGGGTTATGGCGTCATGAAACCTACATCCGACTCTACCGCTTACGCGAGCTAAGGCGGCCACCTACGTGCGCTAAGGCGGCCAGCGCTTGCGAGATCGCCAAGCGAGTTTGATCCGTGAATTGGTTGGCGCGCGCTCGTTGAAATTGGCTGCTCGGGCGCAGTAAGGCAAAAATGAAGACGCCGGACGAGGGTGCCCGACTTGAAGGCTGGATTGGCACGATAAGTGGCCGCCGTCAGAACATGTCGATCGTCACCGTCATCCTCATTCTTTGCCTGGTCGCGGGCGTGCATTTGTCGTTGTGGGGTCTGGCGGAGCCACGAACGGCTGCGGCACAGGTTGAGGGGAAGCTGCCGAGCGTCTCGTACAACCGATTGGCCAAACCATCCTCGAAGGATTTGGCAGTGTCCGAGGCGCTGATCCGCGCCGATCTCACCGCGATCGCCAAACTGGCAAAGGCGATACGCACCTACGCTTCGACCGGAGGTCTGGAGCGTGTTCCGGAGATCGCGGCAGAATTCGGGCTGACAGTTACGCTGGGCGTCTGGATCGACAAGAACGAAGCCCGAAACGAACGTGAGATCGAGACCGCCCTCGATCTGGCGCGGCGCTACCCCAATGTCACCCGGTTGGTCGTGGGCAATGAGACGTTCTTCCGGCATGAGCATAACGCGGCCGAACTCGCCGAAATCGTTCGCCGTGTGAAGCGAGACAGTCCGGTGCCCGTGGCGACCGCCGACCACTGGAGGACATTTCTCGACCATCCGGAGCTGGTTGACGCTGTCGACCAGGTCTTCGCCCACATCATTCCTTATTGGGAAGGCCTGCCCAAAAAAACTGCCGTAGAGGGTTCACTCGCGATCTACGACAAGCTGCGTGCAGCCTATCCGGGCAAGAAAATCGTCATCGGAGAGTATGGCTGGCCGAGTGCGGGGCACAATTTTGAGCGCGCCGTCCCGGGTCCGTTCAGCCAAGCCGGCTTACTGCGCGACTTCGTTGTGGAGGCCAACGTGCTTGGTATCGACTACAATATTGTCGAGGCCATCGATCAACCGGGTAAACTTTTCGAGGGCAACGTCGGCCCCTATTGGGGCATACTCGACGCTTCGTTGCGGCCCAAATTTGCATGGACGGGACCGCTCGTCGACGCCGACTACTGGAAGGCAGCTCTGCTCGCCGTCCTCGTCGGCTCTTTTTTGTCGATCTCGATTCTGGCGCTCCCGGGAGCGACCATTAGCCAGGCAACAGTCCTTGCCGGCGCCGACCATTTGATCGGCGATTGGTGCGCAGGCGTACAGGTGTACTGGCACGACCACTACCTCCTGCACGGCGAGATGCTCACATTCGCGATCGCGCTGCCGCTCCTGGGTCTGCTCGCTCCGATTGTACTGTTCCGGGTGCACGAGATGGCAACCGTCGCTCTCGGGCGCAAGCCCACGCGGCTGTTGAATTTGCTCTCACCGGGACTGGGCACGCGCACGCCGAAAGTCTCAATTCACATTCCCGCCTATCGGGAGCCACCGGAAATGCTGTTGCGTACCATCGACTCGGTGGCGCAGCTTGACTACCCGAATTTTGAATGTGTGGTCGTCATCAATAACACGCCCGATCCGGCGTTCTGGCAACCGATCGAGAGACGCTGCCGCGAGCTTGGCCCGCGCTTCAAGTTTATTTGCGTTCAGAACCTTGAGGGATTCAAGGCCGCAGCGCTACGGATCGCGATGACGCAGACAGACGCCGATGCCGAGATCATCGGCGTCATCGACGCTGACTATGTGGTGGATCCGCAATGGCTCAAGGATCTGGTCCCCGGTTTCGCCGACCCGGAGGTCGGACTGATCCAGGCGCCGCAAGATCATCGTGACGGCTGCCGCAGCTCTATCCATGCCGCCATGAACGCTGAATATGCGGGCTTCTTTGATATCGGCATGGTCGAGCGCAACGAGGTGAACGCGATTATTGTCCACGGCACGATGTGTCTGATCCGCCGCACCGCAATGGACGCCGCGGGCGGCTGGTCAAGCGACACGATTTGCGAGGACAGCGACCTCGGACTGACCATCCTGGAGCTCGGCTGGCGTGCCCACTACACCAACCGCCGCTACGGCTGGGGATTGCTGCCGCAAGACTATCTGGCTTTCAAGATCCAACGGGCGCGTTGGGCCGGTGGTGCCGTGCAGATCGTGAAGAAGCACTGGCGGCGGTTCCTGCCAGGGATGAGCCTGCTCGACCATAATCAGAAGCGCGAATTCGCCTTCGGCTGGCTCAGTTGGTTCGGGGCCGAAATCGTTGCCGTCGCGGCCGCGCTGCTCAATCTGGTCTGGGTGCCGTTTGTTGCCTTCAAAGTGGTCGCCATTCCGGATCCCCTCTTGATGCTGCCGATCGTCGCGGCGTTCCTGGTATCGCTCCTCCATTTTGTTAGCGCATATCGAACGCGCGTCGCAGTTCCGTACTTGCAAATGCTTGGCGCCATGGTGGTGTTCATGTCGGTCCAATGGACGGTCGCGATTGCAGCCTTCAAGGCCGCGCTTCCGGCACGGAAAAACTATTTCGATCGTACCCGCAAAGGCGGGGGCGGCATCGGGCACACCCGCTTTACGGCGATGCCGGAAGCGGTGCTCGGTGCGCTGCTGGTCGCCGGTGGCATCACGGTGTTTGCAACCAATTTTTACCGGCTGTTCGAGATCGATTTGTTCGCAGCGATCCTGATCATCCAAAGCCTTCCGTTTCTATCGGCGGTGGCAATTGAGGGGTTTGAGCGCCTCAGCGAAGCCGGAAAAAACAAGTCTAGTATGTCCTCTTGAAGTGGTTCCAGATCATGCGCTCATTTTCTGGTTGACCATAATCTCCGCGCAAACACCCCTGCATTTGTCGCGAGAGAAAAACGCTTCCCACTGAGCGCTGACACGGCCCTTCGTGCGATCGACAGACGGGGGTCTGGTTCGCCCTCCAAGCTTTTCAAGAACAACGGGGTCAGACGGCGCCTCGGTCAAAATTCCCCGCCGCCACCGGTCTGTTTTGCGCTAATGTTGAAGACCAACACCTGTCCAGGATTATGAAATGCGGATTCAACCTGACGATGATTTGCTGCTGATTATCGACGTGCAGAACGATTTTTGCGCTGGCGGAGCGCTTGCGGTTGGCGACGGCGACGCCGTGGTGCCGGTCGTCAATCGTCTCGCCAAACGCTTTGCTCATGTGGCCCTGACCCAGGATTGGCATCCCTCAGGCCATAGCTCCTTCGCTACGTCGCATCCGCCTTCTGCTCCCTTTGAATCGATTGACATGTCATATGGCCGGCAAACGCTCTGGCCGGATCACTGTATTCAGGGCACCTCGGGGGCGGCATTTCACCCGCAATTGGAGACCGAACGCGCGGAGCTCGTGATCCGCAAGGGTTTTCGTACTGAAATCGATTCCTACTCGGCGTTCTACGAAAACGATCGTCGAACTCCCACGGGGCTGGCCGGCTATTTGCGCGAGCGCGGTCTGCGCCGGATCTTTCTCGTCGGTCTCGCCACCGACTACTGCGTTTATTACTCCGCCCTCGACGCGCGCCGCCTCGGCTTCGATACCGTGCTCGTCGAGGCCGGCTGCAGGGCGATCGATCTGGCAGGCTCGCTCGACGCCGCCTGGGCCGGAATGGCCGAAGCCGGTGTGCAGCGCGTCAACGATCTTGGCTAGCCCGCCTCGATTGGTCAGGCCGTCCGTGTCGTCCGGTTCGGCATTCCGCCGGCGGCTATGATTTCCGCACTCAATTGTTCGATTGTCGTGCGATGGCGCATCGCCGTCTGCCGGACCAGCGTAAACGCATCCGTCTCGGTGAGACCATGGACGCGCATGATCTGCAGAACGGCGGCGAAAACCACCCGGCGGGAACGAATGCGATCCTCCAGTCTTTCGACATGGGCCGCTTCATCAATTCGTCGTTGCGCGCAATCGAACGCAACCACCAGCGCAGTGTAAAGTCCGGCCGAGCGCAGCGGCTTGACCAGAAAGGATGCCGGTTGCAGGTCGAGCAGCCATTTCAAGCGGCTCGGCGTCTCGGTTCCGATCAGCGCGATGATCGGCGCGCCG
>Ga0137407_10000121_pt1 | contig 59340 bp, 48 predicted proteins | sample CZOMad2_2_16fung_FD_108410 | JGI IMG/M metagenome (GOLD analysis project Ga0137407, IMG submission 108410) | Vadose zone soil fungal communities from Angelo Coast Range Reserve, California, USA - CZOMad2_2_16fungal (Illumina Assembly) | ecosystem: Environmental > Terrestrial > Soil > Vadose... | reverse complement strand
GCAGCCGGTGTAACCTCCCATGAGAGGTGCAAGGGTGAACGAAGTGAAGAGTCCAGTCGCTGGCTTAGGCCCCGCAGATACCAGAAGCTCGGTACGTTTTCCACTCCGGCTTCCCATTACGGTACGCACGGCAGATGCCCATGAATACTTCGCTGAAACAGCGGATATTTCAGCAGGCGGCGTGCTGTTTCATACCAAAAGCATGCTTGGCGTGGGAACAGTGATCCGCTTCCGCATCGTGTTGCCCGCGTCCGTTCTGGGAACCGATACCGATGTCCAGGTAAATTGCACTGGACGCGTGGTGCGCTCGCTGGACGAAAAAGGCAAGAATGCGGTGGCGGCGGTGATTGACGAATATTGCTTCGAACGCATTCTCTCCGGCAGCCTGGCCACAAGCTGCTGACTGCGCGTCGCGGCCACGCGACTTTGCCTATGCCGCGGATTGTACTTGCTCAACTAGAATCTTACTGAATGACCAGCGGCCTTCATGGCCGCTTTGCTTTCAGCCGCTAAATTCCTCGGGATCAGCCAAACGCAAATCCCGGCGTGTGGCTTTCAGCCTGTCCGCGATATGTCTGTATAATGAGTGAGTCCCAACCTGCGCCGGAGAGATGGCCGAGTGGCTGAAGGCGCACGCTTGGAAAGCGTGTTTAGGGGAAACTCTAACGTGGGTTCGAATCCCACTCTCTCCGCCATTAAGATTCTGATGGACTTACGGGACTAACCATTGCGGCTACCGTTAACGGCTACCGCATAATTTGAGTCCCCCGAAATTCTCAGTATTTGGCTCGTAGGAGACAGAGCCATGCAGAAAGTTTCGCTGTACACCCGCCACAGCAGTTCACGTAAATACGAAAAACTCACCGACAAGAAAACCTTCGCTGGCGGGAATTTCCCAGCGGGCACCATCTTCGTCCTGCGGTACGTCCGCGAGGGCAAACGAGTCTTTGAGACCCTCAAGGACTGTCCTAATCTAAAGAAGGCTTTTGAGCACAAGCTAACCCGAGAGATTCAGCTGCTCCGGGGAACGGTTGCCGTCCCGGCTCCCCGTCCGGCCCCGACACCGAAGCCTGTCGCCCAAACTCCAACGGCTCCCTCGTCGGGCACTCTAATGCTGGATGCGGCCATCGACCGCTACAAAGAGAACGTCGCGTTGAAGTCTTCAAAAACGTCCAACGGATACGGCTACAGCTTGCAGCAGTTCTACAAATCGGTTGGCAAGAACAAGCCGCTAACCGAGGCCTCCAAGCAAGACCTGTACGACTTCATCGCCTATCTCCGACGCGAGGGGTTGAGCGACCGCACGATCCATAATCGTGTGGGCGAGGTCGTCACGTTCCTCCGACACTTCGGGATTAAAGACGTGACCCTGCGGGTGAAGTACACAGAGAAGAAGGTGCGCGCCTATCGGCCAGATGAGCTGAAGGCTCTATTCGCAGCAGCTACACCCGAGGAATGGCTTCTCTTCCAGTTCTTTCTGTGCACCGGGGTTCGGGAGCAGGAGGCGATGAACGCCGAGTGGAACGACGTAGACTTCGTGGACTCCCTGTTCACGGTAAAGGCCAAGCCGGGTTGGACACCCAAAGACTATGAGGAGCGGGAAATCCCCATTCCGGACTTCTTGGTCGCAGCCCTAAAAAAGAGACTGCTGGAAACCAAGGGCAAACTCATCTTTCCGACCAAGGACGGAAAGCGAGAAGGGCATATGCTTCGGAAGCTTCAGTATCTGGCGAAACGGGCCGGGCTGATGGGTGAGTTTGGCCTGCACAAATTCCGGAAGACCTGGGCTACCCTTCAGCATAAGGCTGGGGTTGACGCCAGGACGATCCAGAAGCGGTTGGGGCATTCCGATTTGAGTACCACGCTGGCCTATCTGGAAGGTGAGGACGCCCGGTCGCAGAGGAGCAGGGAATTGGTGAACGGGACGTTTGGGGTGTTCGCGGCGTCTGCCGCCCCGTAGAATGACAGCGCAGTAAAAGTTGGAAGGAGCGCAAGGCGACTCGGCGAAAGCCGGGTCGTTTTGTCTTACTTCAGTAATCTTGGCGGGAGGATGCCTCGCGGCCATACTGCTGGCACTATGCCCAGCAAATTTGAAAAGTTGTCCATGCCAGAACTCAAGAGCCGGTTAGTACAGGCCGTCAAAGTTACAAAGGCCACGATGGCTCCAATGTTGTACTACTTGCGGAAGAGGATCAAAGCGCAAGGCAAGAGTGGGCAGGGGTTCGGTCAGTGGGTAGAGGAGCACCTCGAAATTCACCGTCGCACTGCTGACCGTTGGGCCGACGAATGGGCTGTCGCCGAGGGTCTCAAGAAAGCTCCCAAAAAGACCGTGAAGACTTTTCGACATTTGTCCAAAGGTGTGACCTCCAACTCAAATGGGCGAGTGACTGTGCCATTAAGTTTTGTCCTGGTGCAGAAGGAAGCGGATGAGTTCATAGCCGCGATGAATATCCTCGGGGACAAGGCTACTGTCGTCATCTATGACGCGGTGATCAAAGCTGCCCAGTCCCACAAAAAGCCTGTTCAGGCAGCTTCGCGGCTTACGTTCCCGCCAGATAAAGCCCCGGTTGGAGTGAGGCAATGACCTCGGCTTCAATTGCGGCTCCTGTTAAGAAGCTAACCCTCAAGCCAATCTGCTCTGTTGAGGATGGTGTCGAGCGATTTGAGGGTGAATTCCTGGACAGCGAAGTTCACGTCAAGCTCCGGCTCACCGAAAGCACTGAGGTTGTGACGCCAGATGGTGAGACCAAGCTCCTATTTCTGAAGAATGTCCTACCCGAGCCGATTGTGGAGTCCGCTTGGCGCACGTGCCAGCAAATCCACTTCAAAGCGAGCAAACACTCCCGGCGCAAAGCAATACGAAACAGCGGCGGCGGCGAGCAGTTGTTCGGGTGGATTGAGTTTCCTCAAGATGGCCGAGTGGCTCCCATGCTCACAGCCGATACACGAGAGCAATGGCCGCAGTTCCGAGAGTTATGGCCTTTGCTGTACTTCATGCAGTACTGGTTTTGGAAGATGCTGCCCGACGTTGCAGAGAAACAAAACGCTAGTGCCGCTGCTGCTCGTGAGCCGTTCGTGGACTACGTCTTCAGAACCGTCTTCCAGGACGCGGACACCAAGTTCTTTCCCAGTCGGAAGGCGTGTATGGAAATCTACCGGCAGCTGGAGCGCGATAACCCAGCGGAGTTTGAAAAATGGTTCTTGCAGACGTTCGCGCACTTCAACCCCGAGTACTTTGAGAAGCTGATGGAGGCAGGGGATGGCAACATCACTCCCGGCCTGAAGGATGGTGCGGCGATGATGGGATACACAGTCCCTGGCACCATGTTCTCGACGATCACAGTAAATAAGACGGCCATCTTCAAGTCTCATGCCGACCGCAACAATCTTGCCGGTGCCCTGGGCTGCTTGACGGCATTCGGCAATTTCAGTGGTGGCGACCTCTGCTTCCCAAGATTCGGTGTGTCCTGTCCTATCGGGCCGGGTGACCTGCTCATCGGCGACACCAACCGAGAGCAACATGGCAACATCGGTCCTCTGAGCGGGAGCCGGGTCTCTGTCGTCACATACATGCGGAACGACCTCGCCACCAAGTAAGCACAATCCCTCCGTATTCCGCTTGTTTAGATTTTCCCTCCGCTGCCAAACCCAATACAGGTTCAATCCCTTGGATCTTCAGCCCGCTGACTCTTTGTTTGGTCTCCAACCTACATTCTGTCAGCGGGCATAAATTTTGTGGATCGCTAATGAACCTCTGTTTTTGTTTTCTCCGCCTCATTAGTGGAGACCAAACAAAAATGAAGATTCCTGACAGCGTTAAATCCCTCATCCACAAATCTCTACTCAACAATCCTCGTATGAGCACGTACGAGATCGCGGAACTCTTCGGAGTTTCACAAACCGTCGTCTGTCGCGTCTGCCGCGACAACAACTGCAAGCGGCCACGCGGCCCCCGCAAGGGCTGGAAGCAGCTATTGGGGGTGACCCGTGGCTAAACCTATTCCCAAGCATGTGGAGTTTGATCTCGGCTATATGCTGGGACGCTTCGTTATCGACAAGGACAGCATGCAAGTGTTCGATGACTCCGGAGAGACCGGAGTGACTATCCACATTGATCAGGACCGCGAAGGCGTGGCAGCTGTCTTGTTGGCCGCTGCTCAGCACCTTCTTGCAGGATGTTCTGATGAGGTCTCTAAGAGGGTGCTCTTAGAGGGGGGTCTCTTAGAGTCAAATGCTCTTAGAGCCTCTAATGATCTTAAAGCTTTAAAGCCTGAAGTAAAGCTTGAAGCTAATGTGAAGCAGCACAAGACACTCCTGACGGAGAAGACAGAACAGATTCTCTCGGAGGGAGGCATCAAGCCCGACGTCATCCGGTTCTTCTCTGCTCTAAGCTGGAGTTCCACCGTCCTGAATAACTCCAAGAATCCTGTTAAGGCCGCAGGAACGCTTATGGCAAAGCCGCATTTCCCTGCTATGTTCGAGGATTGGCTGAAGAAGCATCCTCTCCCTGTTCCACAGAAGAACAAGCCCACCCCGATTCCGCCACCCCCTCCCGAGGAACAAGACGAGAGGGAAGGGGATTACGACTGCGCTTGCGCCGACCCTAAACCAGACACCAACGGAGACAGCTTGGAACTCTATGGCGCTTCCTGCACTCGCTGCGGAGGCTTCGTCGTTCGGCCAAAGGTGTTCCAGATTGAGGAGAATTAGTCCCATGATCAGCCGCGACCCATACCAGAGATTTTCCGATGACCCCACACGCCACAAGCATCACGGCGAGCTGACTTCCCAGATGGCTTGGGAGAAAGCGCGCACTCGCCGAGCCGAATGCCGGCAAGAGGTCTTGGACGCCCTACGCTCGGCTTGCCCCGATGGCTTAACCTGCAAGGAGCTGTCGGCAGTATTGAACAAATCTATGCACAAGATTTCTGGCCGCATCACCGAACTTATGGAAGACGGTCTTGTGCGCAAGGGCGAAATCCGTAACGGTGGCCGCGTAATTTACCTGGAGACGGCTCAGAGTTCCTCCGAGAAAGACGCGTCTGCTAACAGGCTCACCCTCGCCCACCATAAAGCAGAGATCACGCACCTCTATGATGCAGGGACTTCTGGGGCGCACTCCGGATAGCACGCGAATACAACATCCACTGTCGGATCGAATTACCAGAGGTGACGATATGAAATCCAAAATAATCAGCAGCCGGCAACTTGCTGAGCAACTCGCCCAGGCCGCAAGCATTCTACCGGAGCCAACATCCCGGCGTTTCACGATGAAGCGTGTTCCTACGCCTCCGAAGCCCAGCCCGTATCTCGATTGGGAATCGCGTCGCAAGTTCGCATTCGAGACGCTGCGCAGTATCAAGGCATCGCCCGCCGAACAGATGACGGAGTTGGAATTGATGCTCCTGGACGAAGAAGACTAAGTCACCCTACCGTTGTTCGCTTGTTTAGTTTCTTCCGCAAATACCGGAACCAAGGTTAGAGCCAACAACGCTGGCTCAAGGGAGAAATATGACAGGTACAACCATCCAGTCCATCACATCAGAGATCAAGTCTTTGCTCGCCGACCTCTCCACACGCACTCGCAAACTCAAAGAGGATCGAATCAAGGCCGGGCAGCTACTCATCCAGCTTCGCGACAAGTTCTCGGTCAAGAACTCAGAGGGCACCGTTCTACGCGGCCCCAAGGGTGGAAGCTTCTGCGCTCACCTTCTCGCCAATGGTCTGAATCTCGGGCAGTGCTATGGCTTCATCGCTCTGGCTGAGGGCAAGAATCCCAACTCCACCGTCCGGGTTCAGTTCTGGCAGACATTCAACAAGAAGATGAAGAAGGCTTCGGACAAACAGAAGCTCGCCCTGCTCAAGAAAGCAGTTGCGCACATCGTCAAGCTGTATGCGGTGAAGGCGACCGTTACCGTTCAGGAGAGCTAAGTTGCCCTGCCCCAAACACCCGAGCCAAAAGCTCGTAATCATCAAGCCGTTCTGCCCGGCCTGTCGCGGCGAAGTCAGGTCAGAGGCCAAGGCGCAAGCGGCGCGGAAGAACGGCAAGACTCCCAGAAAAGCAAAGCCGTGAAATACCAACAGAAGACCTTCACGCTTCCGGTCAGTGATCAGAAGATCAGCGACCAAGCCTACGAGATTGCTGTCGGCCTCCGCTGTCCCCGGTGCAAGGCAAAGAAATGCAAATGTCCCAAATCACGATAACGGCCCTAATGGCTACGACCCCGGCCCGCTGGAGTTTCATGCCAGCAGCCTTGGATTCTTTCTATAAGCAGGATTATCCGGCTGATTGGAACGTCCAGCTTGTCCTTCATCACCATCCGCTTTACACCCTCGGGCGCAAGCTCAATGAAATGGTTGAGCGCACGAACAGCGACTTCTACATCATCTGGGATGATGACGATTTCTACTCGACTACCCGGCTCGCTCGCCAGATAGAGCCTCTCCGGAAAGGCTACGACATCACGGGCACGAGTCAGGTTCTCTATCGCGATCTTCGGAACGGCGAGGAGTGGCAGTACACCGGCGACGGCTCCTGGCTTGGAGCGTTCGCTTTCCGTCGCGAGCTATGGGAAAAGATCAACTTTGAAGACAAGACTCCAGGCGTAGATACCGCATGGCAACAAGCATGGCGCGGCAAGGCTAAGACTCTTGACCTTGCTGACCCGGCCCTCTTGACAGCGTCAATCCACTCGGACAACGCCTGCAAGAAATGTACGTCCGGCTCCAACTGGAAGCGCGTGAAATGAACTCCTACGACCTTTTCGACACGCTCACAGCGGCCCCGGACCCGGCTATTCCTGCCGGCGATCAAGACCGGCATTTCCCGATTGCAGAAAACATCGCCAAGGTCAGGCCTCAAGATGTGGTCGTTTCGGATTTCTATGACACGCCCAAAGCGACCCGCATCCTTCGCGATGTCTGCGGACTCAATAACAAGCTGATCTGTACAGAGAACGGAAAAGAGACAGGTGCGGTTTGGAACACCGTCCGGCCCGATCATCACACAGGGGACAATCCGAGGACAGACATTGCCTCCGCGGAACGAGCAGGGATTCCGGCAACCCTTACCCGATCCTTGCCCTTCCGATTTGGAAGGAATCTCAGCGACAAATCAGGCAAGTGCCCGAGGAGTGGTGGGCCCAAATCCGAATGAAGCTAATGTCTGAGCAGGCTCCCGATCTCTTTCAACGCGCCATAGAGAGTTATGCCACGGACCTGCGTGCACTGATTGAGCACCTTGCTGAGGCAATCCGTGAGGACGCACTTCCAAGTGAGGTCAACCGTCAGCGCCAAGAAGGCCGAAGCTTGATTCGTCTCCTTCTGGGCCTCGTGCGCTTCGCTCTCGGTTTGTCCGTCGAAGCGGTTGGCTTTTCCGAGAGCATTGAGGAAGCTCTAGAGGAGAAGAAAAACGATCCTGATGCTGACGTGGTGCGCGTTAACAGTGTGTTACTGAAAGAGGAACTAGCTGCACGCATCGCCCCTGAGCCATTCGTCGTGCAGGACAACTCATGCGAGCGCGGGCTGATGATCGCGGCGGTAGACGGGTCGAGCCAGAGCGGTGTGATGTCCGCAATCGGGGAGGAAGCTGATTTCTATGTAGGACACGCTCCCCTGATCTCGGTCAACACTGCTGTGGGGCAGGTAAACCGCAGCCTGATCTTCAACGGACAGGAACTTCCCGTGTTCACTCGTTTGCCTGAGAAGCCAGAGGATCTTCAGCAACGCGAAAACAAGTACACCGTTATGGCAAAGCTGTTTTATACCGACCTAAGCGATGCAGAATATATGCATTCGCTGTGGAATGCGATGGATACACTTGAAGCTCGGGCGACGCTCCGGGTACTGAGCCGTTGGTACACTACGCCCGGTGCCGCAGAGGTCAGACCAGCCGACGTGGTTCTGCGGGACGGCACGGTAGTTCCCCAAGATCGAGACTTCAGCCACTATAAAAACGACACGCACTATGGAGAAATCGTACGCGAGATGATCTCTCTTAACTGGGAAATTGTGAAGAAATGCGCATCTGACCAGCAATCGGTGGCTGGCGTGGTGAAGAATGCACAAGTCAGGGTTTTCGGCCCCATCCTTAATTGGTATGTGACGCAGCTTACGGCTAAGAGAGACGCGAGCGTCGTGGAAAATTGGCCATTCAATGCAATGAATACCCTACCGGATCAAGTGTTGCTTACCCGATTACTGACTGCCCAACGTGAAAAGGGAGACCCATGGACGCGAACTTGCCTCGTCCTGCGCCCTTTTCACGCGACCACAAACTACAGTAAACGTTACTCGCGGACCAAGCCTCCGACAGAATTGATCCTAGACCGAAAAGCGAAAGACCTGAAAGACGGTGAGAGCAAAGCGTTCTGGAAGGATTTTCGCGACCATGCCGACCCATATATTCAGATGCTGAGTAACGTTTGGTATGGAAGCTGTTTCATTGCGACCGTGCCGCGCCTTGAGTTTGAACGCTTCCTGCCACGAATTGATTTCATTGTTCCATGCCAGACCTATTCGCCGAGCGCGGACCCGATGACGTCCGCTAAGACACACTTTCGGCGGGTGTGCGGCGCACTTCTGGACTGCGGCTTTGAGGTCTCCGTAGAGCACTCGATGTTTAAGGACAAGAGCACTCTCGAAGTGCTCCCTGAGCTTGTTACAAGGACGCATGACACGGTGAAAACTTGGGCGCGAGAATTGCGGCATCGGGTGGACGAGTACTTGTCAAATATCATCGGACGCCACATGCAGCAGAAACGAACCCGAGGGATCAAGGTACGACCTTTTACAAAAGGAGAATTGACGAGCTTGCTCAGGTCGCTTGAGCAAGAAAGAAAACGGATCGCCGGAATGGGCGACGCACCCCCTAGCGATCGTCAATTGGGCGGTTGAATGAAAGGCTGGCTTTTTCACTGAGCGGAGGTTAGTTTTGGAGCCGATTTCTCAGAGGACTGATGACGATTGCACGATTTGTGCAGTTGCGATGGTAATGGGGCCTCCCTACAACTACGAACGGGTTGCGGAGGATCGCAAGAAATACCCCCTTAAAAATGAGGACGGGCAGGCACTCCCCTGGTGGAAAGACTACCTGCGCGATGAGGGCTTCGAGGTCGAGTACGCCACACTGAATGATCTGAAGAGATTCTCGGACTTTGAATCTCTGCCGGAAGGCAGTCGTGCTTTGTTGGTTTATCAGATCCCACATATGAAAATGGGACACATTGTCGCTATTGACCGTGATGGCGTCATTGATCCTCAAGTCAGCCCACTGGGAGAGGATGCGAGGTACCAAAGCGCAGAAGAGTTCCGCGAGATATTCGTAATCGAAGGCTGGCGTTTATATGACCGGGGATATTGGCTGATCAGAAAGAAAGAGAAGTCCGAGTAAATTTTCTGGTTTACTTCCGAATCCCGGTCGGCTACCGTAACGGCTACCCGCACCAGGGCTACGATTTGCCAGTAGCACTGTAAAAACGGGAATTTACAATATGAGCCAGTACTGACACCCATTAGAATCAGCGCGGCGGGGAATCCCACTCTCTCCGCCATTCAGTCTGCTGCTCAGAGAATTGTTCTCTGATCGGCAGCGAATCGCCCGCTTTCTGGGCCTATCTTCGATCTAATCAATCCGACAAATGAACCGGAGAAGCAACATGAGCCGCGTTTAGGGGAGCTTTTCTCTAGCAGGCAATTCGGCAGTCCACTTTTCGATCCAGGATAGACTTCAAAAAGCGAATCTTGGGCGAATATGCTGCCGGGCAGCTAGCCTAAAAACCTCTGGCTTATGCAGCCACCCACCGCCCGGGCGGTACAATACTGACGGCACTTTAACACTTATGCGAACTTCAATACTGCAAGTTTCGGACATTCACCCAGCCGCGCGCACGCCGGGTTTGCAGTGTGGCCCTTAAACATTTCCATGACGCTTACTGTACTGGACGCGAAACAACTATGGAATTGCAAGTTCGTGCTTGAGCGTTCGGCATTGTACCGCGCTGACGTTGGCTAGTCGCAAAACAAGAGGTTTTTATACCCGTCCGGCCGCCGATTCTAGCCGCTGTTTTCAAGAGTTGCAGCTGGGCTGCAATGGCGCCTTTTGAGACCGGTGAAATTGGCGGAGGCACGTTGTCCGCACAGACAGAAGCGAAAACGAAACACGATTCTGGTAGGGAGACTCTTGTCCGTACATATTTGCCGAGTCGGGATTGCGGACCTGACCAACCTGCCGGTTCGGGCCGGAACCCTTGGCTAAGCCTGCGACAGCACGCTAAGATTACATACGCGCTGGCTGCATCAGCCCTTTCTCTATGCGGCCAATACATCCATTCAAATCTCTCTTGATTTCATGCTGCCATAGCCGAATTACTGTCCAGCCGAGCCTCCTTAGCCTGCAGAAGTTCTTTCGATCCCGTGTTCGATTCGTCTCAATCTTAATTCTCCAAAATTCAGATAGACTTCCGTTCCATTGAGAAAATCGGTACCCATGCCAAAAATCACCGTCGATGAACACAACCACTCGGTGCCGACTGAAGACTATGTCCGGCGTGCCAGGAAGGGCCGCAACATGTTTTCTAAAACGCCAACCCCGCTTGAACAGCGTCGAGCGAATCAGCGATTCTAGGTCCGTATCCTTATTTCGGACTCGCCTCATACAATAGCTGCGCTGGGTGGGATTGAGATTATCAGCCACTTTATTTCGCTTTGCGACCGCTCAGCCTGGCCTTAAAGAAACTCTTTGTTTTCTTCATTCCGCAAGACTCCAGAAAATCGCACTCGCCGCATCTTACTCTAAAGAGTCCTTGGACTGGGCAATCGGCCCCGTGTGAAAAAGCTCGAATGTCGCAGGCGGCCTTGACGACTGTGATTCGAGCATTTCGCAGGGAAACTACATCTCGAGCGACTGACAGTTTCCGTTTTTGGGGTCCAATGCCCCAAGGTAACGCACCACACCAGGTTCAGCTCGTATTGAACAGCCTTTTGCTGACTAGGAGTGGGATCTTGTAAACGAAGATCTCCTGTGTTGGCTGGTTTTCGGGATTGCGCCGCTGTTGCTGTGCTTCCCATTAAAACGACCTCTCAAAGTCCGGGCCGCCGGCCGAAGAATTTCGTGAATTTCCAGTGCATGCCTTCTTATAAATTCTGGCGGTAAGGCATTGCCAATCATAAGCGCGAGGGCGACCTTTCCGCGTTTCGCTCTGAACTTATATCCTTTGCGAAAGCTCTGTAAGAGCGCTGCCTCACGGATTGTAATGGCACGATTCTTGACGGGATGAAGAAATCGTCCCTTAGAAGGATTGAAGCACCCTGTTGTGATTGTAGGAGCGGCTTTGTCCCACGCCATGCGTCCATAGACATCTTTGAAGCCGTCGCAGGACTTATGACACTCAAGTTGCTGCTTTTGGGGAAGATCGGTTCGACTGCCTCCATCCTTGGGTACGGCTTTGATCATCTTCGCCACTTCGGGACTTCTGCGTTCCGGCATGTCGTGTAGCGGATCTCCGCTTTTGCCGGCAGCAGGCAAAGAGAAGATCGCCTGCCGCACGGTCTTGCCTTCTTTCCTTGCCTTCGCAAATCCAATGCCACTGCCTAGACCAGCTAAATAGATCAGACGATTGCGACGCTGCGGGACGCCAAAGTGAGCAGCGTTGAGAACGCGGTGATCGCCGACATACCCCAGTTCTTTCAATCGGGAGCAGAACTGCTTGAATCGGCTGTTTTTTGCCAGGCCAGGAACATTTTCCATCATCACTGCTCTTGGTCGAAGTTCTTCAATAAATCGCAAGAACTCGAACAGCAGGTTATTTCTCTTATCGCGATTTGAGCGGTTTCCGTTCAGCGTCCGCATTGTGGAAAATCCCTGACACGGAGGACATCCGGCCACGAGATCAAGCTGCCCTTTGCGAATGCCCAGTTTTCGGGTGACCGTCCTTATCGTTAGATCTCGAATGTCTTTGGTCCAAATCTCAACGTCAGGGTGATTCAGCCTGTACGTTTCCACCGCCGTTTCATCAATATCTACCGCACCCAAAACCCTGAATCCAGCTTTCCTAAGGCCCTCGGTTAAACCTCCACATCCCGAAAACAGGTCTATAGCAATTGGTTTCTGTTTCCCGCGACGACCAGCCAGCATTCGCCCTTCCCCCGATTCTCATTGCTAGTTTAGGGGATGTCAACCAAAGTTCCAAGGGTTAAATAAACGGTATCCTATTGATTCCAAATGAACTTGACTGTCAAGATAGAAAGGGGATCTCAGGCCGTAGCGGAATACGGCAAGCATCCTCGCTGAATAACTGATACAAATTCTTCTTTATGGGACATGAATCGAAGTTCACGTCCGTGGAGTACGTCGATGCCCGATAACCCGGAGCCCCAAACCGTAGACCTTTCTATCACTGTCCTAGGTCGTACACTCGAACACTTGGGCGTTCAAATGTACAAGCGGCGCGATACGGCCATCGCAGAACTGGTTGCCAATTGTTGGGATGCTGGTGCCAGTCGCGTAGATATCCGTATTCCGGAAGCCCACGATTACGATCCTGATCAAAGCACGATCACAATTACAGACGACGGCGGCGGCATGAGTGTGCAACAAGTTCAGGGCGAATATCTTGTTGTTGGCAGAAACCGACGACAGAAGGGAGGGGATACGGGAGCAAAGTCCCGTCCCGTCATGGGAAAGAAAGGAATTGGAAAATTGGCGGGCTTTGGTCTCGCCTCTGAAATGGAAGTGTGCACATGGCGCAATGGACAATCCACGCAATTCACTCTCGATATCGACAACCTCAAGCGCGAAGATGGCACCGCAGGCGACGTTGCAATCAAGGGAACATTGGCAACGGCACCTGATTGGGCCAAGTCTGTTGGAGGCACACGTCTACTCTTGCGTAACCTAAAGCATAAGTCCGCTGTCGATGAGGACAAGCTCAGAGAGGCGCTCGCCCGGCGCTTCAGTCGCACCATACGCGGCGAGATGAAGATCTTCGTAAATGGAGTCGAAATTGGGGAACCCGCATTGGATATCGAAGAGCGATTTCCAGAAGCAGGTTACTACACCGCAACCTTACCAGACGGCTCCGAAGTCCGATATTACTACGCCTTTACCATAGGCACGATCAAATCAGCGGAGCTGCGTGGTTTCACCATATATGTTCGCGGCAAAACAGCGCAGGCTCCGCCATTCTTTTTTAATGTCGAGGCCACTGCTTCGGGACAACATGCGACGAAGTACGTCACTGGAGCCATCGAAGCCGATTTTCTCGACGAAGGGCTAGATGACCAATCCGACCTGATATCCACTGACCGACAAGAGATCGATTGGGAATCCGAAAAAACGAAACCATTACACGAATGGGGAGACCAATTCGCGCGCAAGGTCCTGCGCGAGTGCACTGAACGCAAGGGCAAAAAGCTGAAGGATTGGATACTCCAGCACCAGCCTATTTCGGCTAGGATCCAAAACCTTGATCCTACGTCACAGAAACAGGTTACAAAATTCTTGTTAATTCTCGGTGAAGCAGAACCGGAACAGGAACGCGCGCTGGATCTCGCAGATTCTCTGGTACGTGCGTTCGAGTACCGTCACTTTCATGATGTCATTTCAAATATTGAGTCCGCGGCCGATGATCCCGCCCAATTATCACAATTTCTGGAGAACATTCGGGAATGGAAATTACTTGAGAGCCGAGCCGTGTTGGAAATCGTAAAAGGGCGGCTCGACATCATTCAGAAATTCCATCAGATGATCGTGAACGACGCTCCTGAAACCAAATCGAAGAGCGTCAGCGACAACATGCATGACCTCATCGCCGGGTCTCCTTGGCTCCTCAACCCGGAATGGCAAGTTCTGGCGGAGGAAAAGACGATTTCCAGGCAGTTGGCGGAATGGGGCGACAATGACATCAACGAAGAAGATGCACGAATGCGCTATGACTTTATCGCCCTAACAGATGATCGCCATCTCGTTGTTCTTGAAATAAAGAGATCCGGTCATGCCGTTACGTTGGACGATCTGCAGAGGCTTGAGCGTTATAAGGAGCGACTCGCCAAGGCTCAGGAAAAAGACATTTACATGGTCATGCTCTGCGGCGGCGGGATCAATGTATCTGACGGATACAAACAGAATTGGAAAGACCGCCCTGACGGTGAAATCACTACCTGGAGCCAAGTTTACGACAGAGTCCGGCAATACTATGAACATTATCGCGCCATTCTAGAAGGGGATGTCGGGCACGCCGATTTTGCAAAAAAAGAGGCTGAAATCGCGCAAACCAGGCAGATTCTAGAGGCTGGCTCAGTGCACCGTGATTCACATGCTCGGAGGGCAGGACTAGGGGCCCAAGATTCCAATTACCGGATTGGGATATTAGCCTTTGGGTCCCTCCTGGATGATCCCGGTGCAGAGATAAGCAGGCTCATTGAACGCAGAATTGAGCCTGTTACTACGCCGTTCAAAGTGGAGTTTGCGCGCGCGAGTATAAGCCGCGATGGCGCTCCGACCCTGGTGCCCGTAGATCAAGGGGGCGCGGCTGTAGCGGGGGGATTCTGTTACTTAATCCCAGAGTGCAGTTTCACGAGGCGGTGGATATACTTTGGAGGCGCGAAACGAATCGGGTGGGCGCACAGGCACGCTATAACGCGAGCGACCCTGGCGAGATTGAGATACGAAGCCACAAGGACTTTGCTGGAATTGCAGAAGTTTTGTACGCTTTCCCTCGTCCCAACCTAGAGCCATTAACCGCAAGCCGGTTGGCAGAATTGGCAATAGCCAGTGCGATAGCAAAGGCCGGAAATTCTCGGCGCGATGGGATCAACTATCTGATCAACTTGAAGAAGAATGGAATCAGAACTCCCTTGAGCGATGATTACGAGAAAAGCATTTTGGAACGAACAAGACAACCGGACTTGGAGAGCGCTTTTCAGCAGCTCAGGCTAAAATAATCCAACTCCTGACGAGAACTACGATAGGAATTGGCGTCGCTGAGGACCTGCTTCAGAACAGCCTGAGCAGAATACGAAGAGTATATTTGTCCCTTGAAGACCGCTGCGATCATAGACGAATTGCTGCCCGGTGCTGCCAGGCCTGGAGTAATGGACGAATTGATCATTGCATTTCGCCAGCCCGATATCGCGGATGATGATGTGGCCCGTCTCGCAATACGATTGGCTGAATCAGGCGAACGACTTGGCTCTCACGGAAACCGACCGGTCGCAGACATACCTTCGACCGGCGGCCCTTCATCACTGTCTACTCTGCTCAGTCCGCTGGCGCTGGTGATCGCAGGGGCTGTCGTTCCGAAGCTCGGAGTCCCTGGAAGACCTGCCGGAGGTATCGATGTATTAGCATGCATTCCAGGCTTCAACCCAGATCTTAGCCCTTTGGACGTCCGTAACTGTATGGACGGTTGCGGCTATGCTCATTTTTTGGCAGGAAAGTTTTTTGCCCCACTTGATGCTACCCTGTTTGCTTATCGTCGGACGATCGGTGCAATAAATGTCCCACCACTCGCGATTGCGAGCCTCTTATCGAAGAAACTCGCTGTGGGGGTCACTCACATAACGCTCGACGTAAGAGTCGCCCCACATACAAATTTCGGCTCGACGTGGGATGAGGCGCGTGAGAATTCCCACCGATTCATACGGGTCGCCCGAATCCTTGGCATCTCTGCGACATGTTTGTTAACTGACGCGACATTGCCTTATCAACCTTTTATAGGTCGTGGCGAATCGTTGATCGCATTGGCCCGTATTTTTTCCGCCCAGCAAACTGAAGATTTAGCTGACCATTTGGCTTTTTGCACCGAAATGGCAAACTTCTGTCTCAATACCAGCGTAACGCCGCGCCCGGAGGAACTGGAGCGCGTGTTCCGTCATCATTTGGAGCAACAAGGGACAAACTGGACAAGCTTTACTAGAAAAATTAAGCAGGTTGAGTCGCAACCTACTGCAATTCTTACCGCTGAAGCAGATGGATATTTCAGTGTAGATCTTGATCGCGTCAGGCAAGCCCTGGTTAGCCGACAGGAAGCCGCCAAATCGTCTGGTGAACAGTTTCCCGACCCATGCGGGATCACCTTGTTAGTTCCGTCCGGCGCCAGCGTCAGAAAAGGGGACATCCTGCTCCAGGTCCGGGCATCCGAAGGTCTCGATGAAATGCTCACCGAATTGCGCTCCCATGTGATCCAATTGATGCATCCGCTGACGCGGCGAAACAATGAAAAGGTAGTCGGAAATCATGGCTAAATACTGTTGTTTCTTGTGCCCAAAGGAAGACTACTCAGACCGCGCACTGGAAGCTTTATGCGAAAGCTGTCATCGCCAGTTGGGATTTCCTTTGCTCCAGTTTCCCAAACAGGTTGGCCAGTACAAGGTGATTGGGCCTCTTACGCGGGGTTTTTACGCTGCGACCTATATCGCGGAGTTTGGGAAGTTCCGCGAGAAATGTGTTCTGAAGATCGCCCCTAAAAAGATTTACACATTCTTCCCGAAGGACTTTGAGCAGGAGTGTATTACACATCGAGAAGTAGCGGCTGAGTCAGAACACGTCGTCAATCTCACAGACATGTTCGACTCGCAAATCAGCTTTGGCGATGTGACTCTGGATTGCCACATCGCAGTCCTCGATTACCTAAAGGGAGAGACACTCGAACAGTTCCTCAAAGCTCGTGACTTTCAGTCGCGAACCGTGGCACAAATTGCAATTGACCTGTTTCGTATCCTCCATGAGCTTGAGGAGAAGCGTGTTCACCACAACGACCTTCATGCTGGGAATCTCATCATTCAGAAACTGACTGTTAAGAGGGCTGAGGCCGTCGATGAAACGATCAGGGTCGTCGCTATCGATCTCGGCTCTGTAGCCGACGAAAGCAAGAGCGATCCTGAAATACAGCGCCTGGGTGACCTGCACTGGGTCTCCGAACATCTGCGGGAAATGGCTGCCGCACTCCTTAGTGATCCTGACCGCCTCCAGGATTTGGACTACCGTATTGCCAGCCTACTGGAGGAGATCGCATATCGAATAACGCCCGCTGTAAACACGCAGCGTCCGCCCTCCATGGATGAGTTAATTCAGAGTGTCCGACGGGCTTTCCAACAAGTGTCGTCTCCCTGGAAAGAGCCTCTTATACTCAAGAATTTCCAGGATTCCTATAACGCACAGACTCTTTCCCCTTGGTATGTGCCGCTGCTACTTGTTGATCCCGATGAAACATGGCTTCAACGGATTAGCACTCCAGGTCCTCAGATCATTATGGGGATGCGAGGCTGCGGCAAGACAATGCTGCTTCGAGCTTTGCAATTCCATGCTCGTGCCGCACGTCTTCCGAACGACACTGAAGATGCTGTAATAGGCCGAATTTCCTCAGACAAGTTTGTAGGTCTATTCGTGTCAGCCACCCGACTACTCGATAAATATGATGGGCCAGCCGACGCGATTCACGAGCCATATGCGAGGCTATTGGTTGCGTACGCAGTCGAGGCCGCGCGTGCCCTCCGACACCTTGAAGAGATTGATCGTGCGCTCGTGACACCCCTACACTACCACCAGCTTGCCGGTGCCGTGCAAGACTACTTGGATGTACCTGACAAATTTGAATCTGCCATTTCCCTCAACGAACTAGAACGCCGATTGTTGCAGGCCCTCGTAAGACTCAGTCGCGGTGATGAACACTATCGCCTTACAGGCCATCCGGCAGCTGCATTTCAACATTTGGCAGAAGCAATACGCACCAGCAGCACAATTTGGAACAATTCATACGTCCTTTTTCTTTTGGACGATGTTTCAACGCGATATCTTAAGGGCGACAAGATTGCGGAGCTCTTCTCCGTCCTGCTTTTTCAAAACGATGCTTGCGCATTCAAACTCACTTCCGAGGCGCAGACGCTCGCTTTTCTAAAATCCCCAGGCCAAGTTGAACCAGCCCGAGAAGGCCGTGATCTCTCCGTGTTCGATCTCGGTGCGGAGGTTTATGGAAAGATCATCGGTCGGCAAAAAGGGGAAGGCAAGGACTTCGTCGCAAAAATTTTAGACCGTCGCTCCAGATACTATCCAAATCATCCCAATCTCAGTCCTGATAAAATTCTTGGCGATCTTCCACTAGCAAAGATTGCCGAGAACATAGTTTCAACGTCCCGCACATCTCGCAAAAACAAAGAGATATATCATGGTATGACCGCGTTAGCAAGAGTCTGCGTCGGGGACATCGGCGACGTCATCAGCCTCTACGAGACGATGCTCAAAAAAGACGATGGCCCAAAGTGGCCAATCCGTTCCGCGACACAATCGGAATGCTTCCAGGACTTCTGCAGCCGTCGTTTATATGACCTCAACCGGCGCAAGGGCGTCCTTAAGGATACCGCTCTCTCCTTCGCAGAAGCTTCTCATGAGTTGTTGCTTAAATCTTCACGCGACTTTGCTGAACATAAAACAGAGCGCCAACGTTTGCGTCAGTACATGTCCATCTATGTGCGGATCACGAGCGGCGATACAGCCTTCCAGTACGAGCGCCTCAGGGATCTCGTCGATTCCGGCGTCTTCGTCTTTGCTGGTGGGGCGGGTTCACCCCGAACAAAAATGCGTGACTCCGATCCAATTCAACAATTCAAGCTTACTTACCGCAAGATTTATGGCCTCTCCACTTTGATCGGTCTCGCGGAGAGCGATCGATTTGAGTTGTCCGGCGATCAATTGGAAGAATGGCTCAGAAACCCCAAGAGCGGGAAGGATATTTTATTAAGAAATCTCGGCTCTAATGGCGAAAACGGATTTCCTGAAGTCGATCATGGCGACGAAGACGCCACGGCTCGAGAGGACAATCAAGAACAGTCTGCATCCAGCGGTACACAACAGGAACTCTTCGCTGAGGGAATTGATATTACAGCATCCTCTACCTCCGCAATGGATCAATCGGAGCAGGAGTCCATCTTGACAGCTTGGCTGAATGATAAACGCCCGGTTGTTCAGACGCTCGATGCAGCCCAGCTAGGTCAAATCAACATTGACCAAATCGTGCTTGGTCTCGGTTTTGAAGAGAGGACCCTCGAATCAGCGCGGCGCGTGTTGCAGGCTACCGCCCCGCGTTCGGCTTGGCTAGTTTCCTACACCGAACCTGGAAGAGCGGACCAGATTCTCACCTTGGTTAAAAACTCCGTTCGACAGCTCTCGATTAAGTCATATGAAGATTTAGTAGATGACTGCTCGGTTGAGATACAAGATGGCAATGTCCTCGTTGACATCACGGGTCTGGCCAAACCAGCCTTGTTCCTGACAGTGCGAGAGACTCTTCGCCGCAACAACCGGGTCTTTATTTGCCACACAAGGGCTCGATCCTACTATCCTCTGGATGAAGACATTCAGCGAGTGCTCGATGCCGAGCAAGTAGGAGACCATTATATTCTGCTGGATGAGCTTTCGCGTATTCTCACGGGCGAACTCGGCCCTTATACGTTGCATAAGCTGCTTCCAACCGATGCTGACGAATCCAGACGTCGTATTTTGTCCGCATTTTCCTCAGCAAAACACGAGCGCCTTTTGTCCCTTTTGGACAATCGTACCTATGATCGAATTGAGCTAATTTTGCCAAATGCAAACACTCCACGCGGGGAACTCGCCCGAATTGCTGCAGAGGTGGCCGCTCGTGCATTTGCTACTGCCAACATTGATCGACTTGACTCCGATGATCTGCAGGGCGTCTTAGAACTTCTTCTCAGAAGATATTGGCACTGGTATGTTCAAAGAGGCTTCAACTTCGAACTCGCCTTGACAGGGTCAAAGCTACAAGCCACTGCCGCTGCTGCACTCGCAGCTTGCTTCAAGGTTGCACAATGCTGGTATGTGCGTCCTCAACAATTCGATTTGAATCGATTCACAACGGGGATTGGTGATACAAGGTTCTTCGAACTAAAACTTAAAGGTAAATGAAAAGTTCTCGATTTGACGCGGCAACCATGGCTCTATTTGAGACTTCATCCCTTGAGCCAGGCCTGCAGCTTTCTGGGTTATCCGAAGGGGGCATCGGTTTCCAGCCACATCGTGCCCGACCTTTCCTAAAGGTTGAGAGAAAGCCTCCGGCTCTCCGTCAGAACAATGTCCTGGGAATCGTTGGGATGCGCGATTTCAGTATCCGCAACACCGTATTTGCGCTGGGAGGTCGAAAACAAAGTTGAGCTCTTGTGGACCGGGCCTTCTCCGGCCAGCGAAATGCGGGCACGCCGTATTGGTCAGGTGCTCTACGACATGATCGCGACGGCTCAAGAGGCGGCGACATGCCTGCCAAACTGCGGCAGCATTTCGAACACCTGATTGCGAATGACACGTTAGTGCGGTGGAAGCCGTGAGTGCTCGCGCTGTGGCCGGATCGCCACGGCGTGCGACCCAGAAAGGAGCAGAGACAAAGGACTCGTTAATGACTCGATCATCGTTGCCTGCCCAGGTCGATTGGAGCACTACATATAGGGCAAACAGATTCATCTGCCCCAGGTCGAACAGTTTAAGCCCTCGGCAGAAGCGATTGCTTGGCACAATGAGAACGTTTTTCGATCGTAATCGCACGCCCGGTTGCGAACTTCATATAGGCTAGTTGGCCCCCGCCCGAGAGGAAACCAAGGCGCTGGCGTTGTTCGGCCCAGGCCAAGGGTAGACTGCGTAGTAATTTCTGGACGTCGCGATCATCGTGATACATTGTGGATGCTGGTAGAAGAGTGTCCGTCGTTATGATGAGCAGTTTTATCCGTTTTCCAGATCTCAACGCCGTGCAGCGCTGGGCTCTTGCTTCAATTCTGTCTGAAGGCGCGCAAGCAGCACCCCGCTCCCACGACACTTTGGAACTGTACCCAATCGCTTTTGAACTTGAAAACCCGAGAGCGCGTTGCGTTGCCAACCAAAAGCGGCGGTGGAGTTTACCACTCGCCGTGGGCGAATTCGCTTGGCACGCTTCAGGCTCCAATAGCCTTGACTTCATTAGTTACTACGCTGCTCGGTGGAGGGATTCCAGTGATGACGGTTCCACGATCAGCGGTAGTTGTTACGGACATCGGATCTTCGGTGGAAATCCAAGCAGATGGTCACGCATGGTCGAACTTCTCAGGTCAGACCCTAACACTCGCAGAGGTGTATTCGTGCTCCCTGATCCAGACTTGGCATTCAATCTCAGCGCCAAAGATGTTGCATGTACAACCAGCATTCAATTCTTGCTGCGATCGAATCAACTGCACGCAATTGTGACCATGCGAAGCAACGATGCAATCTGGGGTCTACCTTACGACGTCTTTCTCTTTAGCATGCTTCAGGAACTTTTCGCAGCCCAAATCGGCGTTCAGCTTGGTAACTATTACCACTTCGCAGCGTCGTTGCATCTCTACAAGAAACACATGTCGCTTGCGGAAGATATACTGACTGTTGCGGACGATCCCTCCCCTCCGATGCCTCCAATGGAGGCGACTGAGCAACTCCCGCTGTTCTTACAGGGGGAGCAATCCTTGAGATCAGGAACTCCTCTCGCAGACCTTGGGGATCTGGCCTCTCTCGCACCGTACTGGCGGACACTCTTGGAGCCTCTGGAGTCATTGCGACAGCGCAAATATAATCCCAGTGACCGTCCGGGCATTTCGCATTAGTATGCATTCATCCGAGTACCTGTTCGATATCGTCACGATTTGTTCCAAAAGATCCAATTGTGTCAAGAAGCAAGTTGGAGCAATCCTGGTCCACGATGGAAGAGTTATCGCAGAAGGATGGAACGGCGTGCCCAACTATACTGATTGCCGCCATGCTGGTTGCTTATGGTGCTCAACTGAAGGCAGGCAAGGCATGGGATACGACCGTTGCATTTGCACGCACGCCGAGCAGGCAGCACTCGGGAATGCGGCTCGCAACGGCATTCCAACTGCCGGTGCATTGATATATACGAGTCTTCGACCGTGCATGAATTGCGTGAAACTGTCATTAGCCAGCGGAATCGTGGGCGTAGTGTTCGGGGAGAACTGGGTTTACGAAGATGAATTGGAGCAATGTTACAGATTGCTGACCCAGAACTTTCGACAGTTCTTCCAGGCAAACGGCTAAGATGCGGTATTTTATTCTCTGACTACAACTGCGTCGGCTCGAGGTCCGGTTTCGCGCCCCAAAAGACTTAAATCACACATGATTTCGCCAGGCGGTGTTGCGGCCGGTTCATGCCAGCCATATTTCGCCATAAGGAGCCGAAATGCAATGATCGTTAGATATTCTGACCTGGAAAGGCTTAGGAGGAGAAAAACTGTCTATACCGCGGGGCTGCTTCGATCTCTTGCACAAAGGGCATGTCTTCCTTTCTAAGGAAGATAAAGAAGCACTTTCCCAAGCATCATCTAGTATTGGGGCTGTTGCCTGACAAGCGAATTAGGGCCAAAAAATGGCTTGGTCGGCCAATCCGCAAACAGAACGATAGGCTCGTGGTAGTGGACTCAATCAGATTTCGTTGACTACGCGTTCATCTGTCCTGTGTACAGAAAAGGACAGGACTCTACTTTTGTAGTGCTTGAACGCTTAAGACCAGAGTTTGTTGTGTTCTCAGAAAAGAAATATCTAGAATCGAAGAAATACTTTGAGGCAAGCAATTCGAAACTCGTTATTCAAAGAAGAACCGGGGCGAACTCCACCAGCAAAATAATCGAGAGCATAAAAAGATCACTGCTTGAAATAAATTAGATCGGCAGCTTTCCAATGTCGCAGGCATCCAACTCAAAAGTGAGACGAATCGTCAAGAACGGCTTATTTCACAATTCCTCGCGCCTGGCTGCCTGTTAAGAGCCTTCCGCACTACATTTTGAATTCGTTGTTGAGCAGAAGCAAAATCTCCGTTTGAAATCACATAAACAGGATATGCCTGTGACTCTTGGGACGCAAGTTTCTGGTAGAGTGTCGACAGTGCACCAAACCTCTCTGGAGATTGTTCGACGCGCAAAGGCCGATCGCGTTGAATTAAGAAGACTGCAGAAGGCCTCGCATTCGACCACGCCAGGCGACCGGCTTCGATGAGCGCATCGAGTACTTTTGGGTTTGCTCCCATTTCGGTACCATACACCCACGAGGACCACCAGAAACGATCAATCAATACGCAGTGTCCTTTCTTCAGCCGAGGCACAATGTGCCTTTCGAGTACCTCCAGCTGCACAGCAATTTGCAAAGCTTGCACGCTTACTGCTGAGAGAGGAGTAAGCCCAAACTCCTCTGGACGCACTTGCAGTGTCTGCACAAGGAAACCGAGGGAACCCGCTTGTTTGCCTGGGAAGGCAAACGACTCATGGGACACACCCATGCGCTGCAGGAATGCAGCAGTCTCTCTACATCGTCTAGACTTGCCAACACCGTCCGCTCCCTCGAAGACAAAGAGATGCCCTTGCCCTTCCACTAGTGTTCTCGCGTTAAGTAGTTTCTATTAAACTCAGCTAAACTTGGCTTCGTGGCCAAAACGAATTGGAACACCTCATCGGCAATTACGTTGCGAGGAAGAGATGCGTCGACAACGAGTTTGCGTCCTCTGTAAGACGCAATTATTCGGCGGTAATTTGCTTCGACCTCGACAAGTTTCCCTCGGTTTTCGTAGGTATCACGGGTTGGCCGGGAAACGGCCATCCGCTGAATTGACAACTCCACCGGACACTCCAGGAAAATCAGAACGTCGGGAGCGGGAAAATCAGCGTTCAATCGCTGCACAAGAGCTTCCTCTTCGTCGGTTTCGACATTGTAGGCCAAGGAGGAAAACATATATCGGGTGGAGATAACGTCAATTCCTTCGGCGAGATGCTTAAACACACCATTGGTTGGATTGTTGAGATGATCGAAACGATCTGCGGCAAAGAGATATGCGAATTGTCGATCGCGCACGTCGCGTTCGGGTGGTAGCACTACTCTTCCAGAGAAAAACAGTTTGATCAACTGGCCGATTGGCCCTGATGAGGGCTCTGACGTTAGCCATGGCCGTCTTCCAATATCGATTAGCCGTTCAGAGAGTAAATTAGCCTGCGTACTGCTACCGGAGCCATCAATGCCCTCGAAAACGATAAACCGCCCTGGGTTGTCGTTATTTGCCATCCCGGTCTCCGAGACCTCCAGGACTCCCCATTTCTTGAGGAACATCTATTTCTGCGTGCTGCAAGCTCATTCGAAGGGGGTGGATCTCTCCGCAAATCATTTTAACCATGGATGCACTGAACCCAAATTCCTCCGCCTTCTTAAAAAGTCCTTCAGCAGCTCTCTCCCTCAACATTGGATGAGCAATTCCCCCGACCTCGTTAGCTATCAGGCCAAACAGAGCAGCTCGCCAGTTGCGAAACTCGGCAGGCCAATCAGAGATCTGACTCGCAGGTTCCAAGAGGTTCTTAACCTGCTTCTCGACACTGGGATGAAGCCGTAAGTCATCCAACAATTGCCTTGAGTCGTATTTGTAGGAATCGACAAAAGCTAGAATGTTTTGCTTTCGAAATACGGTAGTCATAAGCATCCTCGAAAACCCTCCCAATTGCGTGCTTGTAAAAATACCTAGCCTGATATCGAATATTTCTGAAACCGTTGGCGGTTGTAATTGAGTCGCTCAAGGAACTCGTGTTCCAGGTCTATACTTGCTTGATTGCAGATTTTCAGGAGATATATGAAACTGTCAGCGACTTCGGACGCCAAGTGGGGTAGCGCCTCCTCGTATTGGTAATCCCCCCTCACTACTTTCTTGGCGATATTTGCACACTCACCAATCTCCCCAATTAGGCAGACCAGGAGATGTTCAAGCAATTCAACATTGTCTTTCGTTATCGGCGCGTTCCAGCTCTGTCCGCTGCTGTGTGTTGCGTCAAAATCGGATTGCATCTTAAGAATGTGACTGAGCTCCATCCAAAACCTTCCTTAGTTCATGGATCGCGTGTTCCAAATTGTCGACATATTTCCTGTATTCGTTGTCTATACTTCGTTCTTCAGAGCATGATAGCCGCAGTTCCTTCACATCTTTCAGAGATTGAACCGCCTGATTTAGAGAAGAAAGAAACTGATGAGGATATTGAGCTGCATACAGTCTCACGCCCTCGACCATGGCCTCGAGTCCGTGTGTAAGAATCTCCGATTCGTATCTTTCTCCGGGCCACCCGATCTTGCCTTCCAACCACGATAACAGTTTTTTGAGATCGTGTGCCGCGGCCGCTGCCCCGATTTCCACTCCCGTCGTAACATCAAGCGGTACCCTTTCCAGGCAGTGGAAACCGGGTGTAAGGTGCGCCTGAAAAGCAAGTATCATCAGACGAACACTTTTTGGCCGTGCCAAACCTACGACGATTTTGCGTATCATCAACGATACTTCCGCCAAATTAATCGGAAGAAACTTTCCAACTTCAAGTGCTCTAAAATACTCGGTCACGTAGAGAGTGTCCCCAACCTTTCCGAATTGCGCGATCATAAACGACGGAATTGCCTCATCGCCGCTTCCAAGAACATCGTCCATATTGATTAAACTCAAAAGGGCTCGCCGGCTCGCCAGCTTGGTTTTTAGCTCATTGGCGACGTGCTGCAGCCCCATGTCGCCCTTGAAGTATTGGCCATGGGAAAATGGTAGGTGAGATGGAGGCGACTCGGTCTGCCATTCAGTCGCCTGCTTCTCGTGAACTGTCACGAATGACGAGTGTGTAACACCGATCTCGAATTCATACGCTAGCAGCAAGTTATAAACTGTGCTTTCCTTGCACGCCTCCTTGGCATCCTGCCAGATGGTATCGAGACTGTCCGTCTTCTTGTACACCACTCCGCTCACCACGCTTCTTCCTTTCCGTCCCAGTTGCCCATACCAGAGGCTGACGTTGAGTCAGCATGAAAGCAGAATCGAACAACTCTTTTGCCAATTTCGACAATATTGAACTGGTTGTTCGTGTTCGGCCAAGGCCTAAAATTGATGCTGCCCACGCCGGCCAATCTCGTCTTGTGGCCGACCTGAAGTGACATGGCAATGTGTTGGTGTCCATGAACAAGAACGTCATAACCGGCACCTGAAATGAGCCTCAGAAACTCGTAGGCATTCACAATCGTCGATCTGTCGGACTCAATCACGGAAATGGGATTATGGTGAACAACTGCGATTTTTCGCGAGGCAGGCGGCTGATCGCTCAGGACGCGCTTTACAGCTTCGCAATCGACCATTCCGTAGTCTGTATTGAGATGGTGGGCAGAATTCACGAGCAGGAATTCATGATCGTCACACACATATGATGATACTGCGTCGGCACCAATTCTTTTTGAATCTTCTAACAATTGGAACAAAGCCTGAGAATAACTGCTAAAGGGATTCTCCAATCGCTCCAACCGACCTTTTTCGACGTCGTGATTTCCCGGCACGCAAATTATTCTCTCCTTTGGAACTCGTATCATGTCGGCGAGTTTGCGTAACCACCGGGCAGCAATTTCTTGATTTTGCCCCTGGTAGCCAAGATCCCCTGACGCCACCAAGAAACCAACTTTGAAATCTTTCGCCGCGCTTGCGATAGCTTCGGCTAGGCGACCGAGGTTGTCACCTGAACGAGGGTGAATGTCGGAAATATGGAGGATTGCCGATTCCATTGCTGGCCTGTCGCGTTACATCGCTCTGGGCGGAATGGAATCATAGCTGCAACTCCTCACGCGCACGGTCCGTGGCCGGCCATTCGAAGTGGCTTCTGAAGATTTCCGTTCCGCAAGATCGCCTCTCCAAAGCGGAGAGTGAAACCACCGAGCACCGAACAACTCTCAAACGATTATATTGATAAATAAAGGATTAGTGAAACTTTTGTGCTTTGTTTTGCTTACAACTCCGGAACAGAGCCTAATGACTCAATATGAGGCAATTGTGATCTGGACTGGTTCTAACGTCACGTCGCAGGGTAAATGATTTGGTCTCAAAGTACTATGTAACAAGTATTTTTGGAATCGCAGAAGCGGCAGAATTGAGCATGCCGTTCTCGCTGCGAGCGACCGCTGGAACAGCCCGGTAATCCCGTTTCATTGTTTGTGCAAACCGACACCTTCGAAACTCGACCGTAGCAGGCAAACTCGAGGGCCTTTGAAAGGTCACCAGAATCAATTTGCAAAGGCGGCGGGGGACTAACGCGAAACACTGGTATGTAGGGGGGAGCCTACCTCGAGTCGTCATCTCCCCTCAGTTCCTAAACCACCGGTACGTATCTTGGACACCAACTTGCCACGGGCCGCCAATCCAGGCGGATCAGCTGTCTCTTTTCGGGGGATCAACAAAGTTCACAACGAAACTCGGTGGTTGAATGTTGGTCTGCTCGAAATCCTCAAACATCCTGAGCAGGTAACCAGGCACTCCTTTCGAGTGCAAATCTCACGGACGATGCTTTCCTGCGGAATCTGGAGTTGGGCGCCTTGTTCACGGGCGGCGACATGCCTGCCAAGCTGCGCCAGCATTTCGAACACCTGATTGCGAATGGCACGTTAGTGCGGTGGAAACCGTGAGCAAGCGCTCACCCTGTCGCCGGATCGTCAGAGCGTGCGCCCCGGCAACGAAAGGAGCAGAGACAAAGGACTCGTTAGTGACTCGATCATCGTTGCCTGCCGAGATTAGTTGAAGCACTACACTATGTAGGGCAAACAGATTCATCTGCCTCAGGTCGAACAGTTTAAACCCTCGACAGAAGCGCTTGTTTGGCACAGCGAGAACGTTTTTCGATCATAATCGCACGCCTAGTTGCAAACCCATATTGGCTACTGGATCCTGCCGGGTGGGAAACCAAGGCGCTGGCGTTGTTCGGCCCAGGCCAAGGGTAAGCTACGGAGCAGTTTCCGTACGGTCAGATCTGCGGGCTGACGCCCGTCAAGAATGGCTTCTACAATGTCGGGAGCCAGGAATGAGCAGTTTAGAATTCGACCGGCGTAGTGCTCGTCGAGACTTGTCAATTCGGCAATCGAGCGCAAGCCCGTCAGCTCTCCACGGATGATCTTTTCAGACCATGGATGCGCGCGGACGACGGCCTTTATCAGTGATGGAACGGGTCGCGCAGGTGCTTCATTGGCGGAGTCTGCCAGGACAAGTAGCCGGACTTCGCCTCCGCAACGCTTTACCCTCGCGTCGATCATGAGTTTAAAAACATCTTTCGTCCTCTTCTCGACGTGGCGTTCCCGATTCGGCAGGCGAGAAGATCGATCGCCAATCAACGATGCGCGCAGCTCTGGCTGGATTATCGCTACCTCCAGATTAGTCTCATGTACAACAATTCGCCCGATCACGTCGCTCAAGAATTCCCGATGTTCGGTCGGCGATTTGGCTTGCCAGATCTTTGCTAGCTGCTTCCCGGCGGTGATCAGCAATTTGCTGGTCGCAGCACCGTCTGACTCCGCGCCAATTGACTGCAGCAGTTGTTCGGGTGAACTGAGAAGAGCCTGTATCCTGCGGCTGACCAAACCCTCTATTTCCTCGGCCGGGATCCTGGTCGGACCGCCCTTGGCAGCCGCCCTGTGGTGAATTGCGGCCTGAGAAACATAGTAGCGATACCGCTTGCCGCGTTTCACCGCATGTGAGGGAGTAAACCGGTTGCCCTGATCGTCGTAAAGCAGCCCTACCAATAGGCTTGGGGACTTTGCGTTTCCGCCATTGCGACGAACTTTATTATTGCTGCTGAGCCGATCTTGCGTTTTGTCCCATAGCTCCTGAGGGATGATCGCGTCGTGCTCGCCCGCGTAAGTTGCATCACGATGAGGGATCTTGCCGAGGTAGATGCGGTTTTGCAAAAGAGTGTAAAGTGCACCGCGGGAATAGAACTTTCCACCGGATTTTGCCCCCGATGCGCTGATCCGCACTTTGCTCTTAATGCCATCGTGGTCGAGTCGGGCCTTCAGTTTCGCGACGCAGCCAAATTTCAGATACAGCCGAAAGATTTTCTTGACCTGATCAGCCTCTGCGGCATGGACGATGAGCTTCTGATCTTTGACGTCATAACCGACAGGCACTCTGCCGCCCATCCACATGCCTTTTCTTTTTGAAGCAGCGATCTTGTCGCGAATGCGTTCACCCGTGACCTCACGCTCGAACTGCGCAAAGGAGAGCAGGACGTTGAGGGTCAGGCGCCCCATCGATGTTGTGGTATTGAATTGCTGGGTAACGGAAACGAAGCTGACCTTACTGGCGTCGAAGCGTTCGATGATCTTGGCGAAATCGGCAAGAGATCGCGTCAGGCGGTCAACCTTGTATACGACTACGGTATCGACTTTTCCGGCATCGATATCAGCCAGCAACTGGCGCAATGCCGGTCGTTCCATCGATCCGCCAGAGTACCCGCCGTCGTCATATTGGTTTCCCAAGCAGCGCCAGTGCTCATGGCGCTGACTAGCGATATACGCGTCACACGCCTCTCGCTGGGCTTCCAAGGAATTGAAGGACTGTTCCAGACCTTCTTCGGAAGATTTCCGAGTGTAAATGGCGCACCGGATTGCTGACCTGCTATCGGGGGACATTTGAAACTCCTTCGACCTTGGCTGGACGTGCCCTAAGGCCGAAAAAGAGCGGGCCTGACCAACGAGTCCCGGTAATCAGCCGCGCAATTTCCGACAGGCTGCGGTATCGGCTACCCTGGAATTCGAAGCCGGTTTCGGCGACAGAGACAGTGTGGGTCTTGCCCTGCCACTGGCGAATCAGGCGTGTTCCAGGTTTGATCGGACGCTGGCTAACTTTCAGGTTGGTATTCCCGCCTGCAAGTGAAATGGCGATCTGTGTCAGCCGCCGCCGAGTCGCTGTGTTCAGGCCTCCGAAGGCATTTTCCTGCATCCTGTACGCAAGAATGCGCACCATGATTTCCTTGCGGAGATGTTTTGGTGCGGCCCTGTTGAAGAGTTCCTGCCACCTTTTACACAGGGCGGTTTTGCCCATTTTGGGCAGAGTCTTGAGAAGTCCAGAGACGTCCATTTTCGAGTCACATCCTTATATATAGCGCTCAGCACATTGACGCTCTGCCTGGGCGGACAGTCAAGCCTGTTCTCTCGCTTGACTTTCCATGCTTTACGCCGGCTCGTGTTGACGAATGCCCGGGCAAAGCTCGGATGTGTCCAGCGCGGTGCTTCTACTCTGAGAACCGGATAAATGCGCTTCGTGGAAAGGGGACATGGATAAGCGGTGATCCCGACACAGAACACATCAGCACGTCGTTTGTCGAACGGCAAAATTGCGCGGTACTCACAACTATGAGACGGTACGCGCGGATTTCAAATGGCTTTTTCGCGGAAATCAAACCATGCGCCTGCTGTTACGTCCAGCGACATTCAAAAGGGTATGAGAGGTTAGTGAACGCGTCGAAGGCTGAAGGACAAGGACCTACGATCAGACGGCTTTGAGCGTGTGCTACTAAACTAACCGCGCAGGTACGGCTGGGAATGGTTTATCAACTTTTCCCCAATTCTCATCTTCTGTCCCGGCGCGCATGGTGACATGAAAGCAACTTACAGTCTGCCGATGAGGTTACCGTCGCACCGCCTAAGTCGGCCCGCGTTCTGAGAAATGGCTCAAACTGACGTCGATGGTTTATTTTTTGTCTTCTTCCTTGGACCTTTTGGCCGTGAGCCCTGGCGTTCTAGGGCCTGCTGCAGCTCCGTGATTTGCTGCTTGATTTCTCGTCGGCGGTCATTGGCGGCAAAGAAAACATCATCGGGATCTTGGCGACCTTTCTCAATCTCAGACTCCATGCGATCGAAGCGGACCGATTCCTCGGTTTCGTAATCCTGCAGGCTCTCTGTCAGATCCTCGTTGGCCTGTGCCCGGGCATGTTCAATTCTTATTTTGTATTCGTTCAAGTCTTCTTCACGCAGCAACCCAAGTCGTGTCAGGCCCTCCAGGCTTTCTAATGTCGTCTCGACAGAGCGATTGAACAAATAGAGTGCCTCATAGGCCTGGAGTTTTCTGGGGATGGGTTTCGAATTAGATGAGTTCTGAGATTCATCCATCAGTGACTTCCCGTGTTGCGCAATATTTGCAGTTGCCGTGAACCGCAGGTTTCGGAGATAAGTGCGGGACAACTGGGTTGTGTTCCTAAGGGACAGCGTGTAAGTTCCGTTGCAGCCACTGGCGCCTCCTTTGACAAGCAATTTCGGTTGGGGGTAGGTCTTTATTTGAAGCCATCGGATCAGTGACATTGACGCTCTGGATCGGGCAGACAGTCAAGCTTCGATCTGTCTTTATTTTTCGACGTTTTGTAAGGTTGAGACAACTTTCCTGTTGCGCATCCCTTTCGGTTTTTCTAGGCGTGGCCACGCTGAGCCGCTCTTTGCTCTTAACGCCATTTTGGTCGAGTCGGGCCTTCAATTTGGCGACGCAGCCAAGTTTTAGATACAGCCGGAAGATTCCCTTGACCTGCTCAGCCTCAGTGGTATCGATTATGAGCTTCTGATCTTTGACGTTATAGCCGACAGGCACTCTGCCGCCTATCCACATCTCTTTTCGTTTTAAAGCAGCGATCTTGTCGCGAATGCGCTCACGGTGACCTCACGCTCGAACTGTACAAAGGAGAGCAGGACATTGAGTGTCAGTGTCCCATCGATGTGGTGCAGTGTCGGCCTTACGGTAGAAACACATTCTCATTGTGCCAAACCAATGAGTCCTTCGACGGCCTCAGTTGTTCCATTTGGGGAAGATGAATCTGTTTACCGTGCATCGCGTAATACTCCACCCCGTTATTGAATTCCTCTTTTATCCGCCTGCTTACTTCAACCCTGTAATCGGGCACGACGGTGATGTATCCCCGATCAAAAAGGGTATGGATGTCTTGGCGCAGAAGAATGCCGTTTGTCGGAGAGTGCGTACCGCCAGCAGTTGCGAAGGGTCGGATGTGCGCAGCATCCAAAATGTGGAGAATGTGTGAAGAAGAGAGAGCACACTTGCGGAGATACGAATCCGCAACGATCATTCGGAACGCCCCTTGGCCGAGGCGGGGCAGAACAATCTGAGGCTTACCATACTTCTCCTCCGCGACAAGGACCGATTCATCCGGCACAGGGATCGGCTTCGTTAAGCGCGCCTGCACTTGCTCCCAAATCCTTCTTCCGTCCTCATTTACGGTGTCGTATCCCTTACCGCGAACGATGCTCCGTGGCCAATCAGGGATCGGAATCCAATCGTTCTCGGAGAGGAAGAACGGTTGCTGGAGGAGGATGCTGCCGATGATTTCGTCGGAACGGTTCTGTGGAGCACCCTTCTTGTATTTCCACACTCGTTGCCGCATTTCATCGAGTGAATGAGCACCATTCTTCTGCTGGAAAGCGTACCAAGCAAAACTGAGCGGCGAGAGGCTAAAGTGGCTGAAGTATCCCCCACCGGCGATGACATTTCGGGGACTGTGGAGTTTGAAGAGAAACGGTTCGCCCGGTTGGAGTGCGCGGAACTGGCTACTGCCAGATGGCTGCCAGAAATTAACCTCGTCCGCCTGCTGGGCTTTGAGATAGGTGAACCAGTCGTAATCTGTTACTCCGGCGAAAAAACGCACGGCAAGATTATAAGACCTGCCAGTCGTTTTCGCGTGCGGTCGCTATTCGGCGGTGACGCATTCCTGGGCAGGCTAACGATGTCCTGAAAAGTGTGTATCACCCGATCACCATTCCCATGCCCGCAAATTAATTTTTTACCTACAAGATATGCAGTGTGGATCGATGGCCTCCCGATGTGGCCTTCGCAAACTGAAATGTTCCTGCTGAAATGGCGCCCCGTTGGGGGACCTTTATAGGTTATTCCCGCTTCCTTTCCGAATTCGAAGCGCCGTTTGGGGGCTACACAGTGTCGTTAGAACTGCCGGAGTTCTCTATTTGACCCTCAAGGGACTCTTCCCAGGATGAACGCTTAGGAATGTCCGGGTTCACCTCCGGCAGCTCCTTTTGCTCGTGCATCTTATTTTTTGCCGAAATGAAGTGGACGTGGAGTTCCGGTGGAGGTCCCATAGTGAATTGCTCAATCGGCAATGAATCGAACCAATTGTGGAGTTCCCTGGTTGCCCGCATATCGCCGGAGGCGGCCTTGTTCATCATCTGAGTTATGGTTGCTTCGAACTTGGTGATCGTGCATGGGCGGCCGTTTTTGTTGACCTTGATACGCTCATTTACGACCTTCATGAACATCGCCACCCAGCCTAAAGAACCTTTGGGGCGTCCCTTGCGATTTCCTGATTGGCCTTTTGCAAATTGTGTGTGTTTGGGTGGCTTACCATAGCCGATCTCATAATCACCCTTGTGCCGGGCCATTGGGTACCTCCACTGCAGATGCAAGTTCATCAAAACACTTTCCCGTCCCTGCGTGAATTGCACGATCGCCGGTATGCCTCTGCCAACGCCGGATTGCTACATCGACATAAAGCGGATCAATCTCGATACCATGGCAGATACGTCCCACGCGCTCGGCTGCAATTAGCGTGGTGCCAGAGCCAAGGAAACTGTCGAGGACTAAATCACCACGAGCGGAGCAGTCGAGCAAAGCATCGGCGACTAGGTTTACCGGCTTGCAGGTTGGATGTAGAGCGAGGAGATTCCCTTCATCGCCCTGGCGCGACAGAGTGTTTACACCTGCATATTCCCATACGTTTGTACGATTCCGTCCATACTGGCCCAACATGACGTTGTTGCGGTGGGTCCCTGCGCCGTTGCGAAAGACAAAGACAAGCTCATGTCGGGAGCGATAGAGCGATCCCATTCCCCCATTATTTTTCACCCAGACACACACATTAAGGAGATCGCTGTAGGTTTGATCGCCCGCTGCCATGAGCTCCTTCATATGTCGCCAGTCCATACAGATGAAATGAACGGAAGCGGACATGCTATACAAGATCAAGAAGCGGAAAGCCGCGATCAGAAAGGCGACGAATTCGGCCTCGCTCATCTCCCCGCTGGCCATTTTGAAATCTCGATGGTGGATCGTGCCCTTACCGCAAACGTTACCGTCAATCGCAACATTGTAGGGTGGGTCGATGAAGACAACACTCGCGCGCTGGCGGTCCATTAATTGATTGAAGGAGCATTCCTCAATGGCGCTGCCGCACAATATTCGATGCCTACCTAGTTGCCACAGGTCGCCGGGCCGAGTTATGGCCTCCGCGGTCAGATCAATTCTGACTTCATCGGCAGGATCAGCTTTTTCAGGGTGAGCTTCTTGAACTATCAAGTCAATCTCAGGGATTTCAAAACCGGTGAGCGTGATATCCAGGTCTTCGCCGATCGTCAGTAAGTGCTGCAGCTCGATAGCCAGAATTTCTTTGTCCCAACCAGCCTTTTCAGCAAGCCGGTTATCGGCCAGGATATACGCCCGGATTTGGTCTTCCGTCAGGTTTTCCACGCGAATCGTCGGAACCAATTCGATCGCCAACAGCTTGGCGGCTTCGGCACGGCCATGGCCGGCAATGATCACGTTATTGGCATCGATCAGGATGGCGTTGAGAAAGCCAAACTCCCTGATGCTGGCGGCTATTTGACGAATCTGGTGTTTCGAGTGTGTCCTGGCGTTGTGGGGATTTATGCGCAGAGCACTGAGGAGCAGATAGACCACTGTTAGGTGAAGAAAACTTTGTAATTGCTTCATCACTACCTCTAGCCTATGGATTTGAGCGAGGAAGTAGCCCCGCTCTGAAATCCATGCTAGGGGTCGATTTCGCGCGAGCCGGTTAGCGCGACGCTATTTGTTTCTCAGCTGCGATCGTCTTCTTCGCCCGAGACAGTCGGTCCTTTAAACCCGTGATGCGAGCACTCTTCTTTCTACCGTCGTTGTCGAAGTCAATGATGCCAAGTGTGGCATCGATATCGGTCACGACTCCGCCAAAGCATTTCTCTCTCAGATGGTCCAGCAGTTGTCGTTCGGTTATCTCAGGATTGACACGGACCTTTTCAAGAATCAGTTTCTGGAGAGCGTCCGTCTTTGAGGCCGTTCCGCCCTTCCTGGAAAAGTCACTTTGAAAATTCTTGGCGCCGCTTTTCTGAAAACGAGCTTTGGAAACTGCAGCACTCTCTAAGGCACCCTCAAAGGACTTTTGAAAATAGACCGGCACCTGCCGCAAGGCTTCAGACTGAAGATCTTTTATGGCAACGTCCAAAACATCTTCATCAGCCATCCTCTCTTCCATCAACTTAGACTGCTCGCTGTAGAATTCACGATGCCACTCGTTGATCTCCCGTGCCGTCCGAAATCTGCCCACCGGAATACCAATGAAGGGAATCTCGGCATTTCTCAGAGCCACCTCTGGTTTCTCCGCCATTTTCACCCTCCGAATGTAATTGCCACTCTCTCTAGTTGGATGCGAGTTGTGTATTGTGGTCGCTGGGAACCCACCGTTGCTGGATGTTCCGCGTCGTTGAATTTCCGACACGATAGAACAAGATTGCCTGAAGCGTGGTCTCCTCCGCAACCGCGAGGCTCAACGTGTACACATGAAGAAGAAGAGTGCGGGTTACGGCGCTCTACCCCATAGAATTAAGCATAAGTTTTCATTGTGGCTCAGTGGTAGACCCGTACAGCTGCACTTAATCGGGCAATTAGAATCACTCTTGTCCCTCCTCCATCGCCCATGCTGAAAATCGTTAGAGTATCCGTGTACCTAGTCCTTTGTAACATCTTCGTGGCGCTGGTTATACAAGCGCAAGCGCAACAAATATCTCTGCTGCCATCTTCTATGGATGACGCCTCTCGTGTGACAATTCCGCATTCCGTACACACGCTTGCTCGGCAAAGTTCCATGGTGAGTGCAGGCGACCCGACACTCAAGATGGATCGGATGCTCTTGCTGCTTGGACCAAGCGCTGAACAGGAGAAGAACCTTGAACGCTTCCTGGAAAGTCAGCACGACAAGAGTTCGCCCGAATACCACCATTGGCTTATGCCGGAACAGTTTGGGACCTTATTTGGACCCTCGCAGCAAGACATTCAGACGATAAAAACATGGCTGGAGCAACAAGGGTTCACTGTGGGAGCCACGGCGCGAAGCGGCCGCTGGATGGAATTTTCTGGCACTGCACATCAGGTTGAGCAGGCTTTCGCCACGCAAATGCGTCGCTATCAGATTGCCGGTCGGATGCATGTGGCGAACGGGGTGGATATTTCAATTCCGGCAGACCTGACCCCCGTCGTACGCGGCATAGTCTCCTTGCACGACTTCTTCAAGAAGCCCATGATCAACCACACTACAGCATTGCGTCGGAATTCTCATGGCACTTACGAAGCGGTCGTTCCGGACTTCACGTCGGGAAATGGCTTACACGCGCTTGCGCCAGCGGATTTCTTCAAAATCTACGACGTGCCCACAACCATAAACGGCGCTGGCCAGACGATCGCCATCGTGGCAAGAGAAAGCGCTTCAGTAGCTGACGTAACCGATTTTCAGCGGCTGTTTGGCCTGCCCATAAATTCTCCGCAAAACACGCTTGTCGGACCGGCTCCCTCTGGTGATCAGACCGATGCCATCGAAGCGGCCCTTGATGCCGAGTGGTCCGGGGCAGTCGCGCCTGGAGCCGGCATCGAAATAGTTGTAAGCGGGTCTACTGCAACCACCGACGGTGTGGACCTTTCTGCCGCCTATATTGTCGACAATAATTTGGCCTCGATCGTGAATGTGAGCTTCGGGGCCTGCGAAGCTGGGTTGGGCGCAACCGAAGATCAATTCTTTAATGCGCTTTGGCAGCAGGCGTCCGCGCAAGGTATGAGCGTCATCGTTGCGTCGGGTGATAACGGGGCTGCAGGATGCGATCCCATAACGACTAACGCCCCTGGTTCCGGTTTGGCAGTCAACGCCCTTGCATCTACACAGTTCAATACTGCCGTTGGCGGAACCCAATTTAATGATATTGCCAATCCATCCCTGTTTTGGAGCCCAAGCAATAACGCGGCGCTCAGCTCCGTGAATGGGTACATTCCGGAAAAGGTGTGGAATGAAAGTTGCACGCCCGGAACGGGGCCTTGTGCTCCTGGACAATATAATCTGTCTGCTGGCAGCGGTGGGACAAGTTCTCTTTATGCTAAACCAAGTTGGCAAGACCTGGGTTTGCCCGGTATGCCTCCCGACCAGAAGCGGGACCTGCCTGACGTTTCATTCACAGCCGCAACGCACGATCCTTACCTAATTTGCTTCCAGAATAGCTGCGGGGGGCCGAATGTTTCATTTCTTGGAGTAGCTGGCACCTCCGCGTCCGCACCAGCCTTCGCCGGTACCATGGCCCTGATTGATTCGCAGGCAGGGGGCCGACAAGGGCTTGCCAATTACCTGCTCTATCAGATCGCCAGCCATGAAGTATTCGCAAGTTGCGACTCAAGCTTACGTGCAGATCCAGGCATTCCCGCAGGCGCAAGCTGCGTCTTTAACGACGTGACGGAGGGCAGCAATGCCGTTCCTGGCGTTTTGGGCTTTAGTGCAACGCCAGGCTTCGACTTGGCCAGCGGTCTGGGCACAGTTGACGTGAACCATCTCGTCACAAAGTGGAAAGCGATAGCACTGACCTCGACGACCACCGCGCTCTCATCGACCACACTCTTTCCAGTTATACATGGACAACCTATTGCGCTGAACATCAAGGTCAGCGGCACTGCCACGGCAGCTGCGCCTGGAGGCGCGGCTGCTCTGACGACCGACTCGGGAGGCCCTTTTGGTCCCGCCGGTGCCGTGAGCCTCACCCCCAATAGCGCTAACCACACGGGGATTTTCAATGGAACTGTGACCAGTCTTCCTGGTGGGACTTACACGCTTACCGCGCATTATTTCGGTGACTCAGCCAATGGTCCCAGCGATTCCAACGGCATACCCATCATCATCAAACCTGAGGCATCGTCAGCAACTCTGCAATCATTCGGGCGCAGTAACTCGAGTACTTTGACACCCGTCGCTTCCTTTCCTTACGGAAGCGATATGGTCTTACATGCCAAGGTGTTCGGCGTTTCAGGCCACGGCATTGCGACGGGATTCGCCGTCTTTCGGGACACCGCTGATCCGTCGCACCCGATCGGCTCTGCCAGCTTAGACCCGAAAGGTGAAGCAGAGGAAACGCTGAAAAACAACAATGGCACTACCGTGCTCGCCCCCGGGCTCCATTCTCTGACGGTGTTTTACGAAGGGGACTTGAGCTTCAATCCCGTTACAGCATCCAATCCAATTGCTGTAACGATTACAAAGGGTAACCCTGTTCTTCACTTGTTTGCATCAGGTGATACTCACCCTTCAGGAATGCCCTTTGATGTCATCGTGGCCGCGGGTGGCACGGGCCCAATTTTCCCCACCGGGACCATGCAGCTTTTTGATAACGGCGCGTTGATGGCCACTTCATCCTCGCTCGTAAACGGCGAAGCAACCATCTCGGTCAGTTTAGATGCGGAGGGTCAACATACCCTTACTACGACCTACACCGGAGACAGCGTCTACAATAGTGGGGTAACCGCAACTGCGGTGACAAACATTAGCCCGCCATTCTTTGTCGCGCTCCAGCAATTTTCAAGTCAAACCATACACGCTGGTGAAACGGCCACTTACCCCCTAAGTGTCAGTACAACTCCAAATTTCGCGGGCGCGATCTTGCTGACATGCTCTGGTGCCCCAGCCGGAACGACCTGCAGTGTCAGTCCGGCCACCGTTAACCTAACCGGTAATTCGAGCGCGCCGTTCACACTGACCGTGGCTACAACTTTAAGTGCCCGCTTGCATGGTGGTCCTTTCAGAAGTCTTCCGGTATTGTTTTGCGGCGTTTTAGCCATGCTTATCTGCGCTGCCAGAAAGCAACCAAAGAAAGCGCGGCGGCTTTCTATCGTCGTCGCATCACTGGTGCTTGGATCAATCGGTTGCGGGGGTGGAGGTGGAAGCGTCATCGGTTCGGGAGTCGTTCGGCCGCCAACCAACGCCACAATTACTGTGACAGCTACCAGCGGCAAACACATTGCCAGCAACTTTGGGAAACTCACGATCCTGCATTGAGAGAATATGATAATCGGTTGGCGTAGTGTGGCTGGCGCGGTCCGGCTCGCGCAACCGGAACTACGGGCGGCGCAGCCCAAATCTGGTCAGTCTGGGGAGAGGCGATAAAGCTTCATCCGTCAATCCTCGCGTTATCCGGCAGCAGTGGAGATGTGTTGAGTGCACGAAGACATGAGTCCAAAAAATTACCTAGCTAAAGCCAGGAGGATGGGTGAGATGAAAATCGGTGGAGCAAGCTGGCGGATGTTGGCGGCATGTGTCTGGGGAATTCTGATGTTGTCCGGTACCATGGCCGGTGCGCAAGAAACACCCAAGGAGCCACCGAAAGAAGACTACGTAAAATCGCACTACACCAAGTATGAGTACCGTATTCCCATGCGCGACGGGAAGAGACTCTTTACGTCAGTGTACGTTCCTCAAGACACGTCGCAGCCTTATCCCATCCTGATTGACCGCACACCATACAGCGTCGGTCCATATGGAGAAGACCAGTATAAGAGACAGATTGGTCCCTCGGATGAATTCGAAAAAGCGGGATACATCATCGTTTATCAGGACGTACGGGGCCGATACATGTCCGAAGGCGATTTTCTGGAGATGCGCCCGCACATCGATGTGAAAAAATCGTCGAAGGATGTCGATGACAGCTCTGACACCTATGACACGATTGAATTCCTTCTCAAGCACGTTCCCGACAACAATGGAAAAGTGGGCATCTGGGGGATTTCTTATCCTGGCTTCTACACTTCCGCCAGCATCATTGATTCGCATCCAGCCTTAAAAGCAGCTTCACCCCAGGCTCCGATGACTGATTTGTTTTTCACCGATGACGGCTATCACGGCGGAGCGTTCATGCTTGCCGCCAATTTTGGCTTCTACTCATCATTCAAACCATTCACGGAGCCGACGACTCCGCCTAAAGTGCCCGTTCCATTCGATTTCGGAACGCCAGACGGTTACACCTTCTTTCTTCAAGCTGGTCCTACCCGGGAGCTGGACAGACGCTATTTGAAGGGGGCCAATCCGCTCTTTACCGACCAGTTGAGTCACACGACTTACGACGATTACTGGAAGGCACGCGATATCTCGCGGCACATGAAAAATATCAAATGTGCCGTGATGACCGTGGGCGGATGGTTTGATGCCGAAGACCTTTCTGGCCCGTTCAAGACTTTTCACGCCATCGACCAATACAACCCCGGTATACCGAATACGCTGGTGGTTGGGCCATGGGTGCACGGTGGCTGGGCGCGGACCGAAGGCGATCACCTCGGGGACGCCCAGTTTAACGCCAAGACGGCGGAGTTCTTCCGCGCCAAAATTCAGTTCCCTTTCTTTGAGTACTATCTCAAAGGAAAAGGTACCGGCCTGCCCAAGGCTTACGTCTTCGAGACAGGAACGAACGTCTGGAGGAAATATGACTCATGGCCTCCGGCACAGGCCGTAGCCAAAACGCTCTATCTGCATGCGGGCGGGAAACTGTCGTTCGACCCTCCCGTCGCAAATGAAGGATCGGATGAATATGTGAGCGACCCTGCTCATCCGGTACCATTCATCAGTTACACGGCAACCAGCGTTCCCCAGCGTTACATGACGGACGACCAACGATTCGCTGCCCGGCGGCCCGACGTGCTCGTTTATCAGACAGAACCACTCGAAGAAGACGTAACCATTGCAGGGCCGGTCTCACCGAGGCTAAAAATTGCTTCATCCGGAACGGATTCAGACTTCGTTGTGAAACTGATCGATGTCTATCCCGATGATTATCCAGACCCGGAACCCGTAGATGCCAGCAAGCGAATCATCGGTCCTCCGCCGATTCGATTGGGGGGATATCAGCAGCTGTTGCGCGGAGAGCCGATGCGAGCAAAATTCCGGAACAGCTGGGAAAAGCCGCAGCCGTTGGAACCCGGAAAAGCCACGGATCTCAACTTCACTATGCCGGATGTCGACCATACCTTCCGCAAGGGACACCGCATCATGGTTCAGATCCAAAGCTCATGGTTCCCCTTGGTGGATCGCAACCCGCAGACGTTTACCGAGATTCCCGATGCAAAGCCCGAGGATTTCAAGAAGGCAAGTGAGCAAGTGTTTCACGACCATGGTGCGGCATCAGGAGTGGGTGTTATGGTCTTGCAGCAATAAACAGCACCGCAACTTTAGAGAAGTGCTTTTCTTCGCTCCGGTCCTTGCTCGAATTCTTTCAATTTGGCTGGCTGTCTGGCTTTCTTGTTTTTCCGGCCTTTAGTTCTGTCAGCAGCGAGCTTATCGAAGCCAGGATATCAGGATGATATTTTTTTAAATGTCGTTCCACTCGAGGGTTTCCAAACAGCCGTTCGAGATAACCGCAAATGACTGTGAGAGCAAGAATATCCATTCCGTAAGACGCTTCTACGGATTTCAAGTCCCTGACCAGGGACTCGGTTTCCTGCTCAAACATTAGCCGCGCGCCTTGAGAAGTTGCTTCGAGTCGTTTCACTGCAGGAGCTTCCAGTAGAGATTCGGGCCGCGTCACGGCCAGTAGCGCGCGAGCAAATTTCACAGAGTACGTTCCACTCGCCACCATGTGCTCGGCGGCCTCGATCTGACGAATGGGTTTCATCTTTCGCAAGGCGCCAAAAGCATCCGCAGTAACGTGGCTGGCTTTCAGGAGCTCTATGACTTCTGGGCAGATTCCGTCGAGCATGTCCCGTTTCGTACGAATATTCGCAACATTGACATTGAGCGCCGAGGCGATACGCTCCTCGCTGAGTCCGTTTGCCAATGCTTTCAAAATCATAAAATGTTGGGCTATGGGCGGAGCATGGTTAACGCGTTTGTTGTACGTGTAAGCTTCGTCATCGGTGGCAAAAATAGCGCGTACATCAGTCACGCCACGGCTTTTCAGGATGTCAATGCGTACATGGCCGTCGAGCAGCAAGTAGTCGTTAGGTCCCCTCGGGAAGACGACGACAGGCTCGATCAGCCCAACGTTGTGGAGGGATGCGGCAATCTGCTTGTAGGTGTTGCTCTTGCGGTAAGCAGGCTTAATTTCCTTCTGAAGGATAAGGCTTTCAATTGCGAGAACAACCTCGTGCTGCTTAAAAGCAGCCATCACCTGACGTGCTGCCATGAACCCCTCCTAATATTTATGCCAATCGCTCAGCCAGCTGTTCAGGGAGATCCGCGAGATTTTCCGCCCGAAGCAGCGTGACGAAGTGTTCGTCGGACAGGAGCTGCCGGACCGCGGACGTGAGAAGCAGGAGCTGGTCCTTTGTGGTATTCGCCTTTTTTATCAGGCCTTTCTGTTCGCGAATTTTGTGCTGGTATTCTCGCACCAACGCTTTTCCCGTGAGGGTGCGTTGCGTTAGATTGGCCTTGCCCATTTCCCGCTGTTTGGCGATCCGCTGGGTGATCATGCGCTTCACCGCACTTAATTTATCCCCGCGGAGCGTTCCTTGTTCATATGCATCAGCAAGTGCTTGCTGGACTTCGTGGTCGTCTCCGCCGGCGATCATCACAGCTACGCTGATGGGCAGGCGACCCGCCTCCGCGGCTGCGATAAGCGATTCCTCGCCATTGCTGATCAGGTGAACGACCGCGTTAACGTAAGCACGGTCCATTCCCAGCTTGCGGGCGATCTCGCTCGTCTTGTAATTTCGCTGCAGGAGCGACCGCACTTCCCGCACGAGGTCCCGATTGGAAGGCGGACGCCGTGCAATATTTTCTACCAAACTCATTAAGTAGCGTTCTTCGCGGGAGGCCTCGGTTACCAGGGCCGGTATCATTGTTTGGCCAAGAGCAGTCATGGCCTCCATGCGACCCTGACCGCACACGAGATCGTAACGTGTCCCATCAGGTTCAAGCTCTCGCCTGGAGACGGTAATTGGCTTTTTTAAGCCGACCGCTTCGATGCTAGAAACGATCAACTGGAATTTGATCTTATTGCGGGAGCGCGGGTTCACCACCCGAATTTCTGCAATGGGGATCCACTCAATGTTCTTTTCGTTCACGCAGCCTCCTCAATTCTGACGCGACGGGCCATACTCTTGAAAACATTCAGGTTTTCAAAACGATAGACATCCAAGACAATCCCGTTGGCCGGCGCCAAGCGCAATTGTTCGGCTAGCGCATCCATCCCAGGGAATAGGTAATAGTCCAAAATATCCTGATTGCCTGGCTTGAGACGGGCCGCAATGGTTACGTCCGGGGTGATGGAGTTGTCTAACCGGATGAGCCAACGGTAATCCCCCGCCGCAGTCTCGCGGCAGCGCGCCAGGACCAAGGACGCGGTGAATTCGTGGTTAACGGTCAAAAGATCCGTCGCCGGGTCCTGGTCTACTCTCGTTCCGGCGTCGCGCAGCTCGCGAATGATCTCGGTAATTTTTGCTGCATGATATTCCCTTAATTTCCGGTTGGTCTCGACATAGCTGAAGTCCCGTAACGGTGTATACCCGATGAGCGTGTATGCCTGGATAAGGCTTCCAAAGCGGTAACGATAAGAAGTGCTCGAGGGCATATGGTCAGCTTCATCAATCAGAATTCCGGACAGCGTGCCAACACGAGCGAGCAGTGCCTTCAGTCGGTCGAGCAATTGCTCGTTGCTTAGATGAATCGATCGGCTCTGGATCAGAGTCAGCGCCTCGTTAAACTGGGCAACGGTAATGAGTGGTGTAAATGCGTCGTCCCGCCTAATCCACATCTCGGGAGGATTGTTGACGCGTTTGCGCTTAAGCTTGAAAGAACGCCGGTTATAAACATTTCCGCCGGCATATTTGGGATTCGTTAGTATTTGATGGACTGTCGCGCGCGTCCAAGGCCGGTTTAGGTCTGTCAGCAGCCCTCTAGAGTTGAGCAATGAGGCAATCTCGCGTTCCATTTTGCGTTGCCGCGTGAAGAGGTCGTATATCTCTCGGACGACGCGCACCTCATTCTCGGGACCTGGGATGAGAATGATCCGATCCGTCTGGATGCTCTTCTGTTCGCCACGGGAGAGAATCTCTTTTGGACTCCGGTCACGGTCGACAAGCTGTCGGCGGAGCCCGTAGCCTGCCGGGCCGCCCTGGCGGAATCCGAGTTCAATAAGTCTGCACTGGCCGGCAAAGACTTTGACGGAGAGTTCCCGACTGTATTCTCCCGCCATTGTCCTCTTCATTGTCTTGAGGAGTGATGAAGGGAGACTTCCATCATTCTCGAACTGCTCGGCACAGTAGTGCACTCGCACATCTGCCCGTTTGCAGACATACTCGTAATAGGCACTTTCATCGGCATCTTGAAATCTTCCCCAGCGGCTGATGTCATAAACAAGAATGACGCGGTAATCGGCGTGACCAGTTTCGACATCTTTCAGCAGTTCCCGCAAGCCTCCTCTCCCAGACAGGCTTAGGCCGCTCTTTCCCGCATCGGAATAAGTACGGACGATGTCCATGCCATGCGCCTTTGCATAGCGAAGAATTACATCAGATTGATTTTCTGTGGAGTACTGCTGATGTTCCGTCGACATGCGCACATATTGCGCGGCGGGAACTAGAACAGGCGATATTTCTGGCGTACGCATAGGACGAGCAGATGGACAGGCCAAGCCAGCTCAGGATCCATCATCCTTAAGATAGGCATCATAAGCGACCCACCGGCCAAAGCGATCTCAAAAGCGAATTAATTTTCACCTTGTTCCAAAACGGAATAATTCTCGTTTTGGACCTACGTGGAGATAAGACAGAATGGCCATATTTCTTATGAGCAATAGCTTAACTACAGTCGGAGCCCGAAAATGTGCTCCTTGGGAACAAGATCAATATTCTAGGCAGCACCTGGCTGTTGGCAGCGATCGCGTCCGGCTCCCCCGAGAAAGTAACGGTCTGTCGCAGTTGCTCAGCACCAACCCGTTGTTTGAGTGAGTTGAGTGCCAAACAGAACACGCGAAAATCATCTGCAGACGTGCGGCCATGCCTCGCGGCGATGGGTTGGCGTCCAGAAACGTTCGAATTGGACCCGCTGCTTCGTCGACCTAACCGATTCGCTCAAGAGCATTTCGCCCAGCTGATCCAAAAGATCTCCAAACGCTCCGCGAGGAATCTTCCGATTCAGGACGGTCGCGTCGGTTGCAGGCTAGCTGACGATAGTACTGGGAATAGTCCTTGAGCAAATCCAGTTTTTCGGCCTTGCGCGGCAGGCCCATAGACATGCTTTCGTCGCTGTTATTGGCCCGATCGGGATGGCGCAGACTCGTGCGCGCGATTAGCTGAACGCCATGCTAGCAAGTCTCGCCAACGGCGGTCGCACTGGCGTTACCTCGAAACTTATAAGGTTCTGGACACCACAAGAACTCAACATGCCTGTAACCCTAATGCTAATCTCAATGCAGCAAGTTTCGTTCCAGCAAGCCTTCCAGTTGATGCTGGACGCATCCACAATGCAACTCGCTGCCGGTGGCCGAGTGGAAAGCGGTCGATGCCAAAGTAACGGCGGATCAAACTGCAAGCCTTGCTTTACCCGAAACCAACACGGCAGAAACCGTGGCGCTGGAGAAAGACGACAGATATTCAACATCAAACCACGTTCAATGCTCGACAGTTATTTGTTTGTCTCGGTCCCGCGGCGAGAGGCACCCACGCCCGTGCCTTGCGCACAGTGATGTTTGGCTTGCTCCAAGTGGGCGCGTGCGACCTGAAGCCAGTCCGGAAAACTCTCATCATCTACTTCTTTCTCGTTCATCTGAAAGTTCGGAAGCCACGCGTCTACCTGCTTTGTCGCGGCACAAGACAAGATTCGGCTGCCTCGCGGTTGATCGTGAGTATCACTTAAACACGCTATTGCTTGAATCATAGACGCCTCGGCGTCTCGACTGACTTCGAGATTGTTAGCTTCCAATGCGAACTTTCGGGCAATGTCGTACTCTTGAATAGCTGAAGCACATTCGCTCTTGAAAAGAAGTGCGTCCCCAATGCTATGATGCCCTTGAGCAGCGCGTTCTGAATCTACTTGTGAATACAATGTAGTCGCCCGTTGACACATCTCTTTCTCTGCTGACAACACCAGGGGTAACTGAGATTGTCGAACTCCCATCTCTTTCAACCTCTCGGGCGGCGCGAATTGGAATTGGTGCAGCAGAATACAAGCATCTTTTGCTAGATCTGCGGCGTCGCCGTCATCGAACTGAAGATCAACATCTATAGAGGCACGAGCATCGCGAACGTAGCCGATGACGTCACCGCGGCCAATCTCAATTCTGGCGCGCAAAGTAAGTAGTCCCGCCTTTGAGGGGAAGTTAGCTCCAACATAACGAGTCTCGCCAAAACTCAGCGCGCGATCGATAGCTCCAAGAACAACAGGGATGGTTTCTCCATCGTAATCGTGTGAAATGAGCACGAGGGTGGCATAATACAAAGTTTGATCAAGATCCCAGCTACGTACCTCGTTAGTATTCTTTAGGAGCCACCCTACCCGAGCCTGGGTTTGTTCCGGCGTTAGGATGTCATCCTCCCCGAGCACATCAATTCGTTTCCACGACTCTAGCGAGAAAATCGCCTGAGCTTCGTCGGTATCATTCGCAATTTCACTGTTGCGAATAACATCGAAAAGATCACCGAAATTCTTGGTCAGGACAGCCTTACAATTCTCAAGGGGTTCCAATATCGCCTCTTCGGTACCGTCTTCTGCCGCCCCACCCTGATCAGGGTGATCAGGAACGTTGGCGAAGCACACCAGCGCCAATCCATTGATCGCATCGACAGTTCGGTTATCTGCGGAGCGGGAGCTCAAGAAGCTCTTTCCCGCATCTCCGAACTCACCGCGTTCTATTTGTGCCCAGCCTCGGAGATTCAACCAAAAAGCCTCCTCACGAGCAGCCATAACTTTTCGTAGGTGCGCTTCACTTGCCGCCGTTGAAGCGAACTCCGCTGCATCCTTGTAGTCGCGAGCGAACCACGCTGCAAGCGCACGATCGCCGGGATCTCTGCCAGAGTCACGGATCCAAGACGAGAGCTCGCGGATGAAATCCTGCTTTGAAATGCCAGTTTCTTCGGACATACTTTGAAGAAGTTGTTCACGAATGTCTGCGGAAGGCACACGAGGGCCTTTGCCCGAATCGACCCTTAGGGGCCGTTTGGCTACTAACTGCGAGCTTCCGGTCGACATTGCGACGGATGCAACAATCCGGCACAAGAGACGTAATCGATTGCCGCCCCTCAGAAGCGCGAGACTGCCTTTGGGCGCAACATGGATTGTTGGCTCAACACCATCTTCCAGTATGAGACGTCCATCAAAGGGTTCCACGAATGCCCAGCCTTTCGTAATCAAGTTGAGGCGAACGGGAGTACCCGCAGTAGCTGACGATGGTAGGTCCATTCGAAAAGCGCCGGGTCTCTTTAGTCGCCCATCGTCTCGGCTAGTAAAAACGCCACCTGTATTCAAATTGGACGCGATAATCAACCCAGGCTGTGGTCGTTGAGTTTCATCATTGATTATGGTTCCCTTCAGGGTTCGCGTCCGTTGCGAAAGCATAGCCGCTGAAGCGAGAAGGACAACCACGGCAACACAAAGTAGTCTATTAATCACTTGCCCACCACCATGTTCTGAGGATGACCATCATCCCCGTTCAGCGGTATTTCATCTTTATAGAAAAGCTTTCCGCTGGACAGTTTAATCGTCAAAGAAACCGAGCTTCCGCATTTGCGAGGTACTCGCAGTGTGAACTGACCCGCGTCGCTGGTTGTCGCGAAATTGTTCCAAACGCCAGCCCAGATCGTTGCACTTGGGATAGCTGTTCCCTTGCTGTCGAACAGCCGACCGACATGGGAACAGTTTGCCTGCACCGGGACCATCTGTAGCACGATGGTGCGTTTAAACGGAACAATCGGATTGGCTGGCTCGAAACCGTCTGTATCCGTATCAATCGTAATGGTGCCTCTGCAGATTAGCGGCAATGCAAAAACCGCTCTATTACCCCTAATCAAGTCCTCGGAACGGCACCCATTCTCATTGTGGATTAGAATCTTTCCTTCGCTTATATAGGTGTGGTCAGGCCGTTGCAACGAAACATCTGCGTAGAGAACATCTGGTTGATCGAAAAGATACGCCGCCAAGAGGACTCCGAAGAATATTGTCGCTGGCGCTCCCAGAGTGACATCGAATCCAAAAAGCTTACCCTTGGAATGACCACCGGATTTAAGCACCCCAATAAGAATTAGCGATGCTGCGGTAGCCAGAGCGAAGGCCACGAGAAAATATGACTGTTGCGAGTCGGTCGGTATTCGTTGACTCGCGAGCAGCATCGTACCAAATACACCGAAAGCGATTGCGAAGCAGACTCCGGCAGTAAAAAAGAAAAACCGATAGCCTGGTGATTTATCGTTATCGGGCTTTGGTCCAGACGCTGTCGGTGGCGTCATAATGTGTCCTTCCTTATGCTGACTTCGATGTGAACGTTTGTCGTTTGTGCATGAGTGGCCGCAGTTTAGAACGGGCCGTGCCTAAGAGACAAGGGCAAACGTCGGCCGACTGAACAATTCGGACGGCCTTTACGTCAAGGACTAGCCTTTGGCGGTCCTCAGGTCGATGAGTTTTTCATCAGCGGCTAGTCCTACGACTTCCACCGTCTTCGGTAGGCCACCTCTGGCCTGAGCGGAATTCGGAATGGAAGAATAGCCTCTGAACGGCAATCGGCTTAGGCGCGTTGAATGCAGCATTATAGGTCGAGATTACGCTCGATCTCCAACCGCTAGAAGCAGTCTCATAAACGGTCTCTGAGGTGTTGACAACCACGGACTTATAGTAATCGCTCTGCGCCCAATTTATGAGGCTGGATATTCGAAATACCCTTCCCGCTATTAGGCCCGCGCCGCGACCTGCGACGACCATTATCCTAGTACTTTTGTTTTGGATTCGGCGTCCGTCAGTCTATGGGTAGACGGGGCCTATTATTGAAAGATTGTCTAGAAGCCAATTCCCTAACGATTCCCAAAACTCTCGAACTGAATATGGATGCCCTTCAATCAACTCGGTGCTAGAGGAGGAAATCGGGATGACTAAATCCCCTCCGCGCTGCTTGTTTTTGAGCCAAGGGCATCGATGTGACGGATCGATGGGATGCGCAACATGCACACTTCGTAGGATCCCGAACGAAGTTTAGCTATAGCTTTTATCGTTTGCACAGTTTCTTGCTCAAGCCAGCCTCTGTCGATGTGATTGAAGACATGCCGGCGGGCTTGTCCCGCCATGGCAATCGCCTGCATAGGCCGAGATGACGAACCACCGCTCTCTCGTGCCGCATATCGCCACCCTAGCCCTTGCGCAACACAAACACGGCCGGATTTCTTAAAACGTGGTTACGACCTTTTCAACGCTCTTGGCATGAAGACCAGCGGTCGCAGCCGTGCACGAGGGTGTCATTTGGGCAAACGGCTTCGAAGCCCGATTAGATTGATCGCGTTCTCGATGTTGGCGGTTTTGAGCACTGCTGCCCAAAACACCACAATCGAGGATGAAGTGGAGTCCGTCTTTCCTGATGCACAAGCCCTGTGTCTGGATCTGCATCAGCATCCAGAGCTTTCGTCGCATGAAACACGGACGGCTGCTTGCTAGCGGAGCGGTTGCGTAAACTCGGTTACGAAGTCACAGAGAACGTCGGCGGAACGGGAGTTGTGGGCAACGAAGAACGGCCCCGCCCAACGGTAACGCTGCGCACAGAACTAGATGCGCTTCCGGTCCTTCATTTGGAGAGCCGACGAATCTGCTTGGCTGTGTCACCCGGGATCCCGATCAGGAGTGGACGGAGCAGATGGCACGCAACGGTTTTGGTTTGAGACTAGTCTGGAGAATTTTCAGACTTCTGAAAGGGATCTCTAGGCCGATTCCGTTCTAAGTTTCAGATTCAAGTTGGTCTTGGTAGAAAAAAGGTTGACATTCTTTACTTGCTAGCGTTTTAATTGTCGCCTCACCCCCTTTTGAGATGTCAGACCGGACTTGTTCCTCTTGTGCCCCTTGCGTCACAACAAGTGCTGCTATGCCATTTTTTAGGATTATCGAATGCTTCTACGAACGTTTGCGCCTTTCGTCCTTGTTTCTTGTCTTGCCTCACTGGCAACCGGCCAAAACGCCGCCCCGTCCGCTTCTACGGGTAACCCAACGTCCGCCGCGCCGGCGCAAGTATCTGGGGTGTCTACGACGGGAGTTACATCCCAAGTCCGTTGTGGGACAGGCGGGACGCAACCACATTGCAACGGAATTAGCGTTGGGATACCGAAGGTATTCGACAATCGATCTCTAACCCTTCAGATCGAGGCTCTGCAGAAAATGCTGCGCCAGCAGCAATCCAACAACTCGACGGTGGATCTGAAATCGGTCATGGCGGCTCTGGCCAACACCCAAGGGTTGACACAGTCCGAAGTGTCGACCGTACTTTCGGTTTTAGGCACCCCAACCCCTTCGACGAGCCTCACGACTGATCTAAAAACGGGCAATGTCGATAGCAATGGCAACCCATTGCCGAACACAACGGACACACAAACTAGCAAGAATGTTTCTAGCGTGACACCGGCAGCCCCGACCTTCGACAGCTTCGCCGGCCTGCCTTCGGGATTCAATCCTACGTTCGGCCCGAGTGCCTCCGACCTGCTCAACGACCAGATCAACCTGAGCTACCAGATCATCAATCTACAGATGGTTCTGGAGAGAGCTCTCTCGGACCGGCTCTACTCGGACTGCGACAGACCGACCGACAAGGATCCAAGGCCCAACTGTACGCGTCTGCAAACAGTGCTCGGCTTCAACGTCACCATCGACCCGCCGAGGGTTGCCAATGATGCAGTGGCGGTGGTGGAAGTGACACTGAAAAGAGTTCCCGAATCCGCCCCGTCGACTCGCGGAGAGGATCGTGATCTTTCTCTGGTGTCGGTAATGCCCCAGGAAAAAACCTATAACTCCGCCGCACTGAGCAGTAGCTCTCACGCCTACAGCGGCGCAGCGGTGGTGAACGCCTTTCAGGTGAGCGGTGGATACCGCAAGCGGAACCAGATTTTCTATGTGTACCGCGACACTGACACTCTCGCTTATGAGCGGATGACCGATGGTGGCGAGTTGGTCTTCGGGTGGATGTTTCGTCCAGTCCTTGGCCGGCGTTCTGTCTCCCCGGGACTGCGACAGCTCCTCGCAGTGATCTCCCTTCCGCGGATCGATTGCGACCATCACCAAACCGCCGGGCCATATGCTTGCCGGATGGACCTTATACCGACTGTGCGCACCTATTGGAAGAAATTCGATCGTGCGACGCAGACCTCCTTCGAAAAGCACGATGCCAACCGGGCCAAAGAATTCTGGTACGGCCTTTCGGCAGAGCTGAGCCGACCGCAGATCTTCAAGCGTGACTCTTACGCCAACACCGCCACCTACCATCCTCTTAAGGTCTATTCCAGTGCCGCATACGAGGAGGAACTTCGCCCCGTGGTTCAGACAGTAACCTGGCACACGACAGGAGAAAAAACTGCCTTGGTATCGGTGACCGGGCGAAACTTCTTTTCGAATACGCAAGTACGGCTGGGCGATACGACTTACTCTGAAGATAGCAAGAATCTCGTTATCAAATCCGATGAGTCCTTCGACCTGATCACCACGACCGATCAACTCACGGCCGGCCCTGGGTCGATCCTTGGCCGTTATGGCTTGTCAGTGCCCATCGTGCAATACGGTTCTCCCGCCGGCAGTACGACGATCAAGGAAGGCTTCCGAATTGTAGCCCCGCAGATTGGTCCGGCGATCGACGGCTACCGGACGCTCGACATCTCCCTGGTGAGACGGCAGGGAGGAGTCGGCCAATATCTCGCAGATCAAAACTCGATCGCAAAGTTTGAGGTTCAACTCGCGACCAGGAAATCTGATTTGGAAAAAACCAAATCGGACTTGAAGTCGAAAGAGAAGGAACTCAGAGACTTCGTAAACTCCAGAAAACGATCCCCTGCTCAATTGAACACGCTTCAGGGGGACGTCGCTACACTTGCGAAGGCTTTAAGCGACGCGGAGAAGGCTCAAGCCAAAGCACAAAAAGAACGAGATGATGCGCAGGTGAGTTTCTACCAGAACTACGCTTTGACTCGTGATGAACTCCCCTATTCCCGTACGGCGACGGGAAATTCCAGTCTGCTGACGCCCATCGTTTCGGTCAACGGCACCGCTCTCCGGATGCCCAACGAAATCTACGACGTGGCGCAAGAGAATCGAGCGCGGGTGCCACAGGCTCACGTCGAAATCCACGCGTCATTTCCCGACGGCCTGATCACCAAGGGTGCAGCCCTGATCCAGGTAAGCTGGCCCTTCTATAATCCTGATCACTGGACGGATACTAACCTTTTTAGGGATGCAGACGACCAATTTAAGGTGGACCGGGTTAGCACCAAGACAATCGTTATTCGTAGGGAGGGCGGTCCTGGATTTGATCCCATTGGCAAAGACAAATGCTGGACCTTCGTAGCAGGTGATACTTCGGTCCAACTTGCGACACAGGACTGTCCGTATGTTTCTAAGCCCGTCCCCAAGCCAGTGAAGGGCAAACCGGTTCCCAAGCCGGACGCGGGTCCAATTCTTCATGGCTTCCGCTACATCGCCTCGGTTACGGTGGGAGATAAGGAAACTTTGCCCAGCCACGCGGTTCTACTGGCGCCGGACGCTGGCACTTATCACCTGACCATTCCCGACTTTCCGGACAAGAAACCCGACACAGCAGCCAAGCCGATCACCATGAAGCAGGATGACTCGGCCTGGATCAAGATCACGCTGCCGGCGAGCAAGGTGGCGAAGACGGTTGAGGCAAACGGCGCCCCTCTTCTGGGGTGGAAGCTGCTCAAGGCCGACACGAAGACGCCTCCGGATCCGAAGAATCCTCCTCCGGAGACGATCGAGGTGGAAATAACGAGGGCTCTCACGGCGAAGCCCGGATCGATTGACGTGTCGATTTTTGATGCGTCCGGTACAAGCGTCGCGCGGCAGACCGTTGTCATCTCATGCAACCAATGTAGCGATAAGAAAGGAGATAAATAATGGCCAAAGCAGATAAAGCGAAAAGTCGAAGAAGCAGAACACTCAAAACCGGTGGGCAGAAGAAGAAAGCAAGCACCATGAACATATCGAAAGGCAAAGCAGGGAAAACGAAGGCCGCTCAAAAAGGGATCGTTCCACTTACTCCAGAATTCGTCAATGATCTCAAAGAGGTTTTCGCAAAGCATAACTGGTCCGGTCACCCCATCGGGTTCGTGGTGAATCCGGCCGCCGCGAGTCTCAGCACTCAACCATGCGACCCTGGCCCCGCCACCTGTCCTGATGGTTCACAGCCCCAGCAGCAATGGGTTCATTGCCCGGATGGCACGTCCATCCTTCGGAACTTCTGTCCATAGGCCTTGCCGCCGAAGAGTCCGAACCTCAATGCATTTGCGGAACGATGGGTCAGATCGGTCAAGGAGGAGTGCCTCTCGAAGCTGATTCTTTTTGGCGAGCCTCCCCTCAAACGCGCGCTGCATCACTATGAGAAACACTATCACCAAGAACGAAATCACCAGGGGAAGGAGAACTTGTTGCTGCTCCCTTTGCCAACACGGACAGGTCGAAGTCGGAAACATGGGAAGCTGCGATGCCGGCAACGGTTGGGTGGCCTGCTCAAATATTACGAACACGAAGCCGCTTGAATGCCTGCGGATGAATTTTTTGACTGAACGGGCTTCTGCTGGAACCGTAACTGGATTGCAGGTCCTGAATACAAGCCAAGTCACGTTAACCATCACCGCCAATCCAGATATGGCCAATAAAATGGCCATATTGTCTATCACAAATCTTTCTGGCCAGAGCATTACGACTGCGATTGCTGTCCGGTAAAAGGGAACGGCCATGATAATATTTCCGCCACTCGCAGAACGGTTGAGCCCTAAGAGATCCTATGTCCTGCAGACCAATCAACGTGACCTTGGAAGTAAATCCCAGCACGACTCAGAAAATCCTTTTAACTCTAGACAAGACTTGCAACGCAAACGAGCAGGCCACCTGGAAAATGTCTTTCGAGCTGCGGGCGGGGAACCTGTTCACAACCGTGGTGAAGCTGGATGTAGAAATCGATCCAGAAAACCACCCTCAGGCTGAGGCCACCGCGGCCACGGGGCTCGACATAAGCCAGGCGGCCCAGGTAAAAATTGCAACTGAAATTGCCGAAGATCCTACGTCCACCGACGACGAGAAGAGGGATGCTGCGCAGCAGATAATCGCTGTAAGGCAGACGCCATTGTTTCCGGAGAATCGCCAGGCGGAGAACCAAATCAATTCCGATCCGGCACGACTTCATCAGGAGATCATCGGAACGGATGAGGCCTTCGAAGAAATGGCGCCAAACGTCCCAGTCTCCAATCCGGCTCCCACCATCTCCCCCCCTCTGACGGAGTTACTCGCATTACGTCTTACAGTCAAAACCTCGGATCGTGGCGCAGTGTTTGGGATGGCAACTCTCATTGCTCCTGATCTCGCGATTACCTCGTATCACGTGGTGTCCGGGCGGGCATTGGATCTCGCTCTGAATGTGATGGTTGAGTTTGCGGCATCTCCATCCGCGAGAATTCAGGCCGAGGTAATAAGATGGAGCGAAACTGCCGATTTTGCTTTGCTTAAATTGCCGAAGCCGGTGCCATTTCCTTTGCCGGCGGTTCTGTTGGGAACTGTTCCTGAAATTGGTGTTAGGTGGCATTCGGTTTTCCAATCAACCCAGCCGCCCATCAATACGCGTGTCGAAGGAAAGCTCCTCGCCATCGCAACCGTTTCTGGCACACGCTATCTAAAGCTATCTCTATTTGAACCTTGGAGAGACCCGGAAAAATTCTTCGGTTTTTCGGGGGCACCAGTCGTTGTAGATGACCATGTGGTCGCTATCCAAGCAGCGCGACAAGACGGTTTCTTGCTAGCATTGCCAATTTCAGAGATCGCGAACACTAGTGAAGGAGCGATCATACGCTCTCTTATGGGCCTTCCGCCCCTGGAAATTCATGCTGAGCAAAGCTCAGACGAGTCGAAGAATGAACCTATCCTGGGGCCCTTCAGTAACCAGGTTTTAAACATTATTACAAGCGCTGACCAGATTCGCATAAAGCGTAACCTGCCTATCATTTACACGTTCGACCTACTCAAGGCGCTGTACGAGCCGGGAAGTCTACTATCAAGGCTGGCAGTAGAAGCCAAAATCGATTTTCAGTCTGTCCTGGGACCTTTACCCAACCCAACTCCGAACACTGAGGGCGCCGAAATTGACCGAGACCTGCCTCGCGTATCGGGCAACGTCCGGCGTGCCTTTGTCCTAGCTCGAGTGCGAGCAGATGAAGAAGGATCTAAGACCATTGAAGAATGGCACTTGGTCTTCGGGGTGTTGTCTAGCTCAGCCAACCAAAGAATCAGGATCCTCAACGAGCATGGAGTCACCCCGGAAAAGGCCAAGCAATTGGCGCAGAAAACGATCACCAATCACAATCCTGTAGAAACCGACCAGCCGGCTCCTGTTGAATCGGCACCGATTGGGAGCGTCGCTGGGTTTGCGTTGGCCGGTTACAAGTCTGACGACCCTTTCGGCAAAGACCTGCTCGACACTCAAAACGAAGCAAATGCCCTGGCGTCCGTACTGGCTGCCAAAGACGTCGATCCCCCACTGTCTCTCGGTCTTTTTGGAGACTGGGGGAGTGGCAAGAGCTTTTTCATGGGTCAGATGCAGGCCCGTATCCGAGATTTACAAATAGTAGCCAGAGACGCCAAGGGCCAGAGCGCCTACTGCCAGGACATTGTCCAACTTACTTTCAACGCGTGGAACTACATTGATTCAGATCTTTGGGCTAGCCTCGCGGCGGAAATCTTTGAAGGCCTCGCTGCGGCTATAGCTGAAAAACGTGGCAAAGACTCCCAAGAAGAGCGCGCCCTGGTTCTGGCGGCCACCTCCAGCTCGGAGAATGTGCTGGCCGAATCCGAGCGAAAAAAAGACGTGGCCGAAAAAGAGTTGCGACGCACCGAAGAACGCCTCCAGGAGTTGCAGCAGAGCCAGGCCGGCGTGGAGGCCAGCTTACGTCCGGGCGAACTTTTCAACCAGGCCTATAGGTTTGCCTTGGCCCAGGAGGAAGTGTGTAAAAACCTGGACGAAGCTGCCAAAAAACTTCACCTTCCCGAGGCCAAAGCCGCAGCCGGTAAAGTCAAAGATGAGATTCTTGATCTTCACACCTTTGGTGAAACCCTGCTCTTCGTCCTTCGCACGCGCAACCTCTGGATGTGGATCACTGCCGCCGGTATCGCAACTGGTTTAACTGGGATTGCTACATGGATTATTTCTCATCACTCCCTGGGCAATATTGTTGACAACGCAGTCAAAGTCTTGACTGCCGTTTCCGGCTTTCTAGCTCCATTTGCCCTGGGAGCCAAGAAAGCGACAAATTTCATCGAGAAGGCCAGAGAATCCAAACAAAAATTCGTGGAACAAAAGAAGACCGCTAAAGCTGCCGAACTCAAAGAGCAGCAGGTGGAACTTACCAGAAAGGTCTCCGAAGCGCGTAAAGCAGTGACCGACGCCGCCCAAAATCTTCAGACACTTAACGACAGGCTGGAGCAAATGCGCGCCGACCGCCAAATGGCGGACTTCATTCGTCAGCGCCACGAAAGCATCGACTATAAGCAACATTTAGGCACGATTGCCCGTGTTCGCGCCGACTTTAAGCATCTCAGTTCACTATTGCGTGACGTTCAAGCTGAGTCGCAAGATGGACTGACCGCGGAGAAGCTACGCAAGAAAGAAAGAGGCCGTCAGGAAGAAAAAATTGCTGAACTGCGCCGTCAACATCCTGCAAAGACTGACACGGAGCTAAGGAAACAACTCATGCAGCAGCGGTTGGAGGAAATGAAAGGAGAGCACCCACAAATGACAGAGCCAGCGCTTCGCAAAATGATTGAGAATGAGTGGAAACAGCTCCTGTTCACCCGTGTCGACCGCATTATCCTTTATATCGATGATCTTGACCGCTGCCCTGAGAAGAACGTTGTCGACGTTTTACAAGCTGTCCACCTGCTTTTGGCGTTTCCACTGTTTGTTGTGGTGGTGGGGGTAGATCCGCGATGGTTGTTGCACTCTCTGCGCCAACACTCAACAGCGTTTCAAGAAAAACATGATGACGAACAGGTGTCTGGCGAAGCGACCGAAGAGCTACTATGGCAATCCACTCCGATGAACTATCTTGAAAAGATCTTCCAAATTCCCTTCACGCTGAGGCCAATCAAAAAATTGGGATTTGAAAGGCTCGTGGATGCCTTCGCGAAGCCGATCGAAAGGAAAGCCCAAGTCCCGGCCTCAGCGGCCGAAGCAATTGCCATCGACCAAAGACCCGCACCGAATGTGCAAGCCGTGACGCGGACAGAAGGCCCCGCTGCATCACTGGCCTCTACGCCGCCACTAGTCTCCCAGGCAGGGTCTCTCACATTTGATGCACCGGCTAATCGGGATGCCCCATTGCCGCCTCAGGTTGCAGCAGCCGATGCTTCGGAAACCATTGACCGGAACCCTCAACATTTGCTCATTTCAGACGGCGAGCGTGCTTACATGAAAAGGCTGCATCCGTTCATTCCCTCCCCAAGAGCGGGGAAAAGATTTATCAATATTTATAGATTATTGAGAGCTTCAGTGGAAAACAGAGATCAGGCCGCTTTTATCGGTAATGAAACGAGAGGTGAGTATCAGGCCGCGCTAGTTTTATTAGGAATTCTGACTGGATATCCAGAGGAAGCCGCGGACATTCTCAAGGCTCTGATTGAACAAAAGCCATCCAAAAGCTGGCAGGAGTTCCTTGACCAGTTCCGAAAGCATACCCAAAGTGCCTCCGGGCCGGATCCGCGGATACCTTCCCCAAAAAGCGAGGAACAACCAGGATCGGTGAAATCACCCATGCCTCGGTCCCAGCGATGGTCGGAATTACTTCAAATCCTCGACGGGATGGAAAGCGACCTTCGCAATCGGCCATGTGCCGCATTCAACCGATGGGCGAAACCGGTTGCCCGCTACTCATTTCAGTCAGGCCGTGTGCTCTTGTACGAAAAAGACTTAGACAGCGGTGCGGTCCTTTAAAAGCGTCCCGCGCAATTTCCATCAGTGAGTTTACCAGTTGACGTTCGTCTGGTAAACGATTGGCATTCCGTCCATAGACAACGACGGCAGTGTCAAGGACAACCATGCATTCATTTGATACTGAAGATTACAATTCATTACACGCACGGTCTGCAGACCCGATTACAGCGCAAATGGCGGCTCGCTCCGCGGAGAGCAATCGCACGCTGAACGAAGAGAAGGTCTTAGAAATTCTCCGCAGTTGTCGTCCACGGACTAACGGCTCGCGAGCTGTCGGAGTTCCTTGAATGGATTACGTGACGGTAAGCCCGTTACTAAGACCGATGTCGCGCAAAGGCCTGATACGCGAAGCGGGAATGAAACAGAACCACTCCACCGGACACAAAGCCCTCGTATGGAAGGCAGGACCATCAGCTGATCGGAATGGTCATCCTCTCCCTGCTAATCCGTTGGAAGTTGCCGATTCTTGGTCCGCATTCCCGCGCTAAACGTGGGAACAACATTTCCCTGTTAGCGCAGGAAGATTCCCTGATACTCACATTAAAATTCCCTGTTCAGTTACGCCCCTACAGGTCACTGGTATTGCCTAAGTTGCCGGAAACGCTAATGATGGAGGGACAGTGTCGTCAGAATGGGGTCAGAAATCCAACATTTTCCCTGTATTTTTCCCTGTTAACGGGAATTTCCCAGAGACGGGTTCGCTGGTGACTGCATCCACCGCCATCCTTTTATTTCCATTAGCTTAGGACGCGGCTACCGGGCGCGGCTACCGTTAATCGATTGTTATCCGAAAATCTCGGCATTGGCTCTCAGGGAGAAGCCAATGCCGAGAGTCAGAATTTACATTCGTCCACCTACCTGGGTTCGGATTCGTACGATCGAATTGCGCTCGCAAACCAAATAGCAGGTCAGCAACCGACTAGGTTTTCGGCGTGGGCGCGAATGAATTTTCCGCCTGCGGCAGCGTAAATGCCATTTGCATCAGGGTAGTCAACTGCGAACACAACTGAAGCTGAGAAGAAGCTGAGAAGAAGAAGAGCGGTCAGGTGAAAGACACATATCCTCCTTTTCATCGATTGCGAAGTCCTAAAGTCGTTCTAGTCTTGAAGCATTTGATATGTCGCTTTCTTTCAGTTTGCGCGCATAACATTTGCCCCGTCTTTCGTCGAACGATACCGGATTGGATGAGACGTCCTTATCTTATTCAGGCGCCTCGATATACTTACCGACCCCTCGCGCCGTCCTCTCGAAGAGTCATGATGGAACTGTTGACGAGGGCGACGAGTTTTCCGTCCGAGCGAGTGATATCGCAACTGTAGAAACTTACTGTTTTACCCAACTGG
>Ga0137407_10000120_pt1 | contig 60013 bp, 48 predicted proteins | sample CZOMad2_2_16fung_FD_108410 | JGI IMG/M metagenome (GOLD analysis project Ga0137407, IMG submission 108410) | Vadose zone soil fungal communities from Angelo Coast Range Reserve, California, USA - CZOMad2_2_16fungal (Illumina Assembly) | ecosystem: Environmental > Terrestrial > Soil > Vadose... | reverse complement strand
CTGTTCCTGCTTGGACAATTGGACTCTGAACCCTTTCGCTTCCTTCATGCCCAAGCTATAAAACCAAATACATTCTCTGCCAAGTACCTAATCGTATTACCATTTACACGGTCACAGTACTAGTGGGCCATTGCCCGACATAAACACGGAAGCTGGTCGGCCATCCCCTGATATTTCTGGGTTATGCACGACATTGAGGCCAGCTAGCGTTTTGCCCGCGCCGGGGATTCCCGTAACAAAACAAATGACTTTCTGACTGAGTCGCTGTGCTTCACCGACCATGCCAAGAATACAATCTGTTGTTTTCGTCAAATTATGAGTGCCAGCATGACTATGCGTGATCTCGCGGACAGACATCCCCGCATAGAGGGCTGTAGCTGCCTCGATGATCGTGGGAACGGGATGATAGACTCCGTCGTCCCACTCCGCGAGTCCGATGGGGATTTCTCCCGACAGCTGCATTCGGAAAACGCAGCGGAGAGAATCGTGCCTAGTTTTTCAGGAGAAGCATACCTTACGGTTCTGACGTTATGAACCGTAGGAAACTCACCGACGGGTTTGCCTGGCGCTACTACGATTGGAACTATTGTCCGGTGGCGACTGGGTGCGTAGAAGTCGGCGAGATCAAGAGCATACTCTTCGACTTGCCGCATTGCGAGCCAGCGCTGGTCACTAATACCGCCCTTGAACTCAAGGACGAAAATCAAATCGCGTGCAAGGAGAACGACATCCACTCGTTGCTGACGCCGTGGTATTGGGAATTCAAGGAGGACTCCCCACTCGTAAGCGCTCGGAACATTGACATTGAGGTATGTGAGTGCCTCGCCGAGAATGCTTATCTCCTCCTCCCACGCTTCTACTTGGGCTGCGTCAGTTGCTGGGAAGCCATAGTGAGCATTGGCGGCAGTCAACTCACCCAAAATGGCGTGTTTCGGTTTATTCAGAAACTCGATGAGAGAGCTGCGATAGTACGCTGGCACATTTATGATCCTTTAGAATAATTAGAATAATAAGAGCATTCGCTCTTGCAGGGCGCGTTGATCAGGAGATTCGGCCACCTCTAGAAATGCTTCAACAGTCTTATCAATTGAGGTCCTTTTATCTCCTCAGCTCGGGCTTTTATGAACGCCAACCGTCCAGTTTGCATGCCCTCCAGGTGGTCAATTTTAAACGCAGCGAGGCGAGTTTTGTCGTGGTCCGTTATTCGGCATACTTGCTCAATGACCGGCTCGATGGATGGGTTAATCACCAACAAGTTCGCAGTGCGGTTCTGTTTTCTTAGGAGGTCATTGAAATGCTCGTCCGCAGTGCTAAATGAATAGCCTAGAATAACGATGATCTTTGCACTCTTGATCATCTGTCCACACTTATACCAGCGGTCAAGGTACTCACTGCAAATAACGGGTTTTACGGAAAGCGGAGGTACAATTGCCGGCAGATATGTTTGCGGAGGGTCTCGCGTCGTCGTTGCCAAAGCCCATCACCGTGTCACGATCAGCCCAGTCTTGCTCTGTGACTACGAACTCCTTAAGGTTTGTAAGAGTAAATCTCGGTAGCCCGAACAGATCACTCAAGTTTTGTCTTGTCCACGGATGCGTCTCGATTCGTTCCGGCCAAAAATCAAACTTTTGCGGTGACGTCTGATGTCCCGACACGCGCGGCGTACTTCCACTGTATTCAATGATGAGATTCTTCACAGCGCTAGACGGGTCCGTAAGTGACAGGTGGGCGCGTGACCCTCCAGGATGAAAGACAACAGACAGAATCAATAACCCAAGCTCCCGGTATGTTGACTTGGAAGCAAAAAATTGAAGCCTGTCTACTCTAGAGCCATCGTAGTTGACATGCGTTTTTCTGATCACAAGCTGATCTGTTTCCAGTAGGCTGGCCAATTCTGGAAAAGTTTGAGAGTCAAACGTGAATCCTTGTTTTTCATCAATCGGAAGAACGCTTGCGAATTTCCCAAAGTTGTTATGCAAGTCACATTTCATCGTTTAGATTCTCCGAGTTGCAGTTACTCCCTAAGCGTAGAGTTTCTCAGGGTTTGACGAAAGCCCATCCGACTTTAACTTCGATATCTACCCTGGCATCAGGAAATTTTGGATCATTTGCATTGAATGGCTTAATTATGGGCCCTATGCCCCCTCCGTTGGAAACATTAACTATGAACACCGATGCATCATGGAATGCCTTGCCTCTCCGACCAATTTGCGCAGGGGTAAGAATTTCAAGAAATTCGCTGAGTTTGGTGAGTGCCGTGCTTGCGAGGAGTGGCGTTGGTTGGCGCCACGGCCATGACAGCGTGTCATCTGCGTAGTTAAAATCTCCATGACCACTGAGGTCAAACTGCTGTTTTGAAATATCTCCTCCTTGCACCTGTAGCCTGGCCACCGTTTTCCGATGGCTGTTTACGGTCCTTATCTTTGGCCGGATCCGGAGATGGCAGAACTGCTGCCAGAAAGGGGCCTGCAAATAACGCGGTTTGCAGAACCCAATAGAGCGCAACCCTAACCTGACTAATAGTTGCGGCAGTCTCAGCAGCAGCCACGCCGCCTCCCGCGATAGCAGGGTTGGTAAGCGGTATTGCATTTTCAATATTCTCTTCCGCCACCACCTCCGTTTCCTCAAGTACTGTGGTGTACCCAGATGGATCACGCCGATTGGTTGGGTCATTGTGCGCGTATGTGTATTTGTGAATCGCTGCAGGATCGCCGCCCGATGCTTCGAGCGCATCCATGCTCCAGAATCTTCCCTGTCTCTGGTCGTAATATCTTGCCCGGTTGTAATAAATGCCCAGGGCTGGGTCGAACTGCTCTCCGGCGAAGAGGTAGTTGTTGAACGTTGTGCCGGTGGTGGAGATCAGGTTGCCGAAGGCGTCGTAATCGTAGGTGTCGGTGATTGCGCCGTTCGGGTCGGTCAAGTAGCGGACGCTGCCGTGACCGTCATAGCCGTAATAATGGAAGATGCCGAAGCTATTGACGGTGAAGTCGCGCACAGCCTCCAGCTGTAGGCCCCACTCGTACCCGCGCAGCAGGCTGTTGGCACCCGAAAGCTCGGCAAAGACCTGCACATATCCGGTCGGGTTCACTTCGCCGACCAGATATTTTGTTGTCACTCCAGCGACCGCTTCCTGCACCCGGTTGCCTACCTGATCATTAAGAAACCGTGCCTGTGGCGCTGCCACATGTGCTTACGCAAGTCAATAGTCGGTTTCGTCAACGATCTCAAGACCCTTCGCTTGAACCGTCCACTCTACCGCACTCAAATGGCCGGTTGCATTCACGATACTGGCAACAAAGTCGAATTCTGTCGCGTCTGTGGCGCTACGGTCCTGATCGACAAATAAATCGTTATGAACGACTGCTTGAGGAGGCTCAGAATCATTCTCAAGTAAGTTGGTGTATGGAACAACCTTCTTCGTCGATTCGTCGTACCCGTAGGTGCTCACGCCCAGGGCATCGGTTCCTGCGTGACTTTTGAGCTAGGACTTCAGAGGATACCTGTGATGGATCGCTTGACTTTTGTACATGAGATCCAATCCGGCCTTGAAATCTGGGGCCGGGGTTTTGAGGCTTAACTTTTCGATCAATTCATTTGGAAGATACACATCTTTAGATATCCAGTGATGCGCAGCGTCTTCAATCAAACTGCCCAATACTTCCGCCGCCGCAATTGACAACGCGGCTGTAAGCGCATTAGACGCTGCGGTTCGAGCTTCTGCACAACACGACAAAAGCAGTCTTCGCTTAAACCCGTAGAACGAGAAGAGGGACACCAGCGAATCTTCGATATCGTCTCCTTCGTACTTAACGTAGGTGCTCGGGAAAGTGTTATCGAGGCTCCAAGTCATAGCTGAGTAACCTTTTTCAAATGCGGAACCCTCGGAATGCTTCCACAGCAATGAAGGAGCAGATTTGCATTTGAGCAGTCGCCAAAGCACATCATGTGTCGCGATCAAGATTTCTGCGAAGGAGACCTGTTTTTCGACACCGACGATTAGAGATGCAGGCATAGCACTTTACTCCTGAGCCAACTAGCAATAATGATCTTTCGCGAATTAAAGATACATCATCTGCGAGCCAGCAAGATTAACGTGGTTCTTCAAAGAAACCTCACCCATCCACCCGAGAATAATATATTTACCGCAGATACTGTTCCGGTAAGAACACTATTGATTGCGTTGTACGCTTCCCCGCTCGCATATACCTCTGCGAATGAAAGATTTTTGGCAGAAACGAATATCTCGACTCCACTGTAGCCGGCATTAAGGGCCTGGAAGTAACCTTCATTCACACGATCCACGAGGGTTTGCACGCTACGGGTCGATAACACTTTCAAGCTTGCGGGGATCACATCGTTTAGGAGCCCGTCAATGCCGCGCGCGTATCTTTTGAGGTTGCCAACAAATGTACCCCCTCTAAAACTCACAACCTCTTCTGCGAAAGCAGCTTCTTCTGGCTCTAGAGCGTTCGTAACAACCCGGGCTGCTTGCCCCACTGGGAGCGCCAGCCTCTGGAAGGGCACAGCGCGTAACAACCGGCCGACTGCCTTAATGGCAATGGGTACACCCAGCACTATTAGGCCGTTAATTGCCAGGCTTTTAATGCCTGCATTCCCTCCATATTTGATCTGATCCATGGTTGCCTGACCATTGATGAATTCGATGTTATTGACAGTGGTCGCGACGGCAGCCACAGTCAATGTTTCTGCGATATCAAAGTTGCCGGAAGGATCAAACCGATCAATCGGATCGGCGCTCACGTACAAGTACCTATGCAAGCTAGCCGGGCTCTGCGAATCACCCTCAAACGTATCCGCCGTCCAGAACCTTCCCTGTCTCTGGTCGTAATATCTGGCGCGGTTGTAATAAATGCCCAGGGCGGGATCGAATTGCTCCCCGGCAAAGAGGTAATTGTTGAACGTTGTGCCAGTAGAAGAGATCAGGTTGCCGAAGGCATCGTAATCGTAGGTGTCAGTCGTGGCGCCGTTCGAGTCGGTGAGCCAGCGGACGCTGCCGTGGCCGTCGTGGCCATAATAGTGGAAGATGCCGAAACTGTTAACGGTGAAATCGCGCACCGCTTCGAGTTGCAAGCCCCATTCATAGCCGCGCAGCAAACCGTTCGTGGCTGAAAGCTCGGCGAAGACCTGCGCATATCCGGTCGGGTTGATCTCGCCTACAAGATATTTCGTTGTCACTCCTACGACGGTCTCCTGCACGCGGTTGCCGTCACCGTCATAGACAATCGACACCCCGCCGCGCTGCACCAGCCGGTTCTCAAAGTCATAGACATTCTGCTGGCCGTCAGCAATTGAATCGACGGCCCCTGCGGTTGCCTGTCCCGATGTTGTTAGCTCCTCATTCCCTGTGGGATCAGTCTTGTTAATTGGGTTAGCAGAAACGTAGAGATATCTGTGCAATGCCAACGGGCTCTCTGTATCCCCGTCAACCGTATCCGCTGTCCAGGAGCGCCCCTGTCTCTGGTCGTAATATCTTGCCCGGTTGAAATAAATGCCCAGCGCAGGATCGAACTGCTCGCCGGCGAAGAGGTAGTTGTTGAACGTTGTTCCGGTGGAAGAGATCAGATTCCCGAAGGCATCGTAATCGTAGGTGTCCGTGACCGAGCCTGAAGAGTCGGTGAGCCAGCGGACTGAGCCGTGGCCGTCGCGTCCATAATAGTGGAAGATGCCGAAGCTGTTGACGGTGAAGTCGCGCACGGCTTCCAGTTGCAGGCCCCCATTCATAGCCACGCAGCAGGCCGTTTGTTCCGGAAAGTTCTGCGAAGACCTGAGCATATCCGGTCGGGTTCACCTCTCCCACCAGATACTTAGTCGTTACTCCGGCCACTGTCTCCTGCACCCGATTGCCGTCACCGTCATAGACAATTGACACTCCGCCGCGTGTAACCAGTCGGTTCTCAAAATCATAGACGTTCTTCTGGCCGTTGAACGTCGTATTGCCGTTGGCGTCAGGGGGTTTCGATCCCAAGGTCGCCGAAGAGCTTTAGAAGTCTCCCTGCATGTCCCTGGATGGAGACGTTTTCAGAATATTGAAGAGGCTTAAGTGCCCCAGCTAGACTCTTTTGGGTCGCTGACGGAAGAAATTGCGAGTCCTTTGATAAGTTGTAAGGCAAATAAGAGCCAACGATGCCTAGAGCCTGCGCGCATTCGTTCTCAGTCAGCAGACGCGGGGGATGAATTAAGAGGTCCACCGCCAGCCGAGTTACTTCGTCTGCTCCCGTGCTAGCAATTACAAAGAGTAAGTCGGAATCTGGATTGCGGGAGACCTCCTCAAATAAAATGGCCATAATCTCATCGACCGTTGTTGGATCTAGGCTGAGTTCGGCCAGATTGGGGGGCAAAATCTGACGATAATGTTCATCCCCATGATCGAGGGCTGAGGATTTCTCCACCAGCATGGCTAAATGGAGCACGATATCCCCTCTCTCTCCGGCCAAGAGCCGCTCTAGCAATTCGCGCGCTTGTTCGTTTCCGTCATTCATTTCCGCAGATTCCATCCTTTTAGGTTATCCATGTCGATTCTCCATCCAGAAGCTCCTATTGGGGCAGATTCGAAGCTTCTCTCAAAAACGCTGATTCCGCCAGGTGGGTATCGGCCAAGTTTCACACTTAATACAACAATCGCAGCGAAAAATTCAAATTCAAATTTTCCATACGCAAACCGCTGTGAAGCTTGCGCAACCAACCATAACGCCACCAGGCCCGCACGGGCCTGCAAACCCGTCACTCCTGGAGGGTCCTTACTCGAGATGACCGGAGTTCCTGGTTGCGTATAGCTACCTAGTTGGAGCTGATCCACGCTGACCATATCCGAGCATAAAAAAGTATAGGACGGAAAGAGATTTTTCCGAGAGATACGCGAGTGAGTCACGTTTAATTCTTTCGAAAAGATTTTTCATGCTCAAAATACTTCCTCAATAATTGATTTGAAGGACTCTTTAAAGCCTCCAGCTCAGGTTATGCCGCTCGGAAAACATCTGTTTTGCCGACTTCGCCAGCAAACTCGTCGAGCCATCTCAAAAACACCGTATATGCTCCTCCTTCTCCGTGGCCGCAATCTCCTAAGCTATAAAACGACACAATCTTGAACCACGGGCGTGATGTTGCACCTTGGCTTTTTGTCTCTTCAACCCATTTCTTAAACTGATCGAATAGCTTCTCGTCAGCGGTGCTCGGCAGGCCCATATCCTTACCCGCTTGCTGGTGGCCCATGAGATGAGCATTTAAGCCGGCGAAGTGGGCATAGCCGATGTAAAGAACTGGATTCTTCCGAATCTGTCGGATTAAAGGGCCTAAGTCAAGCTTTGGGATCTCTTGAAAAGATTTCTCGTATGCTGGCTCCCGACTAATACCGCTCTTCTCAAACTCCGAAAAGAGTTTAAAGAAACGATCTAGCGCGTCCTCTTCACCGCTGGAGTACGAGCGGACGATTTGAAATACACCGTGAGGTCCTGGCCGCATTGAGAAGCGGCCATAAAGCCACTGCTCAAAGTGCTTTAACAACGAGGGCACCTCGGAGCTTTTTCCTTCCATTTTCAGGCGCGTATAATACGCAGCCTGAAAATGATCCAACACCATGAGTGACTTCTCCGGCAGCATCGATAGAGGATCGTGTTTTATTTGCGCAAATAACCTGTCCATCAGAAGGGCTTCTCCGTAACTTTGAAGGATTGTGCAAAATTACCAAGTCGGGTTGCCAGCGATGCCTCCCAATCAGCTCTCGGGATGCCTTTGCTAATGTTGTCAAAAATCAAGCCTTCAACCTCGATAGCAACATGCTTGCCGTTGTCGGCAATCGCTCGATCAGGATTGAACTCGCTGAAGATGAATCGGCCTTCTGGTGCCAGAGCCTCCAACTCGATCCGGGTGCCGCTGATGCCATTCGATTTGAACGCCGTTTCAAGGGCATCGGCACATGGCACGCATTGTAGAATTCCGAACTTACTGGCGGCGTTCTCTGCAATTGCTCGCAGAGCGTCACAGCCATTGTGCACGAGCACACCAATTGAGCCAACATAATAGTTGTGATTTTCAGCGACTTCGAAATTGTAGACATACTGGTCTTTTTCAATAGCGGACGTTGAAACGACTTTGACCCAATCTCCCTTTGCGGACAGAATAGAGTCTCCCACCCTAATTTGAACCGCAGAAATCCACGCGCTGTTCTTTGCGTTTGCCCGTTGTGTATAGAAGGGATGGCTGGGAGTGGACTTGATCGAATCCGTATTCCCTGCAAAAGAAAGCTGGATCAGCCTTGAAACTTTAGGTGCGAAGACTTGGGTCACCTTCTTGTACTCAAGTTTTCCGGTTGTCATGTTCCGAGAAAGGACCTCATCTCTCACTCTTATTTGTTCAATCGGGACAGGGCCGTTCTTCGTCAAAACCGGCGTTCCAGCGGCGAAACAGAGTTTCTGGATAATCGGAAGCGTTTTAGCAAGAGTCGCCCGAACTGCCGCGCTGCTCAAAAATTGCCCCACGAATCTAGCGCTAAGGGCGAATGCTCCGACAAGCGCGGATGGAGTCAGCGCACCAATCACAAACGTGCTGAATCCCGTGCCGTTGATTAGCTGGTTTCTAACCGTATCGGGAAGAACTGATTCAATGGAATTTATCGTCGTCGCAATTGCAACAACAGTTAACGTTTCAGCGATATCAAAGTGGCCGCTTGGATCAATTCGGTTTACTGGATTGGCGCTTGCATACAGATACCTATGAAGTGACTCAGGTTCATTAGGTAAACCCTCCCACGTATCCGCCGTCCAGAATCGTCCCTGCCTCTGGTCGTAATACCTCGCGCGGTTGTAATAGATGCCCAGGGCGGGATCGAACTGCTCGCCGGCGAACATGTAATTGTTGGGCGTGGAACCTGTTGAGGCGATCAAGTTGCCGAAGGCATCGAAATCGTAGGTGTCGGTGATCGAGCCTGAAGAATCGGTGAGCCAGCGGACCGAGCCACGGCCGTCATAGCCGTAATAGTGGAAGATGCCGAAGCTATTGACGGTGAAGTCGCGTACGGCTTCCAGTTGCAGGCCCCACTCATAGCCGCGCAGCAGGCTGTTCGTTCCGGAAAGCTCGGCGAAGACCTGAGCATATCCGGTTGGGTTCACCTCGCCGACCAAGTACTTGGTCGTTACGCCAGCGACAGTCTCCTGCACGCGATTGCCATCACCGTCATAGACAATCGACACTCCACCGCGTGTGCTCTTCGCAAATTTAACTGCTTTTCAGTTGTCAAAAACCTTTTTTCTTTTATCTGACACAAGCTTTTGTCGGTTCGACAAGGTTTGTTCTGCGTGAATCGTGTCCTCTACCGCCTTAGACAAAAACTCCGAGAAAGAATCTGCCACCCTATAAAAACCACTCTTTTCCATATACCCGTTGACTATAGGGTTCTCAGTTCCATCGAGAATGAAGAATGTAAACTGATAGCCTTGATGCATCCCAAAGACGAATGCGCGGTCAGGCAAAAACAGCTTTCCGTCTCTCGCTAGCAATCGATTGGCTCCGCTCGCCAGATTCGGTAAGTGCTCGAAGAATATGTCCGTTCCGACGAAGAGCCGCCCTGCGGAATGTCCCATGCGAGACAAAAACTCATGGTACGCTAGTGGGAGTTTCGCCCCAATTCCCGACTCAATTTGCTGAATCTCTTTTTCTGTGCACCCGACGATTTCTGACGTCTCGGCTGCACCAAGGTCAATAAGCTTTTTGATTAAGGCGCTCAAGTCTGTCATTGGGATCTAGTCGCGGCCGTGTTACTGGCCTGTTTTATTTCCACCTGTACTCTAGGGAGTTGATGTTCGAATTGGGCTTTGACGTCCTGACAAGACGGGCACGCTGGTCGCTCGCTAATTATTGTTATTTTTCCAGCCGAAGACGACGTTATTTGTTGTGCATATGACTCCAGTATCTTCCTCTCGGTATCGTATGCCCGATTAAAACCTCCTACACTAATTGTACTAAAGCTAGGTGTTTCCGGAAGAGAGACGGTACCGGGTATCTCCGCTATCCCGCTCACGCTGACTGCCTGACTCTGCATCCCGTCAATCTCTGCAAAAGCATAGGCGATGTTTTGACTGCGGCCAGCTTGAGTCTGTTGGCGGAGAGCAGCGATTACGTCCAGTTCGGTTATCTGACTTATATAAGTTGCCTCCGGGCTCAAAAGCCAGCGCAAGAAGTGCGATGGAGAGTTGACCTCGGTTTACCGTTGCCCTGTCGCTGCTGTTCAGTTCTTGGAGGGCAGACGTGAGAGCCAAACCAGTTAATGGAGCGTTTGCAATGAGAACTCCTGTTCCAAGAGACACGCCGTAGCCAACCGCAACGCCGGCTCCGAGAAGCGTCAAGCCAACAGCCAATCCTCCAACAACCACACCCTGAACGAGACTCTTGCCAATCGACTTCCCTTGAACAAGCCCCATGACAGTTCCACTGAGAAACCCAACGATACCTGCCGTTTCAACAGCCTCGGCGAGTGTAAAGTTGCCAGAGGGATACAGACTGTTGACAGGGTTCACGCCAGCGTATAGATACCTGTGCAGCGACAGCGGATCACCAGCGCCGCCCTCCCACGTATCCGCCGTCCAGAATCGTCCCTGCCTCTGGTCGTAATACCTCGCGCGGTTGTAATAGATGCCCAGGGCGGGATCGAACTGTTCGCCGGCGAAGAGGTAATTGTTAAACGTGGAGCCGGTGGAAGAGATCAGGTTTCCGAAGGCGTCGTAATCGTAGGTATCGGTAACCGCGGCGTTCGAGTCGGTCAGCCAGCGGACCGAACCGTGGCCGTCATAGCCGTAATAGTGGAAGATGCCGTTTGGGTTGACGGTGAAGTCGCGCACCGCATCCAATTGCAGGCCCCACTCGTAGCCGCGCAGCAGGCCGTTGGTTCCTGAAAGCTCGGCGAAGACCTGTGCGTATCCGGTCGGGTTGACTTCGCCCACCAGATATTTGGTCGTCACTCCGGCTACGGTCTCCTGCACGCGGTTGCCGTCGCCGTCATAGACAATCGACACTCCGCCGCGTGTGACCAGCCGGTTTTCAAAGTCATAGATGTTCTGCTGGCCGTTGAAGGTGGTGTTTCCGTTGGCGTCATAGACCTAGTCAATCCAGAGAAGCATAGCGTTGCCCCTTGTCGCGGCATCTGCGTAGTACTGCACCAACTGTTCAAAATAGCTTTGTGCTATTTCGAGCTCGTCTTCGTCGGCGCAGGCGTAAATGTTGGCAGCCGACATGGCATCGAGATCGAAGCGCCGCGCCAGTTCATCTGGCGTAAACTTGCTCAAAGCCCGTGACACTTCGCGGACCAACTCTGGAGTGAGGAATCGACCCGGTCCGTAGCCCAAGTCGTCCCCGATTGGGACGCCTCCCAGAATTGCATTGCCCAGCGGTGGAGCCGCTTCTTCCACCCTGCCAGTAAGCAGGTAATGAAGGCTGTGCCAGGACTTTTCCAACGACAGGCCATCGTCGGACTCCTCACCTGGCAATTTCACGCCGGTCGATTCGAGTTCCTTCAGGATCTGCGCGCGTACCTGTTCACTCGCTAAAGGATCACTTGCTGACTTTGAGCCTGCCGATCGGAGAGCGATTGTTTGTACCCGCTCGAGCGCTGCACGAATATTACCGGCATTAGACAGCATCTTCCTGTGCACGAGTTTTCGAACTGACTCAGGATTGCGTTGCAGTTCGTGCAATTCGTCCGGCGTAATTTGTCGGACATGCCCGATCATGCCCATAGAGTGCCCTCCATTCTGGTTGGTTAGTGGGCTAAAACATTGCGGCCCCTAGCTTGCTCTAGTGCTACACCTGCGGCGGCTCAAGACCGTCAAGAAGATTGGGAACCGCATCAAGAAAATGACGACAGAGAACGATCAAATCGTCGACAGATTCCGGCAGGTTTTCCTTAGTCAGCATGTCCCAATCGGTATTCCCGACAGCCCCGAACCACGCGGCGAGACCATGCAGAATGAGGGGGACGTCTTCTGGGCCTTTAATCGCGTGACTGTAACCCAACTGTCGAACTGTTGCCCCAACTTCAATGTAAGTCTCGACAATCCAACTGCCAACTTTCAGCCGATAGCGCCATTCGCCGGGAAGGTCCCACGGATCGTACTCTCCGAAACCCCGACCCGCAAATCTTGCCATGAGGAGCTTCCTAAGCTCCTTCCTAGGAATCTTAACCTTTTGAGGCGGTGCAGAAACTCCGAGGCCTTTCGCCATACCAGCCCTAAAACTCACTGACTCCTCGTTGTAAAGATGTTCCTCGCGCCGACCTATGGTTTCTTTCGTAAGTTCGACCGCTCTCAGATGCCGACGCTTTATTTGGGCATAAAGCAGGCTAAGTCTATCCTCGGCATTAAGCCGTTCTGCGAAGGCAACGAACGCCATAGCCGATGCGCCTTTTACCCGCCGCAGGAGATTGAAATCTTCGTCAACCTCGCGTTTTGCATCCATTAAGGCCCACTTGTAGAGCCGCACTTCGAACTCATCTCGCACTGAAGCGAGGGCGTCGAAAATCTCTTTGTAGCGTGCTTTCGATGTCTCCATTTGCTTTCACATTGTAATCAGTACATCAGAACAGCTCTTCCCGCGTCCAACCCTAGCTCGGCCAAGGCCGACAAAGTGGCCTTGATTGCCAGGGCTGCCAATCCAGCTAAGACAAAGCTCTCCACGACTTTAAGCTCTTGTTTGGAGAAGACGTCATAAACAATCACTCCGAGCAGCGGGGGTTCCACTAACGCCACGTTACCATTACCAAGGTCGATTTCCTCTGGGAGCGCAGGATGTTGGAAGCTCTCTCCAGGAAACCAGAAACGCTGTTGCTTGTCGTAAAGATTGAGAATGATCTCGTATCCTATAATCTGCGCGTAACCCTGCAGCATCCCTAATGAGGTTTTGATTTCATAGATTTCACCGGTGCGCAGATCGACCAAGTCCGGTCTAAACAGGCTCAACCCGGGAATGGGAAATCCAAGAATCCCCTTGATGCTCTTATCAGCTAGGCCTAAGCCCCCCGTCCATCTCACGAAGGCTTTCCCGATTTCTCGGTGAACCTGACGGCCCCAAATGAGATTTGCTACGGGCGAGAAGCCACTCGGATCCATGGTGCTGGCCGGATTATTTTGTGCGTACAGGTACTCGTGTAACGACAGTGGCGATTCCGGATCACCCTCGAACATATCGGCCGTCCAGAACCTTCCCTGTCTCTGGTCGTAATATCTGGCCCGGTTGTAATAAATGCCCAGGGCGGGGTCGAACTGCTCGCCGGCAAACAGATAGTTGTTGGGCGTGGTTCCCGTTTGTGAGATCAGGTTGCCGAAGGCGTCGTAATCATACGTATCGGTGATCGTCCCGGAAGAATCGGTGAGCCACCGGACGCTGCCGTGTCCGTCATATCCGTAATAGTGGAAGATGCCGAAGCTGTTGACGGTGAAGTCTCGCACCGCCTCCAGTTGCAGGCCCCATTCATAGCCGCGCAGCAGGCTGTTGGTGCCGGAAAGCTCGGCAAAGACCTGCGCATATCCCGTTGGGTTAACTTCGCCGACAAGATACTTGGTCGTCACGCCAGCCACGGTCTCCTGCACGCGGTTGCCGTCGCCGTCATAGACAATCGTCACGCCGCCGCGCTGGATCAGCCGGTTCTCAAAGTCATAGACGTTCTGCTGGCCGTTGAAAGTGGTATTTCCGTTGGCATCATAGACATCGGTCGAAGTCCGGTCATTGGCGTCATAATTCAGCAGGCCGCTTGCTGGAATCGCCGGCAATGTGGAACTCAGTTGCACGCGATTACCCACAGAATCGTACTGATAGGCCACCGTTCCATTCTGCCCAGTTGCTCCACTGACCCTCTCGCTCGTTAGGCGGTACAGATCATCATAACCGTAGTTGACCGTCCGTCCGCTCAGCTCCGCCACACTCAAGCGATTGCCCGCCGCACCTAGGGTGTAAGCATAACTCCGCACCGGCGTGCTGGCTGCGTCGCATCCGGGAGCGCCCGTGCCACACGCCGACTGCATGTTGGTGAGGCGGTTCAGAGGATCATAGGTATATCCAGTCGAGAACAGCGCGCCCACCTGCGTTCCGGCCAGGTTGCCCACATCGTCATAGTTGTACGTGACGGTCTGAGCAAAGCTGGTATCCACGGTGTGCAGGCGGTTGAGCGCATCGTAGGTATAACTCACTCTCAGCCCGTCTCCGCCGTGCCGCGTCAGATTTCCCGCAACATCGTAGCTCCAGGAGACATTACCGACCGGCGTGCTCTTGGACGCCAGGTCGTCCCGATCGTCGTACCCGTAGGTGGTCACGCCCAGGGCATCAGTCATCGTCTGGCGCTTGCCGTGGTTGTTGTACGTATAGCTGATCTGCGTTGCGCCACAGGCCCTGCCCACGCAAGCGCCGGTGGAGAAGAAGGCATCCGCCGTCTTCGACAGCAGACGGCTCATGTTGTCATAGGCGTAGGTGGTGGTGTGGCCGTTGAAGTCGGTCCGGGCGGAAAGATTGCCGCCAGGATCGTAACTGTAACTCTCGCTCATGCCCAGTGGCAGCGTACGCGAAGCGCGGCGGCCAAGCTGGTCATAGGCAAAATGCGTGGTGTGGCCGTTGGCGTCAGTCTGCGTGGTGCGGTTGCCTAGCTCGTCATAGGTGTAACTGGTCACCAGCGGCTGCGGGTTGGCCTGGCCAACGCCGAGGAACTGCGTGACCGTGCTTAGCCGGCCCAGCGCGTCATAGGCAAACTGCGTGATCTTGCCCGCCTGGTCGGTCTTTGATATCTGTCGGCCCAGTTCGTCATATTGGACGCTCTCAAAGGTCTGGTCAGGGAAGATGGTCTGCGTGCGCCGTCCGGCATCGTCATAGACATACTGCGTCTTGTTGTGACGAGCGTCGGTCATGGCCGTCATGTTGCCGGCAACGTCGTACTCGAATGTGGTGATCTTGCCCAGAGCATCCGTGACCTGGGTGCGGCGTCCGGCGTCGTCATAGGCGTAGTTCGTGGTGTTGCGCCGGGCGTCGGTCGTGGACTTCACGCGGCCTAGTGCGTCATACGTGGTGGAGCCGCTGAGATTGCTGGCAAAAAATGTGCTGGTGACCCGGCCCAATACGTCATAGCTATAGTCGCTGGACGGCGCATTGTGCGGACTCTGGTTGGTCCTGTGCCCTTCATTGTCATAGCGGAAGGTGTCTTTTGACTGGTCGGCGTAGGTCGCCTGCGACGTGCGGCCGTCATCGTCATAGACATACTTGGTCTGGTTGCCGCGAGCGTCGGTCGTGGTATCCGGCTTGCCGATGGCGTTGTACGTGGTCTGCGTGAATGTGCCGTCCGGATTGGTGGCCTTGATCAGACGGTTGTTGCCGTCATAGACGTAACTTGTGATCAGCGTTTCGGTGGTGCCGTTGGCGCGCGTGCGCGTGACCGTTTGCGAGGTCTTGTTGTTGTTGGCGTCATAAGCGTAGCGACTGACGTTGCTGAGCGCGTCCGCTTGGAACACCAGATTGCCGTTCGAGTCATAGCGGAACGTGGTGACGTTCTGCTGCGCATCGGTAACGACGAACGGGAGCCCGTTGGGGAAGTAGGTGTAACGGGTCTTGTTGCCCAGCGGATCAATCGTCTGTTGCAGGTTGCCGCTGGCGTCGTAAGAGTTCTGGCTGATCTTGCCGCGCGGATCGGTAATGGTGAGCGGCTGGCGCAGCAAGTTGTAGGTGTAGTGCGTAGTGTTGCCCAACGGATCGGATTCAGAAAGAAGATTGGAGTGGTCGTCATACGCGAACGTTGAGGTCAGCGTGCGTCCGGCATCGTCCTTCCGCGCCTCCGTGAGCTTGTTGCCCGCGCTGTCATAGGTAAGGTCGGTGCGATGTCCCAACGCGTCCACCGTGGCCACCACGTTGCCGTCGTCGTCATACGAATAGGTTGTGGGATTGCCGTTGCGGTCTGTGATGGTCTCCTGGTTGGCCGCTGGCTGGATATTGAAGTTGATAAGGTTTCCGAAGCCGTCAATTGTGTACCGCAACTGCCCGGTCGTGGAATCGTAGCCATTTGCCAGCAACTGCTGCTGGTGAGTATTGTCTGAGATCAGCGCCAGCAGATGCGGAATCCCCTCGGTTGCGTACCCGTAGAAGTTAGGGTTGCCGGCGCGGTCGGTTGCGCTCTGCAGATCGCCGGTCGCCGGATCATACGCGTAGAGGAACGAGTTCCCCGCAGGGTCGGTGATGCTGGTGATGCGTCCTTGCGCGTCGCGATGGAAGATGATGCTCTTGCCCGAAGAGTGCAGCACGCCGTCGCGCGTGATGGTCATTGCGTTGCCGTTCAGGTCTGTGACCTGCGTAAGTCCCGCCGCCTGATCGATGGTGTAAGTGAACCCCTCCGCCGTGGTCAGCTTGAACGACGTGGGATTGTAGATGCTGCCGTCGATCGCGATAAGATTGAACTTGCCTGGAATCGCGCCGTCCACCAGCGCCTGGCCGCCATCGGAGGGAGCGAGCGTGGCGCCTTCCGTGCCGGCCTCTCCCGGAACTTGCACAAAGCTGACCGTTGGGCCAGTGATAGGCCCGGCCAACTGGCATTGCGGTGTGAGCTGTGCGCGGAACTTATAGACCTTGCCGCCGGGGAATGTGACGGTCACGAATCGGTCGCTGAGCGACTGCACGCAGTACTGCGCCAGGAACGACGATACGTCCACCGTCTCTTCCCAGAAGTTGCTGAGCGTGCGGTTTTTCTGCAAGCGGATGTTGGCGAGGCTGAGCGCCCATCCCGGCCCAAAGTCGCCGGTGATGTCTTTTTGCCGGCTGTCATAAGTGCGCACAATCTGAATGGGCAACCCCGGCATGGGCACTGTGAGATCATTGAAAGAGATGGTGAAGAAGCCCAGCTTGCGGTTGCGGCTGACCACAACATCGACAGATGCGCGGCTGATCTGGCCGCTGCTGTCCGTGGAAGAAAGCCGGATGGTGTAAATGCCGTTCAGCAACAGGCTGGGATCAAACGTACCCAAAGTGGCGTTCGAGACCGTCGTGGTCCCGCTGGCGAAGGTGGTAAATGGCGTGGTGGCATTGCCGTCATCAGTATTTAAGCGGTAAGCCAGTGTCCAGTTTCCTCCGCTCACGCTGCCGATTACGGGAACGGGTTTGTGGATGTCGGTCTGGTCGGCCGGTGCGGTGATGCTGACGACCGGCGGCGCGATGGGCGTGTTGGCCACTACCGTGATCGTGGTGCCGAGCGTCGTAGTCGCTAGTCCATCACCGGCGTTCATAGCTACAATATAAAATCCCGGATGGGGGAAGTTCAGTTGCGTGGTAGCCGAATGCGGGCTGACGATGTCCGCCCTATCCACTCCACTTCCAAACCAAATTAGACTGACCGCCGAATTGAGCGGTAAGCCGTCGTCGGTGACCTGGGCAGTGATGACAGTGCTTGCCGTACCGTCAGATCCGGCAACAATCGTCTGCGGCGGAGGCAGCACAATCACCGGAGCCAGGTTGCGATAGACCGTGATCGTGACCAGCCCCATCGCGTTCAGCTGCGTGTCGCTTGCCGTAAGCGCTAGTTGATACATACCGGGCACGGCAAAAGTGGCCTGGGTCGCAATTGAGGTCGGTGCGCTAAAGATGGGCGTGTCAGGACCGGTGAGGACTGACCACTGCACGTTAACCACGCCCGAGGGCAAACCATCATCGGTCACATTGCCCGCCAGATTGGCAGAGACTCTCTGATCGGGACCAGGACCGCTTAGGTAGAGAACCTGCGCTGGACTGACGCTGACTACGGGTGGATCGTTATGCGGCAAAACCGTCACGGTCACGGTGGCGCTGGCAGAGAGCTTGGAATCGTCAGCCGTGAGCTGGAACTGATAGACGCCGGGAAACTGGAACGTCACGGCCGTAACAGCCTGCGTCGGAGCATTGATGACCGCGCCGTTCAACGCGCCGGAAATCTGCGTCCAGAAGACGGTGACAGTTGCGCCCGCGGGCAGGCCATCATCGATGACACTACCGCGCAATGCGACCGTGTTTGCAGGCAGTGTGGTGGTGATGTTAGGTCCGGCATTGACGATCGGCGCATGATTGGTGGTGGCCGACGTCCAGGTAAAGGAAGCAGTGTCGGTCAAGCTGCCAACTGTGGCTTTGATCAGATCCGATCCCGAGTTCGTTCCGGTGTAGCAGAAGTTAGCTTGGCCGGTTGCATCGCTGGTCAACAAGCTGGTGCGTGGGTTTACCCCGGTGATTTCAAGTTGCACGCCGATGCCGCCCAGCGGCCGGCCGCCGGCGTCCGTCGTAGAGACACTCACACAGCTTTGTGAATCGATTTGCGCTGATAGCGTCTTGGGTGAGACTGAAACCTGTGTTCCGGCAGCGACAGAGCCGAAACATGCTCCGCCGTAGTAGCCATATCCATCGAAGGGCGCGAAGCCGTACGCGGTGAGTCCGAAGGGAATGGTCCCGGCAAGGTGGTGCGAGCCCACCGCGACCGGCACTTGTGTTCCCGAGAAAGCGCTGTCTCCGATGGGGACAAAGCTGGCGGCCGGAATGGGAGTGCCATCCACCGTGATAGCGCCATCGAGGCCAGCCGTTGGCGCAACGATGTTGACGTAGTTGGTGGGGAAATTAGCTGACGGCGTCGATACGGTATAGCTTCCGCCGAACTGATCGTACGGCTGCACCAGCACCATGAAGGGATCGGCGAAGGCATCGCCGGAGGGAGGTTCATCAATGGTTCCCCCGCGTGATAGCTGTTCAACTGCAATTGGCTTGTCGGCAACAATGGTTGCGGGTACAGCCAGAATCTGGTCGAAGGCCTGGCCACGGTTGAGCATAGCGACCGAGGCTCCGTTCACGCGCACGTGCGTGGCGTCTTGTGAAGCCACGTAGCGGAAATGATCGCCTAAGTGGCGCGTGGCCAGCGGCATGGTGACAAAGTTCTTGCCCCAGGTGCCGGTGGCCGGTATCTGCTCCACCAGGTGGTTGCAGGCAAGAGCATCAACATCCGTGCAGCGGAATCCGCTGAAGAACGCGATTGGCCGATCTGAGGTAACAATGCTGCCCGTCAAGTCCCCGGGGAGCCCGTCATTTTGCAGTTGATAGGTCTGGCCCTGATTGAGCTTGACCTGGTACGGAGTGCCCGCGGGATGGAAGATCGGCGGGGCTGATCCCTTGGTCTTCATCGATGGAACAACGGTTACGGTGGTGTTGTCTTGTGTCGCGACAAAGGCAAACTCCGAGTCGAGGAATACCGCAAAGGCGCTGCCCGCGCTGTTCGGGTACGATACCGCCATGTACTCTGTCCCAAGACTGACGGTGGGCAGCGCTGTATAACCGTCTGTGGCAGCCTGGACAAAATCGAGACCATAAACTGCGACTGGTCCCTGCGATGTAACATGGATGCCTTTGCTCTCCACCACATCAAAACTGCTGACCATCGCCGCATTTGGCAGGGTGACGGTGGTCGTCTGTCCCGCAGTCACCGTAAACACTTGAGTGAATTGCAGGCCCGGAATGCTCACCGTCCCGCTGGTATTCGAGTCGGCTGAGATAAACAACTGCAAGGCCTGGGTCGAATCGGCAAGACTATTCGGAAACATGATCCAAAAGTCCGTGCCGATATTGCTGGTGGCGCAAGCCAGCTTGCCGACGAAGACCGTTGCGTCACTGCTGGCGCTCAAGATTCCATCGCTCGCGGTGAGGCGGAGGACATAAGTTCCGGGCTGGCTGAACGTTGCTGTAGTACCGAGCGTTGTGCTACTTGAGAACGCGACTGTGCCTGGTCCATCAGCTTTGCTCCAGGCAATCGTCAGTGCATTGGCGCTGGTAGCTGATCCGCTGAGCGTGACTGTGGCGGGAAACGTTACTGCCTGGTTCGAACCGGCGCTCACGACGGGCGCGGTGTCATTGATGACGGCAGGATTCACGGTGATCGCTACGTCTGAACTTGCGGTGTATTGCGAATCGTTGGCGCTGAGCCGCAGGACATAGGTTCCAGGCGCGCTGAAAGTTGCCGCGCTGGCCAGTGCAGAAGGGTTGCTGAATGCGACCGCGCCGGGGCCGGCAATTTTCGTCCAGCTTGTAGCCAGCGAGGAGCCAGCCGGGAGCCCGTCATCAGTGGCACTGCCGCTCAATGTTGCCGCTTCAGGTAAGGTCACGGTCTGCGCGGGGCCGGCATTCACCGTAGGCGGCTGGTTGGGCGAGGTGAGGACCACGCTTACGTCGGCACTGCTGCTGAGCTGAGAGTCGTTCGCGGTCAGTCGGAACACGTAAGTTCCGGTCGCGCTCAGCGCAACGGCTGTGATCGGCGTCGTGGGGCTATTGATCGTCGCGGTTGGACCGCTCACCTGTGTCCAAAGGCTGGTCAGGGTGCCGCCGGCTGGCTTGCCATCGTCGGTGACCGATCCTTGGAGAATCGCAGTGGTGTTTGGTAGCGACAAAACTTGTTGCAAGCCCGCGTTCACTAGAGGCGCTAGGTTCGACTGCGTAAGCTGTGTGGCCGCGCTTGCCGAAACCGGTCCGTAAGAGTTCTGTGCGGCATCGGCCCACGCAACGGATGCCGTGGCAGAAATGGAGCTCAGTGATTGTGTAACAGGGATCGTGAAATTGGTGCTTGTCGATGTGCTGGCTCCCGGCAAGAGCGTGCTGACCGGCAGAGAAAGATGTACGACTGAACCACTGGGTAAAGTCAGCGAGAGGCTGCTGATGGTAGCGGTCGCATGTCCGCTGTTGCTCAAAGTGACTGAGTAACTGATGGTTCTGCCGGGATCGGCACTCGCGGGAGCAGAAAGCGCAAGGTTGACAATCGGCAGCTGCTCGCTCACGGTGAAGGGATTGTCCGTCGGTCCGTAGTTGTTTTGCGCCGGATCGGTCCAGTTTACGATGGCATTCAAATTCAGCATTGCACCGTCGAGCGCGGCCAATCGCGCAAGATAGGCTGTGTCGGTCTCATTTGTTGCTTTCGCAGCCGCTGGCGGAACGGTGTATGCGGCGGTCAGCATAGCGCTCTGTCCGCCTGGCAAACTGAAGTTGGGCACGGCGAAGATGCTGCCGTCTTGCCTCTTCAGCTTGAGCGCGACTTGAATCGCGTTTCCGGTGCCGATGTTTGAGACATTGAAGCTGAGTTGGGTCTTCTGATTGGGCAGAAGCGATTGCCCGGCCGGCGTACCCACGGAAATAATTGGCACCCGCTCAGTCAAAGTAGCAAACGCTTGCTCCACCGGACCGTAGGAATTGCCCGACTGGTCTTGCCAGGACGCACGCAGGAGCGCTGGTTGCAGTGCGACACCATCCAGCGATTGCAGACGCGCTAAATAAACAGCTGTCGATTCCGTGGGATTCTTTGCTGCGATAGTCGCAGATTGCCACTTCACGGTCCCCACAAAACTGGTTCCCGCGATGAGGTTCGGAACCACCGGAACCGAAGTTGAGCCATCCGGCAGCGTTACTGTCGCTCCAATTTGCTTAGCCGTGGCGCTGCCAAGGTTTTCTACTACCACCTGGTAAGGCAGCAGGGCGCCCGGAGCCATACAGTTGGTCCCCGATAATCCCACACTCAGCTGCGGCAGAGTTAACTGGCTGAACGAAGAAAAATCTACCGGGGCATACGTCTGACTGAAGTGGTCACTGAAAGCGATTTCGGCTTCGGAAGTAAATAGCCTTCCATCCTGCGCGGCCAACCGCGACTCGTAATCGCTGCTCGACTCAGACGGCTGCCGTGCGCCGATACCGGGAATGGTCACCTGGAAACTGCCGGTTGCATTATGTCCTGCGATAACAGTCCCCAGGTTGGCCGACCCGGTAGCCGGGGTCATTTGGTCAAAGTTTTCATTGAGTGTGACACTGATAGCATCGGTCGCGCCCTGATTGGTGGCCGAGTAGTTGACTGAAACCTGCTGGCCCGGCAACACGGGATTGGCTTGCTGCTGCGATGCAACAATCACCGCGGGCTTAGGAAACACTCCCGCGCAGTCGCCGTTCACGGCAGTAATCACGCCGAAACCCGAATGCCCAGGATCGGGTTTGTACGCCGGCGTGGCGTTCACCTTCACTACTACGGTACACGCGATGTTTCCAAAGATCTTGCTACCGGATTTATTGATCGCGGTCGCGACCATGACTCCAATTTGACTTGGGAGGGTGGCTGGTGGAGAACTGTTCCCTGGTTTGGTCTGCCAGCAAGAGTCCGTTAAATTCGAAAGGGTGGCGTTCGGTTGACACTGCTGGTGCCCCAACGTCCCCAGCGTGTCGGCAAAGCCTTTGAACGATGGGTTGCCTCCGAACTGCCCGCCCGTCACCTGATTGGCCCATTGTGAACCCCAAAAGTTGACTTGTTGTCCCACCGTCAACCCACCGCTGTTGCCGCCCCAGACGACAAATGAAGTTGTCTGATAAATGTTGACCGATGTGCTGCGAGTGCTCGACGTGTAGCTGGCGTCTCCGGCGAAGCTTATCGTCAGCTGCACTGGTCCTGCTGGCTGGTCCATCTGGCAGTTCAATGTGGCGGTAGCCACGCCGTTCTGGTTGGTCACGCCACTGGTGCTCATCCCATTGAGCGTGAAAGTCACGGTGCGTCCGGCGACTGGAACCTTGCCTTGGAAGTCTGTCAGTGTTGCCGAAACTGTGGGCTGCCCCACGGATGGGATCAGGTTTGAACCGGTATAACGCAACAGAGTAGCGGTCGGCGTCACCGTCACGCTGGTGCTCAGGTTCGCCGGCTGGAAACTTGAATCACCCGCAAAACTGGCCGTAACGCTGGTTGTTCCCACAGGCAATGCCGAGGCCGGCACGGTCGCCATTCCGTTGCTGTCGGTCGTGGCCGTAAGGGTTTGATTGTTGACCTTGAAAGGGACCGCGCGGCCTGCGAGCGGATCTCCTGTGCCATCACTTAACAGTGCGGACAGACGCAGCTGACTACCGAAGCTTGCCGTCTTCTGCCCCACGTAAATCAATTGCGTTGCCGCCGCGTTCGGTGGGCCGGCGGCTGGGCAGGCATCCGCCGACGTCCAGTTCACTTGTGCCTGTTGTGACAACAGTGTCCCACCGCTAAAGTTGGGCACGGTTGCCTGAATCTGATCTTGTCCTGGCGTTGCGCCGGAGTATTGAACACTGGCGCTGCCGTTCACATCCGTCGTAGCCGGGAATGTCTTTCCCGCGTTCGGGCCGTTGACGACTTTGAGGGCCACCGGTGCATTCGCCAACGGTTGATTAGCTGCATCATACAATTCAACTGCAAGAGAGTCCGCCGTTCCTACGGCATGAGGGGCGCCATCAACCGTGAGTTGAATCGAACCGGCCGCACTTTCGGGCCCCGTGGCTCCGATCAGTCGCCAGCCTAGCGATTGATTGCCACGGCAGCTCGAATCAAAGCCGCCGGTGTCAAGCACGTGCGCGGTGTCTATAAAGTCAGTTCCGGCTCCTGCGATCGTGACTGTGACTCTAGGAACTCGAGTCTCGCCCGAAGCAAGCGCCTGGCCGCAGCCCACAATAGGTAAAGCACTGGTATTGAAATTTCCGTTTTGCGTTTGCGTCAAAATGGCCGAGCCGTTGCCCGGCACTCGCACATTGGTCCACAACTGAAACATCGGACCCGGGCGGCCCAGGTCCACCGCGACGCTGTCCACCGTGATATCTGAGCCGGTGGAATTGTCGAGACGAATCGCTCCAGCGCGATATGAAGTCCCAGCGCCCACAAAGTTAATCAGCGGGTTGCTCGCATTCCAAGGCACAGGAAAGCTGGCCGAAGCCGACGAACTGTCGGCAAAACCAACGGCAACCTGGATAAGCCACGTATTCGTCGCCTGCGCCACCAGCGCGTTGGATCTCGTTCCGGCTCGAACACCAAACGGGGAGGGATCAAGCAGCGACTCCAGGACAGACTCTGCACCCAAACCAGGCGACTTTATTTCTGAGAGCAGACCAACGGTCGCGAATGCTCTTCCGTGTTCGCGAGCGCGCACCGGCGAAAAGGAAGGTCCCCTAAGCCCAGGTTGCTCCACATTCGCCGAGACCACGGATGACCGGGTCTCAGCGTTCACCACCCTCGCCATGGCAGTCCAGTCCATCTGCTTCACCGAAGCTACAGGCTTGGTGTCCGCTGCATACACAGGCAGCGTGCTCATCACCATCGTCCACATAAGCGTCGCGCTGACTAGTTTTCGAAGGAAGCTTTCGGGGCAGAAAAAGACACACGAACCCACCATGGGGAAACGCTTTTGCACAGGGACATCCTCTCTCTCGACCTGGAAGCATTCTCTGCGCTCAAGTACGATCCTCGAGCGAGCCGGGCAAGGGGTGAGGCCCGGAAACTTGGGGAAGCTTTTGATTTGCTTTGGTTAACTACATTTTTACCATTATAGCTTTCTAATGTTCAATCTAATTCTTCCTTCTCGAGCTAGCTTGGTCCTAACTCTTGGCGACACTTTGGTGTTAACTGCATAAGAACACACCTTAACTTGTAATCGAGATTTGGCGCTCGGCGGTAAAACGGGAAGCCCGCTCTACCGGACCCACGATCTTACGAAGTGTTCGACCGCTGGAAAGACTGCACGTGATCTTAGGCGGCCAGTACTGGACAATCTTCCTTGCATCCCAATCCTTTTCCCATCCGCTTGTTGGTTTCGAGATTCTCGAGCCATGGCCCTGATTGCTGACCGTATTAGCGGTTTCTATCTCTCTCAGCGCGGGCTCTGCCGCGCGCCTCTTGTGGTCCTGCAATTTGGTTGCGTCGGGCGTCCGATGCAAGATGATTGATAACTGCCACGCGACGCTTTTTCTGGATTACATTTTCGAAAGGCATTCCGAGTTGGCGATCCTCGAGCTGGAACCAAGCGGTGACCTTTGAAAGAGAGTCAGCCTTCTGAAACTATAGAACCGTATGTGGAACTGTCGAAATCATGCCAGATCAGGTTTTTGCAGCCACAGTACATATCCACCGCCGGAGACTAGTCAAGAATCTAAGTGCCCGGGACGGCGCTCTCGTGATACCGTTTTACGTCACGTCAATTCTGGGTCGTATCCTTCGGAGACTTCAATGAGAAAATCGATCATCCATGTGCTCGTCTTCGCGTCATGTATGCAAGCGCTTACATTTGGGCAAACCGGCGCACCGGCGGAGAAGAACATTCGCATCAAGGCCGTGCCCCTGCCGCTGAGCAGCGTGCGCCTCACCGGTGGTCCGCTCAAGCGTGCGCAGGATCTCGACGCGCAGTATCTGCTGGAACTGCAACCGGACCGCATGCTCGCCTACCTGCGCCAGCGCGCCGGGCTAGAAGCGAAAGGTCAGGGGTATGGAGGTTGGGACGGCGGCGGGAGGCAACTTACCGGACATATTGCCGGCCATTATCTTTCCGCAGTCAGCCTCATGTATGCGGCTACTGGAGACGCGCGATTCAAGGACCGCGCCGATGCTGTCGTTACCGAGCTGGAGAACATCCAGCAAGCCCAGGGCGACGGATATCTGGGTGCTCTCATGGATGGCCAGGGTGTTGACGGCAAGGTCCGGTTTCAAGAGCTGAGTAAGGGCACGATCCGGTCCGGCGGCTTCGATCTGAATGGCCTATGGTCGCCGTGGTATGTGGAGCATAAGATTTTCGCCGGTTTACGGGATGCTTACCAGCTCACCGGCAACCGCACGGCCCTGGACGTGGAGGCGAAATTTGCCGCCTGGGTGGAAAAGATTCTCGCCGATCTCAGCGACGAGCAGATCCAGCGCATGCTGGCCACAGAGTTCGGCGGCATGAATGAGGTCCTGGCTGATTTATATGCCGATACCGGCGACGCGCGCTGGTTAAAACTCTCCGGCAAATTCGAGCACCGCGCCATCATTGATCCGCTGGCCAATGGGCAGGATATCCTTGCCGGCAAGCATGGCAATACACAAGTTCCTAAGATGATCGGCTCGCTCGAGCGGTATATCTACACCGGCGACGAAGTAGACGGAAAAGCTGCGAAATTCTTTTGGGATGAGGTGGCGTTGCGCCACACCTTTGCCACCGGCGGCCATGGGAAGAATGAGTACTTCGGTCAGCCGGACAAGCTGAATGACATGGTGGACGGGCGCACGTCGGAGAGTTGCGGCGTCTACAACATGATCAAGATGGCTCGCACGCTCTTCTCGGTTGACCCGGAGGTTCGCTATGCCGATTTTCACGAGCGCGCTCTCTTCAACGCGATCCTGGGAGGGCAGGACCCTGAAGACGGCCGGGTCAGCTACATGGTGCCGGTGGGCCGCGGCGTGCAGCACGAGTATCAAGACAAGTTCGAGAGCTTCACCTGCTGTGTCGGGTCACAGATGGAGACACACGCGTTCCACGCCTTTGGCATCTACTACGAAACCGGCAACAAGCTATGGGTAAGCCTGTACGCCCCAAGCCAGGTCGATTGGAAGACCGCTGGGGTGAAACTGGAGATGAGCACCGATTTGCCGTTAGGCCAGGTGGCCACATTGAAGGTGAGTCGAACGACCTCCAAAAAGTTTACGCTTGCTCTGCGGCGTCCTTTCTGGGCAGGCACAGGCTTCAAAGTGGAGGTAAACGGACAGGCGCTAAAAGATCTCCCCAAGCCAGACTCCTACGTCGAGATCACGCGGACCTGGAAGGCAGGGGACACGGTTCAGATCGTGCTGCCGAAGACACTGCGGAAAGAGCCGCTACCGGACAATCCCAATCGGATGGCCGTCTTATGGGGTCCATTGGTCCTGGCGGGCGATCTTGGGCCCGAGCTTGACCGCCGGAGCCTCCGGCAGAGCGGCACGCCTCCGCCGCCCGCGCCTGTCTTGGTGACGGCAGAGCAGAAAGTCGAGGACTGGTTGAAGCCGGTTGCCGGGAAACCCGGTGTCTTCCATACCCAGAATGTGGGGCTGACGAGCGATGTTGAATTTGAGCCTTTCTACACCATGGCGCGCCGGCGCTACGCCGTCTATTGGGATGTGTTCACGCCAGCCGATTGGAAGAAGACGTCAGAGGCTTATGCCGCTGAAGCTGATAAAAAAAGGAAATTGGAGTCGGCCACGGTGGGGTTTGCGCAGCCTGGCCAGATGCAATCGGAACGCGACTTCGCACAGCAAGGGGAGGACACTTCGCCAGTCCAGCTCATGGGACGCTTCGGCCGGCAGGCGACAAAATGGTTTTCGTTCGATCTGCCCGTGGACCCCGCCCATCCCATGCTTCTGGTGGTGACCTACAGCAACGACGCACGCGCACGGAAGGGCGAATTCAACGTTCTGGCCGACGGTACTCAGCTCGGTCAGCAGACCATGGGGCGCCGTTCGCCAGAACAGGATGTGCGGTTCTTTGACGTGGAATACGCTCTACCTGCTGAGGTGGTGAAAGATAAACAGAAGATCACCATACGTTTTGAAGCGACAGAGGGAAATATGATTCCAGGCGTGTTCGGAGTTCGCACCGTTCGCGCCGACGCGATCCGTTAGCGACGCCAGGGATGAAGAATTTCTTTGTTCTTGCCCTGTGGTTCTTATCCGGGTACGGGGTCCGCGAGAACCACAGGTGTAGAAATTGCATTCTCCCGCCCTCTCCCGTACCATCCCTGATTCCAGTTCATTCGGAGAATCTCATGAACCAGCATACCCTTCGTCGCTTTGCCTTTATTTCAATCCTAGTGTTGTCGGCCGTATCGTTCGCGCAACAACCTGCACCGGCGCCGGAAACGCCCAAGGACACGATCACCCGCATCTTCACTGGTGAATTCAGCGAGCGTTTTTCGCCTCCGCCGCGGTGGTTCGATGGCGGGCAATCCTACATTACGATGGAACCAGCGGCCGGCGGCCACGGACGTGACCTGGTAAAGTACGACACCGCGACGGGCAAGAACCGGGAAGTCCTGATCACCGCCGCGCAGCTCACGCCTGAAGGCGCGAAAGAGTCGCTACAGATCGCGGGACTTAGTTGGTCCAAGGACAACCAACGCGTCCTGATTTTCGCGAATACTCGCCGTGTATGGCGCACCAATTCTCGCGGAGACTACTGGTTCCTGGACCGTACAACCGGCAAGCTCAAGAAGCTGGGCGGAGATGCGCCCGAGGCCAGTTTGATGTATGCCAAATTCAATCCCGAGACGACCAAGGTCGCGTACGTTAAGAACAATGACATATACGTCGAAGACCTGGCGCGCGGGGACATCCAACGCATCACCCGCGACGGCTCCGATCTTGTCATCAATGGCGGCTCCGACTGGGTAAACGAGGAAGAATTGAGCCTGCACGACTGTTTTAGCTGGAGCCCGGACGGGAAGCGAATCGCATTCTGGCAATTTGACTTGCACGGCGTCGGAGACTTCGCGCTGATGTACTACCTCGGCAAAGAACGCGAAGTGGTCACGGACATTCCCTATCCGCAGACCGGCCCGTATCCGGTGGAGATGCAGGTTCCTTATCCGCTGGCAGGGACCACAAATTCAGCCGTACGCATCGGCGTGGTGAATGCCGATGGCAAGGGAAGCGTGAAATGGATGGACGTCCCCGGCGATTCGCGCCAGAACTACATCGCGCACATGCAGTGGGCGGACGCTAACACGCTTCTCATCCAGCAACTCAACCGGCTACAGAACACCGACAATTATCTCCTCGCCGACGCCAGCTCTGGTGCTGTCCACCAGATGTGGCGCGATCACGACGACGCCTTCATCACCATCGGCTTTGGCGGACTGCCGGAAGCGCAGCCGGTTCATGAGGGCCGCCAGTTTCTGGCCGTCAGCGAAAAGGACGGCTGGATGCACGTCTGGGCGATTGATCGCAGCGGCCGTGAAACGCTGGTTACACGCGGGGCCATGGATACCGCCGGGATTGAGGGCGTCGACGAAAAGGGCGGGTGGCTCTATTTCATCGCGTCTCCCGATAACGCGACGCAGCGCTACCTCTACCGCTCACCCCTCGACGGCTCGGCCGATCCGATGCGCGTCACTCCGGGCAACTTCGTCGGCGTCAATGGTTATGATGTTTCGCCCGACGGGAAGTACGCCTTTCACAGTTTCTCCAGTATGAATGATTCCGGGCTGCGTGAACTGGTGTCTCTGCCAGATCACAAGCTCGTACGTATGAGCAGTGACAGCACCGAGTACAAGAAAAAGATCGCGCAGTTCCTCACACCGCCGGCGGAGTTCTTCAAGGTCGATGCGGGCGACGGTGTCACGGTGGACGGCTGGATGATTAAGCCGCCCAACTTTGATCCTGCGAAGAAATACCCGGTCCTGGTGAACATCTACGGCGAACCGGCGGGGCAGACCACGCAAGACCGCTGGGGCGGCAACGGCACGCTCTTCCACCGCTACATCGCTTCGCTCGGATACCTCGTGGTCAGCTTCGACAATTCCGGCACTCCCGCGCCACGCGGCCGTGTATGGCGCAAGGCCATCTATGGTGATGTGGGCGTTCTCTCGTCCAAGCAGCAAGCACAGGCTCTTCGTTCCCTCGGCAAAATGGATGCCTTCGTCGATCTGGACCGCGCTGCCGTGTGGGGTTGGAGCGGCGGCGGCACCAACACTCTCAACCTGATATTTCGCTCGCCCGATCTTTACAAAGTCGGCATGGCGGTCGCGCCGGTGCCCGACCAGCGCCTATACGATACGATCTACCAGGAACGTTACATGGGTCTGCCCAAGGACAACAGCGACGGCTATAAGCAGGGCTCGGCGATCAATTTCGCGGCAGGATTAAAGGGCCATCTGCTGATTGTGCACGGCTCCGGCGACGACAACGTTCACTACCAGGGGACAGAGCTGCTGGTGAACAAACTCATCGAACTCGGGAAGCCTTTCGACTTGATGACCTATCCCGATCGCACGCACGGCATCTTTGAAGGCCCGGGCACGACCGTGCACCTGTATCACTTGCTCGCGCGGTATTTGACTGAGCATCTCCCGGCAGGCCCGCAGTGAGTTATAGATCGCCCTGAGATACCGGGATGTTCGAAAGCTGGTCCCAGGAGTCAGCGAAAAGAAAGGATTCGAGGGGCAATCCGTACAAGATACTGGTGTTCGGACATCAAGGGAACTCATTCGTGCTTTGCTCAATCCGTGTCCCGATTGGTGACCGACACGCGGAACAGCGGTTTTGATTTCTCAGATGGTTCCATCTCGTAAGTCTGTTCCGTCCTGCCCGGATCGTAATCTCTCCAGAGCCAAATCATCTCCTCGGGAAATTCTGTCGCGCCGTGGCTTGAGTTGTGTGTGCCTTTGCCCAAGCTCAGGTGAAAATCGTAGCCCTTCAGCTTCAGGGCGTTGGCCAGGCGAAGATTGGCCAGCGGCCAGCTTCCGTAGCGGTCATTTTCCTGGTCTTCCAACCCGTCCTGGAGCCATACGCGCAGGTTGCGCTTCGGTTCACGCAAAACTTTTTCGGGATAATCCTGGCCGCCATCCATGAGCTTGGGATCTTCCTTCCACTGGATGCTGGTGAAGCTGCCGATCCAGGAAATGACGCGGCTGAACTGATCGGGCATTTGCCATGCGGCGTTGAAGGAGCAGATGCCGCCCGAGGAGAGTCCGGTGATTGCCCGGCTGTATGCGTCCTTGCGGATGTTGTATTTGGCTTCTACGTCAGCAAGTATCTCGTCGCGCAGAAAATGCGCATAGCGGTCGCTCACGGTGTCATACAGCGTGCTGCGCATGGAGTCTTTGAGCGTGCGGCGCCATTTGTCCGAATAAGCCTTCACAAAGTTATAAGTGGGCGTGCCGGGCGAGTCGCTGACATCGCCAGGGAAAATGAATACGCAGATCATCACCGGGATCTTTTTTTGAGCAATCAGGTTGTCGATGACATTGAGCGCCGGATTGTTGCCGTCGCGATCGGTGTACGAGCCGCCATCCTGAAAGACCATGAGCGCGGCAGGGGCTTTCGGATCATATTGCGCGGGCACGTAGATCCAGTATTCGCTCTTCATGCCGTCATAGATCTTGCTGGTGTGAATGAGCTTCGGCGAGAGTGTGCCCGAAGGGACTCCGGGTTGCAGATAGGAAAGAGGGCCGAAGGCCGGCACATCGAGTCTGCCGCCAAATTTTGCGCCGTTGATCAGGTAGTGGAAGGCGTGCAATTTGCCTACGCGCTCAATGCGTGCGGAAGCATACCAAATGCCGGAACCACCCAGATGCTGCATCTGTGGCCCGGCAGCCCCGTCAATGAGCAGCGATGGTTGTGAAGGAGCCTCGGTGGCAAAGAAGAAATCCGGGCCGCGGCCTGCCCAGGCCGTTCCGTCCTTTAAGTCCTTGGCGGCAAAGCTGGCCGTGATTGCATCTTGCAAATCCGCACTATGGGATTTCGCCAGATCAATCAGTTGCGGCGCAGACTTCTTTTCCGCAGCGAACGCAGAAGCAATGAGGCAGAATGAAAGCACAGCAGGTTTCCACATGGAGCAAGATACTATCCCATTGTTGCGCTACCACGAAAGGTGCATGAGAGACACCGCCTGATGCGGCAGAGAAACCTGGATCTTCGCCGTGCCCGCCTCCACGGAAAGCCACTGTGGAGAATCAAGCAACTCCAGTTTCCCCGCAGCCTGCAACTGGGCAACCTGCTCCGGGGTTGGCTGGGCCGGAGAACCCATTTGTTTCCATACCGAGTAAGCATTGCTGTGGTGATCGTCAATGCGATAATGCTGGAAAAGCACGCGGTGCGCCGACGGCGGCAAGCCCTGGATCGTCAGATCTACGGTGGCGGGCGGCGCCGGAACATCATCGTCGTGATAGTTCCAGAGCATTACCGCGGCCTGGTTCTGGGTGCGAGTTGCCAGCGCGTCAATGTCGTGCTTCTGGCGCACGCCGGATTTCACGATGTCGTCGAGCTCGACAGCGCCATCGCTTTCGACACGAACGCGATTGCCCGCCATCAATCCTGCAATACGAAAAACGTTCAAGACCGGCTTGTCCACGCCATTGCTGGCCAGCGTGCGGAGTCCGTCAAAGTAAGGTTGTTCTTCAAACTCAAAGGCCCAAGTGAGCATGCTGATGAGGTTGGCCTGGTTGCGGTCCGCAAGTTGAAACAGCGCCTTGATTGCGGCAGCGGTATAGCAGGCATAGAGCGGCCCATTGCGGTAGGCATTCTGCGGATGCGTCCGCGCCGAACAGGCCGCACACCCTTCGGGATCGGCCTCACTCAGTATGATGGGCAGCTTTTGGAACCGCGGAAAACTGTGGACGATGGCAAATCCGGCGGCCACATCCTGCAATTCCTTGCCGAGTCCCATCTGCACGTGTCCCTCGACTAGGTTCGGCCGGCCTTTGGCATGGAAGGAAATAAAATCCAGAGGAACGGCGCCACCGGTTGCCGCGCTGGTCCCTTTGGCACAGTGTTCCAGAAATGCTTGCAGATAATGAGCGGCGTGGCTGCCCGCTGGCCCGGTAGTCGCCGGACCACCAACGCGCGCGTGCGGCAGCGCGCTGCGCACGCCAGCCACGGCGTAGTCATAAAGACGGTTGTAGTCTTCTTGCGTGCCTTTCCAATAGCTAATGTCCGGCTCATTCCAGACTTCCCAATACCACGTGGCCACTTCGTTCTTGCCGTAACGCTGCTCCAGATGTTCGGCCAGCGCGTGGACCAGATCCTGCCAGCGCTTGTAATCTTTCGGCGGATAGCTCCATCCCGCATCGGTGACGTTACCCGGAAAAGAAGTCCGGTAAGGATCGGGCCGGGTGGACAAAGCCTGTGGCGTAAAACCGATCTCAACCATGGGCCGCACACCGGCGGCCGCATACGCGTCAAATATCTGATCCAGGATGGTCCAGCTATAAATGGGCTTTCCTTGCGCGTCTTCGGTGTAAGCATTGGTCGAACCCCACTTCAGGTCAGGCCTGCCGTCTCCGGTGGTCAGCAGATTGTGCGTGCGGACGTAGACCGGTGCAGGGGTGAGATCATGCAGTTCCCGCAGCAACTCCCGGCCATGCTGCATGGTTGTGTAATTTGGCTCGTCATAGCCAAACCAACTGTAAATAGGAGAAAAGGCCCCTTCGTTAATGGACAAATCTACGCGGACATTCGTGGCCGTCTGCGTTTCACAAGAAAGGGCTACGGCCAAAGCTGCCAGCAAGTAGATGATTCTGGGCATTTGCGTTTTCAATCCTCAATGGCCCTGGGCCGGATACTTCTTGGTTTCACCGGTGCGGCCATTCGTAATGCTGAACGCGCCGTTCGATTCTGCTGAAAGTTTGATCCAGTAAGCCTTGTCCTGTTTCGGGTCTGCCTCAGGGTTGGCGATGAAAGATCCGGGCGCGTTATTGTCCGCGCCTCCAGCCGCCGCATAATGAAGCTGCCAGATGTCTTCCAGACCCGGAGAGTTGTGGATGATTTGCCATGCCTCGACGCTGGCGCCTTTGGTGGCGCCATTGTCGATAAGGGCCACTCGCGGGTGCAGGGCCTGCACAATTACGGGGTTTCCAGATTGATCTAAACCGTGATGGGTGGCCAGGTACAGGTCCATGGTCCCGAGCTTGTTGTTCGGGCAAGCGACTTCATATTCTTTGTTCCACGTTAGATCGCCCAGGTCCGTCATGCGGAATTTGCCGAAGGTGATAACCAGTCCGATGGAGCGGGCGTTCTCTGATGGGTCCGTTTCGCGCATCTTGGCAGTGGCACATAGCGGGTTAGGCGCGCCGGCTCCGGGCAGAGGCTGCGAAATCACATTACCGCCCGCGGTCACAATCTGAACGTCCGTTCCGTGGATGGGAATCTTGTCGCCTGCCTTGGCCAGGATGTGGGGTTTGCCCAGGCGGGCCTGCTCATAGGCATGAAATAGGGCGTCCGCGTTCTTGTCATGCTCCACGCCTGGCCCGTGGTCCACAAAGTTCTGGACAGGAATTCGGGCCACGAGTTGAGGCACGCCTCCAACATGGTCAGCGTGATAGTGCGTAACCACCAGATAATCAATCTGCTTGATGCCGTTTTGCCTGGCCACCTGGGCAATGCGTTCAGCGTCACGGCCGTCAAAGCCAGGCCACCCGGTATCAACCAGCATGGACTCACCCGAGGGAAAGAGGAAGAGAGTCGCCTGTCCGCCCTCAACGTCGATGAGGTAGACATCCAGCGTTTTGGACGCCGAAGCCGACAGGCAGGTCAGCAGCAGAATGATGGCAATAAACCAGTTTTTCATGACAAGCATAGTAGCAGGGACGCGATAGTATGCGGCAATAGCAAACGTCGAAGCTTGCGGCTCGAGATTGAAGCCATGAAGAACGCCAGCGTTTGTATAATGCCGGCGTTGCTTTTTAATTTTGTGGCGGCCAAGTCAAAGTCTATGGAGCGCGATGGCCGCGCCGACAGCATAGACCACAGTGGTGAAGATCGAATTCCCCAAAAACACCACCAGCACCACCAGTCTTACAAGCCACCCCGTGCCGCTCCACCACTTCACTTTCCGGAAGCGATCAGAATAGTAGAACCGAAACAGCGCGCTATAAAGGTAACCGGTTTGGATCATGACGACCGACCAGGCCAGCAAGCCGCCGGTAATCTGCAAGGCCTTTGAATTTCCTAGCAGCAGAACTATGAACCAGAACAACCAACTTGTAGCAAGGCTGAATACCAGAGCAAAGGAAGCAAGATAGAGGCTGAAGACCACGTGCTCAACCAAGAGTTCGCGCCGCTTGTGAAACATCACGAACAGCAGACCGGCTAAAAGAATTACATTGCCCAACGAAAGCGCGGTGACGTAGGTCTTCAGCGCGTGATGAAATTTGTCCGCGGCCGCTTGTGATGTCACGTCTTTGGTCCTGCCTGCTTGTTCCAGTTGGTGTGAGAGCAATCCGAATACATCGAGTCTTTCGACTGTTTCATCGATCTTCCCCCGCTCGGGGGTCCCGGGAGGCAGCAGGTTGAGCTGAATCTTACCTATGTTCATGTGCGCACTGCCGCTTTGGCCGACCAAAGCGAACGCCACAACCACTGTCAGCAGCAGCTGCACCGGGTTGACATAAGCGCGGCGGCGTCCGGCAAAATATTCTTCCGCCAGAAAGCCCGGACGGAACAACAGGCAACGCAAGGTGCGAAAGATCTTTCCGTCTACATGCGTGAACTCATGCAGGACGCCATGCGAGAGGAAATGCCACAGCGTCAAGGAGTGGCGGTCAATGACCTGCTCGCCGCATTGGGCGCAGAATGGCCCGGTGAGTGGAGCAGAGCAAGATGCGCATGAAACTTGGTCGTCTCCTTTTTGCTCCGGGCCTGTTTCCACGTGTGCGGTTTGCGGCATGAGAAAAATCCTACCAAAATTCGCGTATTACGCTGCGGCAATAGCGGATTTCTTCTGCCGGGCGAAGTACCAATACACCGGTACACCCGCCAGGATCAACAAAGTTCCCAGGAACGAATTGCGCAGATTACCGGCGAAGGTGTAGCAGAGCAGAACGGCCGCGACAAGAATGAACAGCGCCGGAACTACGGGATAGCCCCAGGTACGGTACGGCCGCGGCGTGTTGGGTTCGCGGATGCGGAAGACAAAGATGGTGCTGGCGGCGATCATGTAAAACAGCCACTCGGCAAAGATGGTCAACTCTAACAACTCCTGGAACGCGCCGCCCACCAGCAGCAGGATAATTGCCATAATCGCTTGGACAACGATCGCCAGGGCTGGCGTATGAAACCTGGGATGGACTTCGGCCAGGGCTTTGAAGAAGTAGCCATCGCGGGCCACGGCAAACGGCACGCGTCCGCCGCTCATAACTGTGCCGTTGAGCGTCACAAACATGGACAAGGCCATGCCGATGGATACCAAGGCCGCGCCCCACGGCCCAATGGCAATCTGTGTGGCCAGGGACGCCGGTACTTTTGATCCGGCGACAGCGCTTGCGGGCATCACGTACTGCACGGCTGCATTGATGCCCATATACAGAACCGCCACAATCGCAACGCCAATAATCAGCGCACGCGGGATGCTGCGCTCCGGGTTGCTGATCTCCCCGCTTACCATGTTGAGATCGTTCCAGCCGTCGTACGCCCACAGGGCCGCGACCAGCGCCAGCATGAAGCCCGCCATGCCACCCTTGGCGCCGAGAAACGTTGTATGGAAATTACCCCAGCTTCCGGAAGAAGCGGTGAAGCCGATGAAGATGATGGCCGCGATCATTGCGATCTTGAGCGCGGTTAAAACCAGTTGGAAGCTTCCCGCCTTCTTTACGCCCACGTAGTTCAGAGCGGAGATCAGCACGGTAGCGGCGATGGCCGCCAGGTGTCCATAAGTCACCTCAAAGGTCCGCATGCTGGTGATATGCCAGGTAAAGAAAGGACTGGCCAGGAAGCTGAGCTGGTGAAACGTGCTCAACACATCCACGATTCCCGTGGTGACGGTCGCAATCGATCCTGGCTTGGCGATGAGGAACCATGTCCAAGCGTAAAGAAATCCAGGAAGCGGGCCGTAGGCATCGCGCACATAGACATATTCGCCGCCTGCCCACGGTTTGATGGCGCCGAGTTCCGCGTAGGTCAGCGCGCCGGCAAAAGATAGCAAGCCGCCTACGATCCAGACCAGGTAAACCATTCCGGCGGCGCCAACATCTTTCATCATCACGCCGGGCACGCGGAAAATGCCGCTGCCGATGATGGTGCCTACCACAATCGCTGTCGCGTGCCAGACGTTCAGCTCACGCACCAGTTCAGGTCTTGAGTTCTGCGCCACTCGAGTCCGCCTCCAGGAGACTTGCCAGATAACCCACAATAAATGTTGTGGTCGCGCCGATGGTTACGTACCACGTAAAGGCAACGTGGGTCCATTTCCAAACGTAGATGTTCAGGGCCAGTCCGCAGAGCATACCAACAATCGCGCCGGTTTGCTTGGCGCGTCGCGTCAGCACACCCAGGAGAAAGACGCCCAGCAGGCCACCGTAAGCCACGGAAGCGATGCTCAGTCCGGTCTCCAGCACCTTGCCGCGCCCCCTGGAAGCGATGGCTACGACGAGCAACACTACGCCCCAAACGAAAGTTGCTCCGCGTGAAAGCTTGAGTTGCATGCGATCAGAGGTCTGCGGCCTGAAGCGTACATAAAAATCCATCATGGTGGTGGATGAAAGTGAGTTCAGCGCCGCGCTCAGGTTGGACATGGCCGCGGCAAGAATCGCCGCAATCAGCAAGCCCGAGATCCCGTGCGGCATGTGCTCAACAATAAACGTTGGAAAAATACGGTCGGAAGAAGCGAACGGCGTTGAAACAGGGTACATGCGGTAGAACACCCACAGCCCCGCACCCACCATCAGGAACAACGTAAACTGCGCCAGCACGACAATGCCGCTGGAGAGCAGCGCAGTTTTGGAATCGCGCTGGTTGCGGGCCGCAAGCAGACGCTGCACCATGAGCTGGTCCGTACCGTGGCTGGCTGTGGTCAGGAACATGCCGCCGATCAGGCCGGCCCAGAAAGTATATTTACTGAAAAAATTCAGAGAGAAATCAAAAATCCTCAACTTGCCTGCTTCCGCCGTGGCCGCATGGATGGCGTGCCATCCGCCGGGAACCAGATGCGTTAAGGTGAAAAAACCTATCAGGGTGCCGCCCACGTAGATAAACATCTGCACCACGTCAGTCCAGATCACAGCGGCCATGCCGCCTTCAAAGGTGTAAATCATGGTCAGGACCATGACAATCACGATCGACAAGATATCGCTGGTGCCAAGGGCAACGCCTACCACAATCGAAACGGCCCACACGCGCACACCTTCCGCGGCGGCGCGGGTCAAGAGAAAGACGCCAGCGGTCATCCGGTGCAGCGTCTTTCCAAAGCGGCGGTTGATAAGTTCGTAGGCAGTGAACATCTCGCCGCGAAAATATTGTGGGATCAGGATCAAGCTGATAACTATGCGGCCCAGCATGTAGCCAAAGACCAATTGCAGAAAACCAAAGTTTCCATCGTAGGCGATGCCGGGCGTGCCAATCACCGTCAGAGTGCTGGTTTCTGCGGCCACGATGGAGAGTGCAATGGCCCACCAGGGTATATTGCGATCGGCCAAAAAATAATCGCGTACTGTCCTTTGGGACCTGCGAAACCTTAGCCCAAAGAACGTGATACTTACCAGGTAAACGGCGATAATGATGACGTCAAGTAGGTGCAGGCGCATGGTCGGAATTGCGGACAAGCCATTATTCGGTATAAATGGTATCTAGCAAAAATAAAAGTTGCGGGAAGATGACCTAGACCCAAACATGCCACTGTACCTGGGAATCGATGCGGGAGGCACCAAGACAGATTGTGCTGTGAGCAACGGCGCGGAGTTACTGGGGCAGGCCACCGGCGCAAGCTGCAAACTGGCGCGCGTGGGCAAGGAAAAAGCCCGCGAGAACCTGCAAGCTGTTGTTCGCCGCGCCTGTGACGTGGCGCGGATCAGGTTGCAGGACGTGCAGCACGTCTGCATCGGCATGGCCGGGGCGTCACTCGCGGAAGCTGTCAACTGGGCGCAAGAGACCCTTCGTGAACTCATGCCTGCCGCCACCATTTATGTTGCCGGCGACCACGTCATCGCGCACCGCGCAGCTTTTGGAACTTCCCCTGGAGTGCTGGCGATTTCCGGCACAGGATCCATCGCCTTCGGACGCAACCAGGGCGGTGAAACGGCCCGCGCTGGCGGTTGGGGACCGAACGTATCCGATGAAGGATCGGCGTTCTGGGTCGGGAGAGAAGCCGTCTCTGAGGCATTGCATGCTTATGACGTGGGCAGAAGCAGCGGTCTGCTTGCGCTCATTGCCGAATGCTGGAAGGTTGCGCCGGAAGATGTGATCCGTCTGGCCAATGCCGCGGAGCCAAGGTTTTCCGAACTCGCGGGCCCGGTTGCCGAGACTGCTGAGAAAGGCGATCCCAACGCCCGCTTGATTACAGAGCGCGCGGGGAAAGCCCTGGCCGGGTTGGCAGGTGCGGTGATCAACAGACTTTGGCCCAACGGCGGCGTTGTGCCTGTGGCGCTCGCGGGCGGCGTGCTTCAAGGTTCAGCGCTGGTGCGCCAGGCGTTCAAAGATGCCATGCGGACGGAACAACCTCAGGCAGCGGTGAGCTTTGCCTATGTGCGTCCTGTCTTGGGCGCGCTGGAGATTGCCGCGCAGCGCGGGGTTCGTCGATGAATGAGTCGCCGATGAACGAATCATCGTCGCGAGAAAAAGAAGAGATGGAAGAAGGGAACAAAGAGCCGCCGGCCCCGCGCGCGAAAAGCGCTGTACAGACAAAAAAGAACATTCTGCCAGCCGACGCCGATCTCGACCGCCTGGTGCATGATGGTTCTCCGGAAACCATGGTCGCCGTTGCCGGCGATGCTCGCCTGACGGAAGATTTGGCGCTGGCCCTGCTCAACCGCCGTGATCTACCCCGGGAAGCACTGGAGGCGCTTACTAAGAACGGCTCCCTGGCCAAGCAAAAGAAAGTTCGGTTGGCCGTCGTGATGCATCCACGCACGCCGCGGCATGTTTCTGTTCCCACTATCCGGCACCTCTATACGTTTGAGTTGATGCAGGTTGCGCTATTGCCGTCAGTCCCTCCGGACGTGAAGCGGGCCGCGGAAGAAGTCCTGATCGGCCGGCTGGCCAGCATTTCTTCCGGCGAACGTTCCACGCTGGCCAAGCAAAGCTCGGGCCGCGTTGCCGCGTCGCTGCTGCTGGACAAAGAAGAGCGCATCATGCTGGCCGCGTTGTCCAACCCGCAGATGACGGAAATGTGGATCGTAAAAGCATTGAAGGCGGAGACAGGGACGCAACTTCTAACGCCCGCCGTGGCCCGCCATCAGAAGTGGTCTTACCGCAATGACGTGAAAGCCGCGCTGCTGACCAACAATTACACGCCCCCGGCGCGCGTGCTGCAACTGGCTGCCGAACTTCCGATCAATCTGATCAAAGACGTTCTGCGCAGCGGACGCGTGAGTTCCAATGTGAAGAATTGCCTGCTGGCGGTGCTGGAGAAGCGGGCGATCCGAGGCTGAGAATTCTTCTTCAGGTGTAGATCGCGTAGCCGTCGTCGCGGCCAGGGACCACAAGTTCGTCCAATCGCAGGAACTGCTGTACGGTTTCATCCTGGCAGTGCACCATCTCCTGCACCGTGCCCACAAAGAGAGCACGCGCCTCATGCAGAAAGACGATGCGGTCAGCCAGTTTCTTGGCCAGACGCATGTCATGCGTCACCACAATGCTGGTGAGCTTGAGTTGCTGTTTCAGCTTCTCAATCAGGTCGCCCAGCAGTTGGGCCATGAGCGGATCCACCATGGTGGTGGGCTCATCATAGAGAATGCACTCCGGCTGCGCGGAGAGCGCGCGGGCAATGGCCACGCTGCGCTTCATGCCGGTGGAAAGATCAGACGGCAACAGGTCACGCATCGCCTTCACGCCCACCATGTCCAACAGGCCGTCCACGATCTGATAGATCTGTTCTTCATCCAGGTCATGTCGTTCGCGCAGAGGGAAAGCCACGTTCTCGCCCACAGTCAGCGAGTCAAACAGCGCGCCGTTCTGGAAGACCATGGTGACCTTCTTACGCACGCGCTCCAGTTGGGCTTCCGTGGCATCAGTAATGTCGTGAAAGGCGACAACAACGCGGCCGGAATCGGGCTTAAGGAAACCCATGATGTGGTGCAAAGAGACGGATTTGCCCACGCCGCTGCGTCCCAGAATGCAAAGCGTCTCGCCGGGAAAGACCTTGAAGCTCACATCTTCCAGAACTTTGTGGTCACCAAACGCCTTGGAGACATGCTGGAATTCGGCGTAAGGGCCGGTCTGCTCTGGCTCCGAATGATGAGAATGATGATTCATAGATCCGTTCTGGACGAACGCCTGCGCGCCCGATCCAGATCTTCAGGCGTATTTAGATTTTCAAACATCTCTGCCGGGAAGGCAAACCGGCGCACCTCTGCTTCCGTAATGAGCAGCGTTTTGTCTTTAGGGAACAGCGGCACAATCTTGTAGTTCCCGGCTTTGAGGGCCTGCTCCGCAATGGGCAGGAAGTCGAGTGAATAGACGGTGCACAGCGGCTGGGGATAAGCGTCGATCTCCGGAGTGGTCACGACGGCCCCGGAAGCTGTCGCCCGTTCCGCTAGATAGTTTAGAAATTCCACAGTAATGAAGGGCGTGTCTACAGCAAGAATCAGGCTGAGCTTTGGGCTTGGATGTTGGGGCTCAGCTGGTTGCGCCTGCGCAGGATTGGTGGTCTGACTTATCTTTGCCACATGGGACAGCGCCGCGTGAATGCCGCCCAGCGGGCCACATCCCGGAAAAATGTCGGCGATGGTGGGGCCACAACTACCGTAAATCTCGGGCGATCCCAGAATGAAAACTTCTTTGGCCACCGAACGTACCACTGTCAGCGCGGTTTCAAGCAGGGTGCGGCCGCCGAGCGACAACGCTGCCTTGTCCGTGCCCATGCGCGAACTCTTGCCCCCTGCCAGCACAAAGCCGGTAAGTTCCGTGATCATTGCGAGTATTGTACGTTCTAATGCGCGGCTTGGGCTGAGGACTGAGTGCTGATTGCTGAGCGCTAGTTAATTTCCAACCCGATGATCCTGCCGGCGGCGTCAAGTTCAAGATCGCCCTTGGCTTTCAGGACGGAGTCGCCGTTGAGGCCCGGCACGGTAACAAAAACTTTTTCCTCCACCACGCTGGCCGAATCGGTCTTGGCAAGATACAGGAGCGATCGCTGGTCGCAGCATGGTTTGGGAAGGCTGAAAGCCAAGTCGGCCAGTTCACCGGTCTCGGTGACGGAGAACGCCACGTCCACTGGATAGCGGTTTTCCACGCCTCGTTCTTCCATCGTGGGATCCAGCGCAGGCTTGAACGCCACATAATAGTGGAAGCGGTCTTTCTCCGGGTTGTAGACGCCACGGGCCACGCGCAGGGACATAAGGTGAAGTATGGACTTTTATCACATTAAGGATGGTTCTGCCAGAGGGCAAAGGTTGTACAACCACAAAAGCCAAGGTCAAACTACAGAGAACTAAAGAGATGAAACAGCCCGGCTAGCTGCAAATCTGGGTGTATCACAGGTTTTGAGCGCGCTGGAGTTCGGAAATTAACGGGATTACTGAATGCCTTGCGAGCCAGAGCCTGCTTTCAGCCGAATCTCATCCCGTGTTTGCAGCTGCTTTCCGCAAAACGGGCAGAATAGCACCGCTTGGTCCATCCAGCCTGTTCCTTGTTCGGTTTCCACATTGCCGACTGTAAGGTAGAGCACATCGTCCTCGGAAGTCCACAGGAACTTCTGTTGGGGCATGGTCATCGCGTCTTTTAGATCTTTGCAGCATGAACCGGGTTCAGTTGGCTTATTAGCAGGCAATGTCAAGGATGTGAGCACCTTTCTCAATCTAAAAAGTGTGTCAAAGTCTACCAAGGTCATAACGGGCAAGCAATTTCTTTTGCGTGTGCTCTTGAGTTGATGCCCGTTAGAATCGATTCTATGCAGGTATTCCTCACCGGCGCTACCGGGTTTGTCGGCAAGAACATGGTGCAGCGATTGCTTGCGGAAGGCCATGCTGTGCGCGCTCTGCTCCGTGTTCCTCCAGGTGAGAAGGCCCGCGTGGTCCAAGGATTTCGTCAAGAAGGAGATTTCCGATACGTACAGGGTGATGTGGTTTCAGGAAGCGGTCTCGCCGCCGCCATGAAAGGCTGCGACGCAGTCATGCATCTCGTCGGCATCATCGTCGAGAAAGCTAAGAACACCTTTGACGCAGTGCATCACATCGGCACGCGTAACGTGGTGGAGGCAGCCAAGCGCAACGGAATAAAACGGTTCATTCAAATGTCCGCGCTGGGCGTGCGGAAAGACGGAGTTGCGGCCTACCAGACCAGCAAGTGGAAGGGTGAAGAAGAAGTGCGGGGCAGCGGAATACCGTACTGCATCCTTCGGCCCTCGGTGATCTTTGGTCCGGGAGACAGTTTTGTAACGCAGATGATTCAGACCATGCGCCAGGCCCCATTGTTCCGACCTGTGCCGGGCGACGGTAAGCCAAAGTATCGGCCGATCTTTATTGACGACGTTACCGCGTGCTTCGTGCGCGCGCTGACGACTGAGGCGGCGACGAACCAGACTGTGGAGCTAGGCGGAGCGGACGAAATCTCATTGAACGAAGTGCTGGCGGAAATCGCACGGTGTACCGGCGTGAAGAAACCCGCGGTACACATTCCGCTGCCGCTCATGTTTGCTGGAGCTGCGGTGGCGCAGACGGTGTTCAGCAATCCTCCAGTCACCGTCGACCAGTTGCGCATGTTGCGTGAAGGCTCAACCTGTGACATTCAGCCGATGGTCCGGATCTTCGGAATAACGCCGAGAGGGTTTCAAGGGTGCGGCAGAGCTCAGGCGTGAAGCATCAGTTCGGCGCGAAATTTTCGGCAACTGCCTGTCCACGGCGGGGTTAAGATTACTCAAGCAAAGGCTGCAAGCATCGAACGATCGGTAGGGATGCACTCTTTTTCACACTTGCAATCTGCGTGTCCACGAACAAAATTTTACAAAAATAAGCAGTAATTTTGAACGGCCTTGCATCCACCTGCATCTAAGAGTTAAGCAGCCACCAAAAATTAGGAGGCATAAATATATGAAGAGGTATCTTTCGGTGGTCGTGGTTTCCCTGGTGCTGTTCGCGGCGGGTTGCTCGCGTTTGGGAATCGGCGGACACACAGACGCGCAGGTTACGGTCGATGTGCAAAGCAAGATCATTGGCGACAGCAATGTCCCCGACAAACAGCTCACCATCAGTGCCAGCAACGGCGTGGTGACCCTTTCCGGAAATGTGAGCAGTGATTTTGCCCGGAATGCTGCCGCCAATGACGCCGCGCAGGTTGCCGGCGTGAAGACGGTAGTGAATAACCTGCAAGTGACGCCGACGGTGGCCACCAGCGTACCGCCGATTCAGCCGCAGCCACAGGAGATAGCAAGCAATAGTCCTGCTCCTGTTCCGCCTGCTCCATCGCCGCGGGAAATGCGTCCATCGCCGCGTAAGTATAGTGATGGTGCTAGATCCAGAAACGTCGCCACCCACACCGGCGGCACGAACAGAGGTGACGACGATTCGAAGACTCCGGAGCCCACGCCCATCCATCATGATCATGATGAGGAGGCCCAGCAGACCCCACCACCGGCTCAACCTGCGCCAGCGCCCGCACCGGCGCCGCCGCAGAATGTGACTGTGCCTTCCGGCACGCAGATCAGTATTCGCATCACTGAGGAACTGAGTTCGGAGGTCGCGCACGACGGCGACATTTTCCACGGATCAGTTTCCTCACCAGTAATGGTGGGTGGCCAGCCGGTCATTCCCACCTCCGCTGATATTGAAGGCCGGGTGGTGCAAGTGAAATCCGCTGGGCGTTTTGCCGGCCAGTCCGATCTGGTGCTGGAACTGACCAGATTGGTGATGAACGGCAAGAGCTATTCTCTGCAAACCGACCACTGGTCTAAGGCGGGAAATGGCCGCGGTAAAGCCACGGCCGCCAAAGTTGGCGGTGGCGCAGCCGTAGGGGCCATTCTGGGCGGTATTTTTGGCGGCGGAAAAGGTGCCGCGATTGGTGCTGCCGCGGGCGCGGGCGCGGGCACTGGTGTTGCGGGGGCAACGAAAGGCCAGCAGATCATTCTGAAGCCGGAAACAGTGCTGCCCTTCGAATTGCAAAGCTCCGTCACGGTCACTCCCGGCACTGATGCCGGTCGCCGTCCCATGGAGCAGAAGCAATAATAATACGGAAGACCGCTGATATCATGAGCGCCGCTGAAAGATGAAAAGCGCGGCGCTTTTTTTGCGCGGCGGTCCACCAAGTTTCGGTAGAGGGTGAAGCTTCACTGGCGAAGGTCGTGTGGCACAGCCGCCCCGGCTGTGTTCTTGCCGTTCCACCAACGCGTTCACTCGCGGCCAGCTGTGCGCGTGCGTATAATTCTCTTTCAGAGAGAGCAACAGCGGAGCGCGCCCCTGAACATCTATTTCTTCATCATTGCATTTTTTTTGTTCGGCCTGGTTTTCGGGAGTTTTTTGAACGTGTGCATTTACCGCATGCCGCGTGAACTCTCCGTTGTGAGCCCGCGATCCGCCTGTCCCGCCTGTGAAGCCCCGATCGCCGGGTATGACAATATCCCGGTGTTGAGCTGGATCATTCTGGGAGGGAAGTGCCGCCGCTGCAAGGCGCCTATCTCATTCCGCTATGCCGCGGTGGAATTGCTGACGGGGGTGTTCTTTGTCCTAAGCTATCTGGCCGCTTCCGGTTACTTGCCGGGAATAGCGATGCCTGGAGAAACAGTTGGAGACTTCAATACGCTTGCCCAGGCCATCAAGCTCTGCGTATTCTCGTTCCTGTTGCTGGGACTGATCTTCACCGATGCGGAGACCCAGCTCCTACCGGATCTGCTGACCAAGCCGGGCATTGTGCTGGGAATTATCTTCAGTTTGGTTGTGTCTCTGCCGGGCTTTGCCATTCCCGCGATCAATAACTGGCGGGTCGTGTCTTTGATCAATTCGTTGGCTGGAGCGATCCTGGGCGCGGCGGTCATCCTGGGCATCGCGCTGCTTTATGAAGCGGTGCGCGGCGTGGAGGGCATGGGCCGGGGCGATGTAAAGCTCATGGCGCTGATTGGCGCGTTTCTGGGCGGAATGTTGACGCTCCTGGTGTTGCTCATGGCCTCGGTGATCGGCAGCTTTTTCGGCTTGTTCCTGATTCTTTGGGTGTGGTTCAAACGTCTGGCGCGCCGGAGAAAATGGCATTCTTCTGAGCCGGCGGCAGTTTCACGCAGCCGGGCTTGGCAGTCGGCCACTCTGGTGGTGCGCAGTTTCCCTATCCCTTTCGGCGTCTTCCTGGGAACGGCGGCGTTATTTGCCGTGTTCTGGGGCAATGCGTTCATCCGCTGGTACGCGCAGTTTTACCGGTGAGAGTCTGCGGCTGATCGGTTCGCAAATGGCCCACAGCTCCTGCTTTGGTCCCTGGTTGATTCCCAAGAGCCACGTTACTTCAGTGCGGTATGGCGTTTACCCTATCGTTTCCGTCCCGTTGATTGCACAAGGAGCATTGTGGCCAAAGCAGTACAATAATAGAAGGTAGAGATGCAGGTGAATTTCCTATGAAAAAGCTTTTTCCCCTTGTTGTGATGTGTTTGTTCGGGTCAATCGCGTTCGCGCAGCAGTCACTGGGTGACATTGCCCGCGAAGAGCGCGCCAAAAAGCGTGCCGGGTCTCCCGCTGTCCGCCTGGATGATGACACGACGCACCGTACTGTCAGTGCGGAGCCGGTGAGCGCGCCTGCAACCACAGCCCCCGCTGAGCCAGCCGCCAAGTCTGACGATAAATCCGTCGACGCGAAAGCCGCCGACGACAAAAGTGCTGACGCCAAGCCTGCGGATGACAAGTCCGCCGATGCCAAAAGCGGCGATGCAAAGAGTGCCGATGCCAAGGCCGCTGACGCCAAAGAGGCGGCGAAAAAAGATTCAGCCGAGACGCAGAAGCAAAAGAATGAAGACTTAAAGAAACAGATTGACGCCCAGAAGCAGGAAATTGTCTTGCTGCAGCGCGAACTCGATGTGGCGCAGCGCGAGGGACGTCTCCGCGCGGCCGCTTATTACGCTGACGCCGGCACCATGCTGCGCGACCAGACCAAGTTTGCCGAAGACAGCCGCAAGGAGCAAGCGGAGATCGATACCAAGAAGCAGGCCCTGGAGTCAAAGCAGCAGAAGCTAACTGATCTTCAGGAAGAGGCGCGCAGGGCCGGCCTGCCTCCCAGCGTGTCCCAGTAAGACCAATCACAGGGTCCTGAAACAGCGGGAACCATGGGTGCACACTCTTGGTGTGCAAGTAGACATGCACCATTGAGCATCCATAAGACCGCGTCCGCTCGTCTAAAATGGTGTAAGTCTTTCCAACACCCGAAGTGACAACATGAAAAATATCAGCTTATTTGCAGTTTTAGCCACGGCGTTTTTGCTTGCTGGTTGCGACCAGGGCACACAGAGCGTTTCCGCCGACAAATCCACCCAGCCCACTACACCCCAGACGGAATCTGGCCGGTTTGCCCTGCAAAAGATGATTCCTGCGGCGCACATGTGGTCCAGCGACGCGCAGCCGATCATGCTACAGTCAGAAGTTCTGAAGAACACCGATGGCCGCGACGGCAAAGCCGGGTTCTGGCGGGCCACCTTTGCTTCTCCGGGACGCGGGAAAGCGGAGCCTTTTACCTGGTCCGGCATGTCCAGCGCGGATTCGCCGCGAGGCGTGAACCATGGAACGGAAGACACCTACAACGCGGCCAACCGGTCCATGCGTTCCTTTGATTTGAACTTCCTCAAAGTGGACACGGATAAGGCTTATGAAGTAGCGCAACAGCACGGCGGCAAGCAGCTCATGGAAAAGGACTCCAAACAGACAGTCCGGTATCTGCTGGACTTTGACGCCATGGCAGGCCAGTTGCGCTGGCACGTGATCTATGGCACCAGCGAGTCCACGTCCCATCTCACGGTCCTGGTGGACGCCAGCAGCGGAGCCTTCCTCCGCAAGGAATAGCATCACGGAGCAACAAAAATTGTGTGGCCCAGCCGCCGGGGTCCCCGACGCGCGCTTCGCGTGACGGGGTGGAGCCGCCCTCGGCTGGGTTCTACTTGCCCATGATGTAGTCGACTTCCTTGATGGCCTTCTTGGCATCACCCGCAAACCGTCCTTTAGGTTCAAGCTCAAGATATTTTCGATAGTAGAGTCGCGCGGGGTCCAGGCGTTGCATTCCTTGCAGGCTCTGGGCCATGCGAAAGTAGACCAGGGGATTCTCCGGGGCCAGCCGCAAAGCTTCTTCAAAGCGCTCGCGCGCAGCTTCATACTTATTCATCGACAGGTAGGTTTGCCCAACGTCCATATCGTGCGCGGCCTGTTTTGACGCATCTATTTTGCTGCCTTCCGTCCGCATGACCAGGTGGGGACCGATCCGCTTGAGCGCGTCCTGCGCCTCGCTGGATTTAGGACCGTTCGGCAAGATTTGCAGGTACTTGCGGTAGCTTTGGTCGGCCTGGTCGAGCAAGTCCAGTTTTTCCTGTGTCACGGCAAGTCCGAACATGGCCTCCGCATCATTGGGCTTGTAGAGCAGGGCGTCATGGAAGCGGTCCAGCGCGGCGCGGTAGTTTTTCTGCTTCAGGTAGTACTCGCCGATTTCGTCGTCCTTGGACGCGCGGTGCGGATCATAAGGACGAAACACCGAATCGTCCGTGTCTGCGCGGGCAGGCTCGCTCAGAATGGGGTGCGCGCCCAGGTCGATTTGCGAATCTTTGCTGGAACTTTCTCCACTGGGATTTTCGCCCGCTTGTTCGTCGCCGGGGAAGGGAGGCCGGTACGGTTGTGCTTGCGGCGCCGCTTCATTCGGCCCTGGTGTTGGTTCGGGTGTAGGAGTAGGTGTGGGCGTGGCGCGCGGTTGAATATGGGGTTGATTATCTGGATTTTGCGCGGTCGCGGGCAGAACCAGGAATAAAGAGAATAGGAAAGCGATAAGAATATTAAGACGCAACTTCATGTCTATATTCTAGTGACAAAAGTTAAAGGCCGCCAGAAGTCTGGCGGCCTTTGTCCGCGCAAAGTGTCCCGGGGGAGGGAAGACTACCGGCTCGGGTTGGGAGCGGTACTCTGCGCAGAGGTTTGCCCTTCCTGTAACGTGTTGTTTGTCATCAGGCGGACGTCAACGCGACGGTTCAGGGCCCGTCCGCTGGCGGTGTTGTTCGCGGCCACGGACTTATCCTTGCCTAGACCGATCAGGTAAATCTTGTGCGCGGGGATGTTCTTTTCTGAAAGATATTGCACCACGGCGTCCGCGCGGCGCTCGCTCAGCTTGTAGTTGTAGCCGGCGGACCCAATGGAGTCGGTCCCGCCTTCCACCACCACCAGATAACCCTTCGTGTTAGGGATCTGCACCAGCAACTCGTCCAGAGCGTCTTTGCTTTTGGGCGTGAGGTCAGCCTTGTTAAAAGCGAAATGCACTGCGGTCTCAACCACGGGGCGATAATTGTCCAGATTGGCTACCTGGTTGGACAGTGCGTCGGCGCGGGTACTGGCTTGAGTAGCCAGGGTTTGTGCTTGATCGGCGCGGCCGCGAGCATCCAAAGCCTTCTGGTTAGCAGCGGTGGCTTTGTCGTTCACACCCTGGATACCCTGCTGTGCGCGAGTATCGACGTCGCGAATGTTTCTGCTGTTGGTGGCTGTTCTCGCGTCAAGATCGTTGGTTTTATCGACGATTGGCTGGGTTTGCTGACGAACATAGTTCTTGGTGCTACAGCCAGAGCTGAACATCATGGAGGCACCGGCCAGCAGGACCAAAAGACTCGATTTTACGTTCATGGGGAAAGCTCCTTGGGGGACCCATGCGGCGCGGTTAAGCCGCCTGATTAAGTCACGCTTAGTTAAGATGCAAGTGAGATGCCATTGGTCTTAAGTAACCTGAGATCCACTAAGCCTTTAATAATTAACAGGTTAAGTATAGCAGTTTGGGTCATAGAACGGGGGTGGGTAACCCTCTTCCGTGGAATTTTTACGCACCTGGTGCCTGTTAACATGAATCTCAAAGAACAGTAACTCCTCCACTCATGGATCTGGTTGAGAAAATCCGGAGCCTCCCCACCCAGCCTGGTGTGTATCTGTATAAGAACGCTGAAGGCGAGATCATCTATGTGGGCAAGGCCAAGAACCTCCGCGCCAGGGTGCGGTCATATTTTCAGGAGGGCGTAGCGGAGGCCAATGCCAAGACCGGGAGCCTGCTCCGGGAAGCCGTCGATGTGGACTATATCGTCGTCGACAACAACAAAGAAGCCCTGGCGCTTGAAAACAACCTAATCAAGTTGAAAAAGCCGCGTTTCAACATCCTGCTGCGCGACGACAAAACCTATCCCTACATCAAGCTGACTCTTGGCGAGCGCTTTCCCCGCGTCTACGTAACGCGGCGGCTGAAAAAAGACGGCAGCAATTACTATGGGCCGTACTTTCCCGGGAATCTGGCCTGCCGGATTGTGGATTTGATCCATCGGAATTTTCTGGTTCCTTCCTGCAAGGTCGACCTCACGCGATACCATCTTCGGCCATGCCTACAGTTCCATATCAAACGTTGCCTTGGGCCATGCGTCGAAGGCCTGACCACGACCGAGGCATATCAGGAAGCCGTGCGTGACGTGCAACTGCTGTTGGAAGCGCGGCAGACGGACCTGTCCAAATCTCTGCGCGCGCGCATGGAGCAAGCGGCGGAAACCCAGGAGTACGAGCGCGCCGCCAAGTGCCGCGACCTGATCTCCACCGTGGAGCAACTCCAGGAAAAGCAGCGCATGGCCGCCGCCGAAGGCGATGACATGGATGTTTTTGGCTATCACCTGGAAAATGAGATGCTCGCGGTAAACATTTTTCACATGCGTGGCGGCAAAATCCTGGACCGCCGCGAGTTTTTCTGGGAAGAGTTGCCAACGTTTTATGGGCCGCAGACTGAAGTTCAGTTTGGAGTTCAGCCTGGAGCACAGGCGCCCTCGCCTGTGTTGTACGCCGGGGGCGGCTGCGCTCCACAAAATTCTCAGGAGCAAAATTTCCCGTCTTTCGATCCCGGTGAATTCTTTTCGGCTCTGATGAAACAGATTTATATTGACCAGCAATACGTCCCGCGAGACATCCTGTCGCCGGTGGACTTTGAAGACCGCACGGCTTTGGAAGAACTGCTCACGGAAAAGCGTGGCAGCAAAATGGAAATTCTGGCGCCGCAGCGCGGTGAAAAGCGTTCGCTCATCGATCTGGCGGCGCAGAACGCTAAGCAGTCTTTTGACCAGCGCTTCCGCGTGATGAAGCCCTCCGCCAAAGCCACCCAGGAAGCCTTGCAGGATGCGCTCGGCTTGCCCGATGCTCCCAAGCGCATTGAGTGCTTTGACATCTCCCACATACAGGGCGCGGAAACCGTGGCTTCGATGGTGGTGTGGGAAGACGGCAAGATGAACAAACAGGAATATCGCAAGTTCATCGTGCGCACGGTGGAAGGCGTGGACGATTTTGCTTCGATGAGGGAAGTTGTCACGCGACGCTACAAGCGTTTGCGCGACGAGAAAAAAACCTTCCCCAGTCTGGTTCTGGTGGATGGCGGTCTGGGCCAGCTCCATGCCGCGGCACAAGCGCTGGAGGAGCTGGCCATTACCAACCAGCCGCTTGCTTCCATCGCCAAGAAGGAGGAGATCATTTACGTCTACGGGCAGGAGAGCGAACCGGTGGTCCTGGATCGACACTCGCCGGTATTGCATCTGGTACAAATGGTGCGCGATGAGTCGCACCGCTTTGCCGTTACTTTCCATCGGAAGCGCCGCCAGATGCGCGACCGCAAATCCGAACTGCTGGAAATCCCCGGCGTGGGCGAGCGGACGCGGCAAAGATTACTTCAGCACTTCGGCAGCGTGCGCGCTGTGCAGCAGGCCGATGCCGCTGCGCTGGGCGCTGTGCTGACTAAACCGCAGACAGAAGCTGTGCTGCGGCACTTTCAGAAATCAGAAGGCCCTCCGTCAGAAGGTCCACGGCGGACCGGCACCGGCGGCGCGTAGACCAAATCTGGTCCAAACTATGCGCAGCAATACGTATGAGGGACGAACGCACAGAGGCGATACCGTTTTATGAGCGACACCACCTGCCCAGATTGCGGCATTGAGATGGACCAGATCGAGAAGACCACCTTCACTGGCCGGGACATGCGCGAATACCAGTGCTCCCAATGCGGGCGCAAACAGATTGTCGATTGCGGCAAGGCCCTGTGGCAGATTCTGTCTGAGGCGAATGAAGAGTCGGACAAAGAATGAGATGTCCGCGGCGCTAAAGTATTTTCAATATTACCGCAGGCTGGATTGGTGTGGCACCTTACAGTGAAACTGCTTTAGCCGACGGGGCGCTTGTCCATAGATCGCTTGATCGCCTCTTCGAGGCTCCGCTCAACGATACTTTGCTCCGGTTCACTGTCGATGACCACGTCCGCGTAAGGCTTGCTGGGCAGAAGGTACTGCTTGGCCATGGGCAACACGGTTTCACGGTACTGCCAGAGAATGAGTTCGATGGGCCGCTGGCGTTCCACAATGTCCCTCACCTTGCGACGGTGAAGGCAGACGCTATCCGGAGCGTCGAGATAGATCGCCAGATCGAAGCGCGGACGCAGGTCCGCGTAATGCAATGCCAGAATTCCTTCCACGATCAGCAGCGGCTTGGATTCGATTCGCTGGCAGCGTTCCACCACGCGCAAATGCGTGGCGAAGTCATAAATGGGTGCGTCGATGGCCGAGCCCAAAGCGTACGCACGAACATGCTGGACCAGCAGGGGTAAGTCAAGCGCATCCGGAGCATCGTAGTTCAGCTTTTCTCTTTGCTCCAGAGGAAGATGGTTCATGGCCTTGGCGTAGGTTTCCAGGGAGAGCACATGCCCGCCCAGACGGGCGGCCACTCGCTGTGCCACAGTGGATTTGCCGCTGCCAGAAGGGCCGGCCAAACCAACAATAAACGCGCTCTTGCCGTGAACAGGCATAACATCGAATGAGAGCTTTCTAAGGGGTGATTATCTTCCGCCGCCCTTGGTTGTGTCTACATGATACCTAGAGTTGGCCCGTGAATTAATCAAACCTTGATTTATGTTAGTTTTTTGCTCGAAAGCGAACAAAGGACTACCCGATAAAACACCCAGGGCTTGGCGGGCGGTGTCTCATGTACAATCTTGCAGCTGTCAAAAAAAAACCCAAAAGGGGGAATTGTGGATACAGCGGCAATCATCGCGGAGTTGGAAGCTAGACGCGATCGGATCAACAGCGCCATCGAAGCTCTACAGAGCAAAGGTGGAAAAGGGGCAGCAAAGAAAGCCACGAACGGCAGGAAGCGGCATCTGTCAGCAGCGGCCCGCAAGAGAATTTCAGACGCAATGAAGAAGAAGTGGGCCCAAAGAAAGAAAGCAGCGTAAGCGTTCCCGCGATTTTCGCTCTGCATCTGGCGGGGTGGCCCGATTGGGGACGCTAACGAGCGGAACACCCGCGCCAGAGCTTGCGAACAAACCGGCCAGCAATAGGTCTGCACCGCCCAGACGGGGCGGCATCAGAAGCAATTCAAAGTAAACGAGCGGCGTCTTCCGGTAAATCACGTGGTCGACCTCGCGAATTTGAGCGAAGCGCAAGCGCTGAGGCCCGAGCGAGAGCGATATGCAATATAAAGTCCGGCGTGCCGTGATCGGGGACGAACAGGTGTTGAGGGCGTTGCGTCTTCAGGCGCTCACCGATTCGCCGCAGGCATTTGGTTCGACCTATGAGCGGGAGTTAGCCAGGACAACAGAGGACTGGCAGCGCTGGTTGGCTCCCGGTGTGACGTTCATCCTTGAAGCAAGTGGCGGCGAACCGCGTGGCCTTGTGGCAGGCAGCCGTGATCCAGAGGACTCCTCAGTGGTTCACTTAATGGCTATGTGGGTCCACCCTGATCTCCGGGGCACGGGCGCAGCGGATGCGTTGGTATTTTATGTTCAGGCTTGGGGAAGCCAAGTCGGCGCGACGCAGGTCCGTCTCAATGTCGTCGAGAGCAACAGCCGTGCCAGACGATGCTACGAACGCGCCGGGTTTCGCGCGACAGGCCGCCAAGGCGTAGTCGAGCGAACCGGGGATGTGGAAATTGAGATGACCTGCGACGGGGTGCCCCTTAGCGGGACAATTTCATTTTCATCCGAGTCAGCGTAGCTGTTGATGGAAAGTCTGCGGGTCGCCATCGCCGACGCGATCTCCAGATAAAGGAACGCCGAACCCCTGACCATCCATTTTCATTGCTAGCGCCCGGCCGTCTTGAAGGACGAACGAGATATGGGTCCTGGGCGACGAGCGCATCATAAAGCTCCCATCCGCTTGCTTCAAGAGGCGCTCCGGGCCTTCACCCAGCGGCTCAATCATCAATCGTCCATTCTCATCAAATACCCGGTAGGTCCGGCGATACTGCGCGAAAGAATCATGCAGAGTGGGTGACAGCCGATCCAGCTTGAGCAGGAACGTTCCCGTAAGCTGCTTGCGCTCCGCCGCCGGCACGGACTGGTCCGCCAGCGCGGGCTCTGGATTGGCCGGAGCCGACGGAAGCGCCGGTAACCCCAGCGCCGCTCGCGCCAGCGCACGCGTAATCGCGTACGCATTCTGGCCTTCGGTATTCGTGAGCACGACGATGGTTAATTGATCTTCGGGAAAATCATAAAGGCTGCCGCTATAGCCCAGCAAAGATCCGTGCTGGCCAATGCGGCGATGGTCCTCTTCATGGTTAAGGATCATGGCAAAGCCATATTGCGCTTTTGGGTCTTGTGGGTTCATCTGGGCCGCGGCGCCTTCCGCCGTGGTCATGAGCTTGAATGTTTCCGGGCGGATGAGTTTCTTTTCCAGGATTGCGCGCCATAGCTGGTAAATGTCCGCCACCGTGCTGCAAAAACGCAGATCGGAGTTGTAGGCCATGGCATTCTCGTGGGCGGCCACGTAACTGCTCGCGAATTTTCGATAGGCATGGGAAAGGCCGTGCACTAGCGCGAAATCATCGCAGTAGGTTGTGGATTTTACTCCGGCGGGCGCAAAGATATTCTGTTGCACGTAGTCGGGGAAAGACTGGCCGGTGACTCGTTCTACGATGGTGACCAGCAACTGAAACCCGGAGATAGACCAATCCCATTTCTTCCCCGGCTCATTCACCCAACTCTTGCCGGCGTAGAGAGCCATCACTTCGTCCAATGCCTTGGGCTGGCGGCTGGTGGCTTCAATGGGGTCGCCCAGGTAGTGGTAATCGACAATTCCGGAAGTGTGGTTCAGCAACTGCCGGATCGTCACATGATGCCCTTGCAGAGGAAACTCTGGAATGAATTTGGAGATGTCATCGTCAAGAGACAGCTTGCCGCGCTCCATCTGCTGCATTACGGCGATCCCGGTAAACGGCAGCATTGGCCCAACCACGTGATAGACGGTCTCGTCTTTCGTGGGCGCTTCCAGGCCAAGATCGGCAAAGCCGTAGCCTTTATGCAGGATGATCTTGTTGCCCCGCGCTACCAGCACCGATGCACCCGCAACCCGTTCCTGGGCAATGACGCGCTTGGCAATCTCATCAAGCTCCGCAACCGAGATTTGAGCGGACGTTCTGCTGGCCAGGGTGGCGCAAAGGATTACTGCGGCAACGGTAGGGAAGGCTCGTGTATGCATGGAGAGGGATTATAGCTGCGCAGGTTCATATCTGACCCCGGGCGAAAATTATTTTGTGGAACAGGCGGGGGACTGTCAGCCTTCAAGCAAATGGTTTTCAGCGCCTAACCATTAAGTCCGGGGCCGCAAAGAATGTGGTACTTGGCCGTAATCCTTAAGTACAGGCAAGATTCCTGCAAGTTAACTGCTTTCGAGCATTCCTAAGATAAGCCGAAATCTGTTGTGTCGGCGAACGTTTGAAAGGACGGAGGTTGTGTATGCGGAGTTTCACAGTTGTAGCCGCGTCGTTTTTGATCGTAGTCGCTACGGTCGGATTCTCACAGAAACAGGATTCACCTGCTCCCACGATTGAAATACCAGCAAAGGATGCCCTGCCGATATGGAAGCTTGAGGCTGAAATGCTGAAAGCCGAAATGAATGGCGATTCGTCGGAGGTGGAAAAAGTCTATGATAATGACTGGACAACTCCTGCGCCAAGCCGTCCGGATTGGAATAAAGCCGCGCTTCTGAAAGCAATACGGGAGCATGAGGGCGATCCCACTCCCTATATTGCAACACAAGAAGGTATGCACATATATATGCTGGGTGACACCGCAGTAGCTATGTACGTGAAAAAGTATGTAGTCAAGGAAAACCCCAGTATCTTTGACATCCAGGACCAGACCGACGTCTTTGTGAAGGGCGGTAACGCGTGGAAGCTGAGAATATCAAGATCAAGCCCTCATGAAAAGAAGTAAACGCCGACCACCCGGCTGGGAGCGTGTATGATTTGCGAGCACTTGAGGGTCCTCGAGCAAGCGATGATCGCCGGCGGTCTGCGCGAAACGTATCGTGGAAAGGCGTGGTCCAAAAATTGCCGGGAGTGGGTTTATTTCGACTGTTTTATTGACACGGACGCCGTGCGCCACCGCTTCACTTTTGCCGATTGCGTTAGCGAGCATGCGCATCGCGGCACCCATGATGGTGAAGAAAGAGGCTTTGAGTGTAACGCTTGCCACGATGCCATCATGGGCGCTTACCAGCCGAGAAAAGGAATGACGGTTTTCAAAGGGTAAGTATGACCGCAGACTAGCTGCTGGAAACATGCCCCGAATTCTCATTTTTCTATACTCCATGGTCTTGTGCTGGCTCATGCTCAGGAGTTAGACTCGCCTGTTTGCCTATATGAGCCAATCCTTATTACCGATCCAGTCCATTGCCAGTAAGCTAAATTTGCCGGAAGCCTATTTCGAGCCGCTTGGCCGTTACGGCGCCAAGCTGAAGCTGGAATTATTGTCTGACCTCAAGTTCCCGCGCCGGGGAAAACTGATTCTGGTTACGGCCACCACGCCCACCGCGTCGGGAGAGGGCAAGACCGTCACCTCCATCGGACTCACCCAGGGACTGGAGCGGATTGGCCGCAGGACCATCATCACGTCGCGCGAGCCTTCGCTTGGACCGGTGTTCGGCATGAAGGGCGGCGCCGCGGGCGGCGGGTTGTCTCAGATCGAACCAAGCCAGAAGATCAACCTGCACTTTCATGGCGACTTCCACGCCATCACGTCGGCACATAACCTGCTCGCGGCCTTGCTTGATGCTCATCTTTTTCATGGCAACGATCTCGGCCTTGATCCTGACCAGATCACCTGGCCGCGCACCATGGACATGAATGACCGCGCCTTGCGCCGCATCACCATTGATATCGGCGAGAAAAAGGGCGCGTTGACCCGCAACACCGGTTTCGTCATTACCGCCGCGTCCGAAGTCATGGCTGTGATGGCGCTGGCCAACAGCTTGGAAGATCTGCGCCGCCGGCTGGATGCCATTGTGATTGGCGTCTCTCGCGCCGGGAAGCCGGTGCGCGCCGCCGACCTCAACGCAACCGGTGCCATGATGGCGCTGCTTACGGAGGCCATCCTGCCCAACCTGGTGCAGACCACGGAAGGCACGCCGGCCATGGTGCACACCGGACCGTTCGGCAACATCGCGCACGGAACCAGCAGCGTGATCTCGCATAACATGGGAGTTCGGCTGGCGGATTACGTGGTCAATGAAGCCGGGTTCGCCGCCGATCTGGGCGCGGAGAAATATTTTGACATCGTTATGCGCTCTTCCGGAATCGCTCCCGCGTGCGCCGTCCTGGTGACCACCGTCCAGAGCCTGCGCAATCAAGGCGAAGGCGATCTGGAACGCGGCTTGCCGAACCTGGAACGGCACATCCAGAACATGAAGCGTTTTGGCGTGCCCATTGTCGTGGCCATCAATCGCTTCCCCAAGGACACAGACGCCGACCTGAAACGGCTGTCCGACTACTGTGTTGAAACCGGAGCTGTCAGCGCGATGAGCGAAGCTTTCACCAAAGGCGGAGCCGGCGCAACGGCCCTGGCGGAGAAAGTCGTCGAGACCATTGATAAAAATCCCAGCCCCAACGTCCAACCCATTTACACGCTGGAGCAGCCGCTGGAAGACAAGATCGCCAAAGTGGCGTGCGATATCTACGGGGCCGCCGGAGTCAGCCTGAGTGAAAAAGCCAAGGCCAAACTCCAACAGTTTAAAGACTGGGGCTTTGGCAAACTGCCGGTCTGCATTGCCAAGACGCAGTACTCGTTTTCCGACAATCCCAAACTGCTCGGCGCGCCTTCTGGCTGGACCCTCAACATCACCGACGCATCGCTTTCCGCCGGCGCCGGCTTTGTAGTGGTGATCGCCGGAAACATGATGCTGATGCCGGGTCTGCCCAAGGTTTCCCGCGCCGCCAGCGTGGACGTGAATGCCCAGGGAGAGATTGTTGGAATTTAGAACTTAGGCCTTCGATTTTCAAGGTGGGTTTGCTTTTAAGTTAACCTTAGAGCACACCCTTCCCCTCCCAGTGGGTATCCCAACAAACAAAGACTTTAGCTCCAAACACCCCAGGGGACATCCCAGTGGAAAAAGCAAGCTCGTGAGAGTCAGTTTTGTGGTTTCTGAAATCCACGTTAACGCTAGTCGATTACCGTTCCGTTAACACCCACCGTACACCAGCCAACAGCCGCTCTTTTTCAAAGAACTCTTTTGCTCGCGCCCTGGGGCGCAGAGTGATATTAGCGCATTGTGGATGGCGAATCAATTGCGAAATGGTACATCATGACAATGAGATTTGGATCCTCCAAAGATGTCTCGTGGATACTCCAGTCCGCTGGACAAAATTGTTAAATCCAGGCGCATGAGCGGTCGCAGCGGGGCGAACAGAATATGTCGCCCTTCCAGGGCTTCATTCTATTTCTGCTTACCCACCGCTGACGCGGTGGGCTCAATAATTCCGCCCCTCATCGGGGCTGGTCTGGGTGGCGCATCCTTGCTGAGAAACTGGTCTTTGTTTTTCAGCTTCTCAGCAAGAGTGCGGATTCAACTCTTTGTCCCTTACGTTCTGTTCTCTTCGCGCTTTGCTTGTGCGATAGGAAACTGGCCAGCATTTTGTTCACCCACTCTTTGCGTCCGGTCAGATTTTGGTTGCGCACAAAAAATTCGTGGGACGCAAAGGATGGGGCACCCTCGCTCCATCGTTGTGGGAAAACTCCCTGCCGGGCATTGTAAGGAAAGCAGCACCGGGATCCCTCGGCTGCGCTTGGGATTTCAGCTGTCGGCTCAAACGCCGCCAAAACGCCTCAACTTCGCGCCCATCGTTGTCGTGACCAATAACGCTCTGGACGCTTCGCTCAGGATGGCATAGGGAAAAAGTAATCAGCAGTCGGCACTCAGCACTCAGCAATCAGCAATCAGTCTAAACACAACAGCCGCAGCCGGGGGCGGCTGCGCTCCAAAAGGAAAAAACCAAAAACCAAGAGCTAAGAGCCAAGAGCTAAGAGCTAAGAGCTACATTCATTTTTTTGACCGCAAGAAATGGATAGTCTCGCGCCGTGTTCTGCTCCAGAATCATGTTGGTTAGAAAATGTATTGATCGGAAAAGTTGATCAGAAAAAGAGGAGCAGCATGCAGACAGTCCGTATCGTAGCCATCGCGAGCAAAATTGCAGAATCGGTTCGCGCCACTTTGTTGGCGCCGGGGTACGGTTTTCCTGCCCACGTTGAAACCGGAACAGACAGCGCCCCTTGCCGCCATTGCCTTTGCCAGATTCCAGCCGGCGCGGAGAGGATCCTTTTCACGTACGATCGCTTTGCCGGCGTGGAACCTATGCCTCAGCCTGGCCCGATTTACATTCATGCTCGCGCTTGCGAGCGCTATCCTGAAAGCGGCAGCTTCCCGGATGAACTGCGGTCCAGCCCTCGCACCCTTGAAGCTTATGGTCGCGGACGGCACTTGCTGGCCCAGGAGTATGTGACGGACGGCGGCATGGAACCCGCCATCGATCGTCTGTTCGCGCGTCCGGATGTGGACTACGTACAGGTCAACTCCACCACCGCCGGATGCTACACCTTTCGCATTGAACGCGGATGAAAATGAGGAGACAGTGGAGGCCGTGCGGGTCGCGGGCCATCGACTGCTATTTGTTACAAACGTACTGCATTTCAGGTGGCACCGTGATTGCTACTCTTGAAGATTGAAAAACTGAGCGGTCCTTGCCGAAAGCGAAGACAAGCTCGAATACGTTCCAGTGGAGATGTAGCTTTTATGGCAGTTTCTGGAATTCAAAGCTGCAACAACTGCGATCCGCAAAGCATGCTGCGCAATTTTCAGACGGTAAAGAGTGATTTCAGCCATCTTGGCCAGGACCTGAAGTCCGGCAAACTTATACCGTTTTAACATTTAGTGTGCTCTTATAGCCACAATGGTGAAACCAAGCCTGAGCGTTCTCCGCCGAGATGGTGGCCAGGGCCAGAGTAATGGCTGGGTCTAGTGCTGCGGCGTTACGGGCTTTGAGCGTGCGCAGGGCCTGCTTGACCTTGGCCCAACACGGTTCGATGGGATTGAAGTCGGGGGAGTAAGGTGGCAGGTACAGCAAGGTGGCGCCGGTGGCCTCAATCTTCTCCCGTACCGCGGCCACTTTG
>Ga0137407_10000119_pt1 | contig 60140 bp, 49 predicted proteins | sample CZOMad2_2_16fung_FD_108410 | JGI IMG/M metagenome (GOLD analysis project Ga0137407, IMG submission 108410) | Vadose zone soil fungal communities from Angelo Coast Range Reserve, California, USA - CZOMad2_2_16fungal (Illumina Assembly) | ecosystem: Environmental > Terrestrial > Soil > Vadose... | reverse complement strand
CATCACCGCCTAGACTGGTCCAGGGCGGCAAGCTCAAAAGTCAATGCTCCAGCTTCGGCCCGACTTTCCATCAAGCGCACCATCGGCCCTTGCAAACACTATTTTGCGCCGGAAAGTAGTTAGAGAGGCATCTCCTTACCTGGAAAAGACCGCTCCATGCCCATAGGCGTCGCCCGTAAAACCGTGCGGCCAGGTCTTGCCGTCCATGCTTACGCCGGGCTGGTTGCTTCCGGAATCGCGGAATTTTTCGTCGAGGCTCAAAGCGCCCTTCTCCGGATCGAAATTTAGAATGTACAGCCGATGGTCGGCGTATTCACCGGAGTTGAGCAGAATGCGGCGGTGGTCCGAGTCCGCGGACATCCAGTGCGGGAACTGCTTGTCATTCAACGCTACGCGCGACACCTCGCGGATGTTCGCAAGATCAGAAATGTCATATACGGCCACGGCCTTTACGGCTGAAAGAGTCTGAATCCAGTAGTGGCCAATTTGCAGGGGCACAGCGCATAGGTCGCCGTCAAACGTGTATGCGTGCCGCAAGCGCGGACTATCGCTATCGGTCCCTTCCAGCACATACAGCCCGCAAGAGAAAGTATGGACCAGCACTGTTTTGCCATCGTTGAGCAGGCGGGGCTCGCCGGGCAACATCTGCTCTGTGCGTCGCGGACCAGGTGGTAGGGTTAGCGTGCGCAGCAGTTTCAAGTCTGAGAGCCGCCAAATCTGTAAGGTGTTTGTCTTGCCGTCGGTTTTGAAATGCATGGACATGTTCGTGCTCACGGCCCGATCGATGGCCGGCAGTTCCACAACGCTATAGGGACGGATCAATGCGTCTTTGGCGGCTGGATCCATCGCGCTGCCTGCGCGAATGAACTTGCCTTCCTGCGTGAACTCTACCAGGCCGCCGCCGTCCGACTTGGGTTCGTGGCCGCCATGATATTGAAAAGTCGCTACAACATGGCCGTTGGACAGCCGCGTATAGGTGTGCGGATGCATGTAGCCGTTCATGTCGCTGAAAGTTGTTACCAGCTTCGGCTGCGTTGGCTTGCGCAGGTCGAACAAGCTGGTTTGTCCGCTCTCAAACGCGTCCGCCAGCAGAAAACCGCTGGAGGACATTTCCGCTTCCGTGTGATGAGGCTGGCCCCCGGCGCCAGGAACAGCGACCGAAGCAACTACCTTTCCATAGTCCGGCGACTTTGCATCCGCGTTAATGACGGCAAGAAAGTCTTTGTCTTTCTTGGCATCATCTCCGCCCCAGACAAAGATGTAAGAGTTCTTTTGGGCCAAGGCTGCAACGGAAAGAAAAAGTATGAGGACAGCAGAAGAAATAAGACGCATCATGTTAGAGATTCTGCCTAGCGCGGTTTTCGCTGTCAAATGAAGTGGTTGCTTCTTCAGTTGCAACTCGTCCAGATGGACATCGATCCGGTGTACCAAATCTTGCTCGCTCGACTCTTGCTTCTCTGCACCATTCGCGCTACAGTTTGTATAGCTCTCCGCGGTTCTCCTCGTCCCCACAAATCCTCACTTAAGGAGTGTTTTCACCAATTTCTGCACACATGGTGCGACATACTGTGGGTCTGTCCTGTTATCCACAACATATTGTGGGCCAGGTACTTGACCCCCGGTTACTGTCTGGGTACATTAGCTGAAAGGCGGCTCTTCTGTTCCGAAGTCAGGAAAAGGAGCAGCCTGCCCCAAGGCAAAATGACGCATCTGTTCTGCCATAGCCGTGCAATGATTGGGCATTCCTGAAGGAGTAGGAAAGTTGCTTAAACTCAAGAAGCTGCAAATCCTTGGATTCAAGTCCTTCTGTGATCGCACGGAGCTGAAGTTTCCGGGCGAGGGCATTGCCGCGGTTGTGGGCCCCAACGGATGCGGAAAATCCAATATCTCTGACGCCATTTCCTGGGTCCTGGGCGAGCAGTCAGCCAAGAGCCTGCGCGGCGTGCGCATGGAAGATGTGATCTTTGCCGGCACGCGGGAACGCAAGGCCACCGGCATGGCGGAGGTCTCTCTCACGCTAGTCGATCCCCAGGTCTATGAAGGACGCGTGGGCGGCGAGCCGGAAATTGAAATTCAAGATGAAATGCCGCCGTCCAACTCAAACGAAGACGATTGGGACGAAGCTTCCTATCGTGCAGCCGCCGCCGAGGCTACCGAGACAGCGACTGCCGAAGTGCAGCCCGGACCGCTGACCGACGCCGAGATCGCCGCCGGGGTAGAAGCTGAACCGCAGATGGAAGCCAATGCGTCCGACGACGCAAGCGCAGAGTCCGCAGACGAAGCGGTGAATGAAGCCACCGCACAGGCTGCCGGAGATGAAGGTCAAGCCACATATGAAGAAACCCGGCCTTTGGAAAACAATGCGGAGGCCGCGCAAACCAGCCGCAATGCTGTGGTGCTTAAGATCCGTCGCCGCAAGTTCAAGCCCATGCATTTTGCCAAAGGTGAAATGGTGGTTACGCGGCGTTTGTTCCGCACTGGGGAAAGCGAATACCTGCTGAACGGCAAGCTCTGCCGTCTGCGCGACATTCAAGACATCTTTATGGGCACCGGGTTGGGGCCGGAGTCGTACGCCATCATCGAACAGGGACGCATCGGCCAGATTCTGAGCAGCAAGCCGCATGACCGCCGCGGCATCATTGAAGAGGCCGCCGGCATCACCAAGTTCAAGACGCGCAAGCGGCTGGCAGAAGCTCGTTTGGAACAAGCACGGCTGAACCTGGCGCGCATCAATGACATTTTTGATGAAGTCACGCGGCAGATGAACTCTCTCAAACGCCAGGCCGCCAAGGCCGAGCGTTATGCCCGCCTGCGCGACGAGATGAAAGAAAAACTGCGCGTAGTGCTGGCCAGCAAGTTCGCGCAGATGGACAGCGAAGCGGCGGCGTTGAGCATTTCGCTGGAAGCCATTGCCGAAGAAATCCGCGAACGGTCAGAATCGGTCAACGGCAAGGAATCGGAACACTTTGACCGCACGCAGCGCGGCTATGCGATCGAAGGTGAGATCGCGCACAACAGTCAGACAATGACCGCGCTGGCGTTGGAGACGGAGCGCGCGGTTTCGCGCCGCACCGGCAATGAAGAGCGTTGTGCGGAGTTGGAAGCCCGCTCCGCCGCGGCTTACGTTGAATTGGAACGCGCCCAGGCCCAGTTGCTTTCGCTCATTGCAGAATTGCAGGCCAACCGACAGTTTGCTGAGTCCGCGGCATCGGAAGTAGAGACTGCCAAGCACGAATGGCAGAGTCTTCAGCAGGCGTCTCACGCCGCGGCCATGTCTCTCACCGACGTGGAGCGTCAGCAGGAAGCCCGGCGGCAACATGTCATGGAAGTGATGGCATCGGCTTCACAGATGCGCAACCAGATCATCCAGGTGGAAGAGAACATGACGGCCCTGGAGCGCGAGTCGTCCGCCGCGCAGGTGGATATTGAGAATTTCGGCGGCAAGCGCGGGCAGATTGCGTTTGAGTTTGAGTCGATCACGCAGACTGCGACTGCGCTGGGTGCCCGCATCGGCGAGGTGCGCGGCCAGATTGAAACAAAACGCAAGGACGAAGAAGAAAGCAAACGGAACCTGGACGGCCTGCGCGCGGAATATGCCACGGCCCTGGGCAAGAAAAGCTCGCTCGAGTCGGTCATCAATGAGCATGGCTACTCCACCGAGTCGGTGAAGCGGCTGTTTCAGTCCAACTCCATCGGCCACGGCTTCACGCCGGCGGGTGTGCTGGCGGACTTTCTTGAAGTCGACACCCGCTATGAGAGCGTGGTGGAAGAATTTCTGCGCGACGAGCTGAACTACGTAGTCGTGAAGTCCTGGGACTCCGCCAACGAAGGCATGCGTTTGCTGCAATCCGACGTGGATGGCCGCGCGACGTTCCTGGTCCATCCGGAAGATGCGCAAGCCAAGTTCTCTTTTGCCGGCACGGATACGCCACCACCACCCACACCCCGGCCGGAAGAGCTTATTTCCCTGAAGAACTGCATACGCGTCCTGGATGGGTTTGGCCGCTCACTGGAAGTGGTGCTACCCAAGCTGCGCGATGGTTACATTACGCCGGATTCGGGCATTGCCCGCACCCTGGCCTTGGAGAACCCTGACGCTTATTTCCTCTCGTCCAACGGCGAGTGCTTTCACAACGTGACCGTGACCGGGGGCAAGCAGCGCAAAGAAGGTCCGCTTTCTTTAAAGCGTGAGCTGCGTGACGTGGTCAAGCTGGCTGGTGAGATGGAAGCCGCCATCCAGAACGAGCAAAACAAAGTACAGGCATTGGCACGTGAGTTGGCCGAGTTGACCAAGCTGCTGGCCACTCTGGAAGAAGAACGCCGTGAAGCGGAAAAGCAAGCCCTGACCTCGGGCCATGCGCTCAAGCAGATGGAAACCGAATTGGCGCGCACGGAACAGCGGTTGCATACCTACCGTTTGGAATTTGAGCGCACGCGTTCGGAGCGGAATGAAAAAGAAATCGTTCTGGCGGAAAAGCGCGATCAGGCGGAAGTCCTGGAGCAGAAACGTCAGGGGCTGGAAGATGAACTCAAAGCCGCGCAGGAGCAGCTCGTGTCCTTGAGGGCCGGGCGGGATGCGGCGGCCCAGAGCGCGTCTGAAGCGGCGTCGCGGCTGGCGGTGGTGGAAGAGCGTCGCCGGACGGCAGCGTCGGCGCTGGAACGCATTGAATCGCTCTCCAATGAAGCAGCGCAGCGGGTGGAGTCTCTGCAAACGCAGATCCAGTCAGCCGCGGCGGAGAAACAGCAGCGCGAAGCGGAGAACCTACAGATCGGCGACCGCTTGCTGGCGCTGGCCGCGGAGAAAGCTACGGCAGAAGCCGCCGGCGTGCAACTGCAACAGGAGTCCGATCAGGTCCGCGCGCGGATTGCGGAGATCGACCAGGAACTGAAGGTAGCGCGTATGGAGCTGGATTCCGCACGCGAACGCAAAGCCGAACTGGGCACGCTGCTGGCAAAGCTACAGTCTGACCTTGGCCACATGGCGGAGTCCTGTCTGAACGAACTGAGCGTAAGCGCGGACGAACTGCGCGCCAATACAGAGATCGCCCTGGTTGAGGGTGAGCTGCTCATGTCCGAGGAAACGGCGTATCGCGAGATGCGGACCAAGCTGGACAACATGGGTCCGGTCAACATGATGGCGCTGGAAGAGTTCAAAGAAACCGAGCAGCGGCACCAATTTCTGGAGACACAGCGGAAAGACCTGCTGGACTCCATTGCGAACACCTCGGCCACCATCAAGGAAATCGACGAATTCTCACGGCAGAAATTCCAGGAAGCCTTTGAACGGATCAACGAAAACTTCCAGATCACCTTCCGCAAACTGTTTGGCGGAGGCCAGGCCTTCATGCGCCTGACCGACGAACTCAACAGCGCGGAAAGCGGCATTGATGTGGTGGCGTCGCCTCCGGGCAAAAAGCTCCAGAACGTGCTTCTGCTCTCCGGCGGAGAGAAGGCGCTGACGGCGCTGTCACTGCTGGTCGGCATTTTCCAGTACCAGCCCAGCCCATTCTGCATCCTGGACGAAGTGGACGCGCCGCTCGACGAAGCCAACATCGGGCGCTTTACCGAACTCATCAAAGACATGGCGGTGCAGACGCAGTTCATTATCATCACGCACAGCAAGAAGACGATGTCGATTGCGCCGGTGATGTATGGCGTTACCATGCAGGAGCCGGGCGTTTCCAAGATTGTCTCGGTCAAGTTCGGCGTGGATGAGAACTTGCCGCGTGCGGCATCGGCCTAGTCTTTGCCGAAGGCCCGGACGTAGAGACGTGGCATTGCCACGTCTTACTGTTAATCCCTCGAGAATATTTGTTTCCCGAAGGTGTTCGCAATCGTCCGAATGGCAATGTAAAGAGAAAATTGTGCCGGCGTGGTGTAGTAGGTGCGGACACGCTCGATAGTGCCGGCAGTGAGACGTGGCAATGCCACGTCTCTACGTCCATTTTTTAGTGGCCCTCATCATCAATGAAAGGAATATGCGCATCTGCAAGTTTATTTTCGTGCTCGCCACCCTGGCCGCTTGTTCGCTGGCAGCAGAAACGCCACAAGCGGACAAGATCATCATTGTGAAATCGAAGCGCACTATGACTTTGATGAGCGGCGACAAGGCGCTCAAGACATATCGCGTCTCCCTGGGAACAGTTCCTGTTGGGCCCAAGGAAATCCAGGGCGACCACAAAACACCTGAAGGCAGTTACGTGATTAACGGTAAAAACGCCGGCAGCAGGTTCCACCTTTCGCTGCGCGTTTCCTATCCCAGCCCCGCAGACCGGGCAAGAGCCAGAAAGCTGGGATCCCGTCCCGGCGGCGATATCATGATTCACGGATTAGGACGTGAATTCGCCTCACTTGGCCTCTTGCAGTGGCAGGCCGACTGGACCGACGGGTGCGTGGCCGTTACGAATGAGGAAATTGACGAGATATGGCGGCTGGTGCCGGTAGGGACCAAAGTGGAAATCCGGCCTTGAGCTGCTGAATCACGCGTCGCGCCGCGGCAAAGTTATTTTTCTGAAAACGAACATTCGAGTCCTCATCTGTCTGGTGGCGGACTAAGATTTTTTTGGCACGCCGTTAATTTTTCAGTAACGGGTACTACAAACTTCAGCGAAAATCAATGCTATAGCACCCATATTCCATGCGGGTTTCGCCGCTTTCTAGTTTCCGCAAATCTGCTGTGGAAAAAAATCTGGAAAAGACGTCCGACGACGCTTCTTCTATGGTTGACAAAAAAAGTTGAGGGGCTAGAATACCCCCTCGCCTTCAGAATTAATTTTAATGACCGCTCCCCCAACGCTAAATCGAATTGTTCTGCAAACCAGCTTTCCAGAACTCACGCTTCACGCCCGCGGCAAGGTGCGCGACCTGTACAACCTGAACGAGCATCTGCTGCTCGTCGCCACGGACCGCATTTCCGCCTTTGATTGCGTGCTGGGATCGGGCATTCCGGAAAAAGGCAGGGTACTCACTCAGATCTCGCTCTTCTGGTTTGATTTTCTGAAGAATGTCGTCAACAGCCATCTGGTTACCGCCAAGGTGGAGGAGTATCCGGAGCAATTGCAGGGCTATGCCGAACAGCTTCGCGGACGCTCCATGCTGGTGAACAAAGCCCAGATGGTCGACGTTGAGTGCGTGGTGCGCGGTTATCTCTCCGGATCTGGATGGAAGGACTACCAGAAGAACGGCATGGTCTGCGGCATCAAGCTTCCGGCTGGACTGCGTGAATCGGACAAGCTGCCGGAACCGATTTTTACTCCCGCCTCCAAGGCCACCAGCGGTCACGACGAAAATATTTCCTTTGCTGACATGTGCAAGCGCACAGGGACGGAGCTGGCAAAGCAGCTGCGCGACCTGAGCATCATGATTTATCAAAAAGCGTCTGACTATGCGGCCAGCCGCGGAATTATTATTGCCGACACGAAATTTGAATTCGGCCATACACAGCGGGGCCTGGTCCTGGCGGATGAGGTCCTTACTCCTGATTCTTCGCGCTTCTGGCCCGCCGATCAATATCAACCCGGACGGGCGCAGGAGTCGTTTGATAAGCAGTTTGTTCGCGACTATTTGGAAGCGATCAAGTGGAACAAGCAGCCGCCCGCTCCCTCCTTGCCGGAGGATGTTACCCGCAAGACCAGTGAGAAATACATTCAGGCATATGGAGTTCTGGCGGGGCGTGAATTACCCGCAGGCTGAGACGCCGGTATGGCATGAACGCGCTGGATTGGACCATTCTCGTGATCATGCTGTTTTCGGCGCTGCTTGCGGCGGCCCAGGGTTTTTTCTTTGAGATCATCTGTCTGGCGGGAGCGGTCTTGGGCTTCCTGCTGGCGGCTTGGGGGTACGGACGCCTTGCCCCATGGTTTTTGCAGTACACAAAGCTGCCGGCATTCGCGGACCTGGCGGGGTTTCTGACGATTTTTTTGTCGGTCGTGTTGCTGGCGGGGGCAATCGCCAGGATCGCCCGATGGGTAATCCATGAGGCTGGACTCCGGTCTGTAGACCGGGTGCTCGGCGCGGCTTTTGGTTTTGTTCGGGGAATGGTCATTGTGACCGCGGGATTGATGGCGATCACGGCGTTTGCTCCTGAATCGCAGGAGCTGACTGGTTCTCAGCTGGCAGGCTACTTTCTGGTGGCGGGACACGGCGCAAGTTGGCTGGCTCCCTCTGAAGTTCGCCAGAAGTTTCGTGCCGGGATTGCCAAGATCCGCGGCAATGACGGATCTGGAGCGACAAAAGGTAAATAGAAGCCAAAATTTATTGGCGCAACTGGAAAGTGAGGATTTTGTGAAGGACCAGCTCGAAGCACTTGTAGCGCAAATGTACAGCAGCGGCATTCTCTACAATGAAGCCGTACGTGAATTCAAAAAGCGCTTCATCATGAACGTGCTGCAACAGAACAAAGGCAATCAATGCAAAGCAGCCCGCGAGCTGGGCATGCACCGTAATACGCTGAGCCGAACCATCGCAGAACTCAAACTGGACGTACGGACTTTGCGCGACGGCGGCCGTCGCCCGGTGCGCAGCGAAAAATCGCTTCCGCTGGAGAAGCTGGACAAAAAGGTGGCCCGCTAGCCCATTCGCGGGAAACTCTGAACCGCTGGAAGCGTTCAAAGCAAAGGGATACTACTGGATTCAAATCGGACAATTTTCCGCAGAGCGCAAAGCTACCGCAGAAAACGGGTTGAATCCAGCAGGAAGCCACGTTCGACTATCCTCCGATCACCAGATCGCCCAATCTTCCAGTACTATTGTCTCCATGCCCTCAGCCCGCAAGAAGTCCAAAAGCCCCGTCCGTGTTCTGTCGTCGAAAACCGTCTTTCATGGTCCTGTGTTCAACGTGGTCACTGACCAGGTGGAAGAACCGGGCAATATTCTTGTCCGCCGTGATGTGGTGCGCCACTCCGGCTCCATCGTGATTCTGGCGGTGGATGACACCGCACGCACGCCCACGGTCCTGCTGGAGCGCCAGTACCGGCATCCCGCTGGACAACGTATGTGGGAACTCCCCGCCGGGAGCTTGGATCCCGGAGAAGACCATCTGGCCGCAGCCAAGCGAGAGTTGATGGAAGAGACCGGTTACACGGCAAAAAAATGGCAGAAGGCGCTCTACTTTTATGTAAGCCCCGGATTCCTGGACGAAAGCATGCACGTCTACCTGGCGCGCGGCCTCAAAAAGGGCATAGCGCAGCCGGAAGAAGATGAGCGCATCGCCGTTCGCTTCTTTCCTCTGGAGCAGGCTGTGCGGATGGCCATGACGGGGAAGATTATCGACGCTAAAACCATTGCATCACTCCTCTGGCTGGCGCAAAAACCCTCCCGTCGATAAAGAAACGCTTTTGCAAATCGAGACCAATTTGGCACGAAATACCGCTTTTCCACAGGGGTGAAACGCGCGCGTTCCTTGTAATCCCTTGTCATTTAGCCATTTAGATGAGTTGACATCACGCCCTGATGAAGGCAGAATAAGTCCAAAGCCAAGGTAGCAGGTATCAGACGTACGTGCCAGGAAAAACCAGGAACTAAACAAGCCAGGAACTCTGGCTTAGTACGTCCATCCTTAAGCAGTTGGCAAACCCAAGAGAAGAAAAAATTGGTCCGTGAGGCCGCAGCAAGACCGTGTCTTCAGGACTGCCCGGGAGTAAGGAACGTGTCTCGAATCAAAGGTAAAGTGAAATGGTTTAATAACGCAAAGGGCTTTGGTTTCATCGGCCGCGATGATGGTCCCGATGTGTTCGTCCACTACAGTGCCATCCAATCCGAGGGTTACAAGAGCCTCCAGGAAGGCGATGATGTTGAGTTCGAAATTGTCCAGGGGCAGAAAGGCCCCCAAGCGGAGAGCGTGACCAAAGCACAAGCCACGCAAACTGCCTGATTTACTGGTCCACCATTCGAATTCAGAGACCCGGTTGCCCCCATAGCCGGGTCTTTGGTCAGGTCCATGTCGCCGCGCTCCGGACCACAAAGGAGCACGGTAAATACTGAGTATTTGTAGTGAAGCCATAGCGCCGGACACGGTGAGCCCATGCTGCTCCGCCGGTCGGCGCATAGGTTTTTTCTGCGCAGATTGAATTCTAGTTGCCGTTCTTCTGCAACGTGATTTCACGCTTGGCTTGGCATTCCGCGGCAGGGTCCATGATGGCAGTGCCCGCCAGCGTTCCCTTGGTCGCGTGAAATTCTATTGGTGGATTGCGAACCTTAGCCGGGATGCCGATAAATTTTCCCTTGCCCTGCGTATTGGTGTAGACGCCCATATCCAGCTTGTGTGCGCCGACAAATCCATAGGCCATGTGCACGTTGATCAAGGCGGAGAATACCGGCTTGGCTTCAGAGTCAGTGACCGTGAACTCAACCGAACAAGGGCCTGCCGCTCCGTCCGTGACAGGTATGTCTTCCGCTGGTTGCGTTTGAGGTGCTTGTTGCGACTGGGCTAAGGAAAGCAGGAAGGCTAACGTCAAGATCAGAGATGGAGCATAGCGCGCGGCTGTGCGCGTTTTCATTATTCACCCCGAGACGATTATAACCGGGGGCGCGACTCTTCAACGACGGGGTTGCAGCGGTCTACCGGGACCTGTTTTACCAGGACCTCTTCGATGGCATCCAGGAGAGACTGGGAGTTTTGCAACACTGTGTCTTTTTCCACAAAGCCGGACGCTCCGTCGCGCCGCAAGTTGGCCTCGTTTTTCTGCGAGAGACTTGTCAGTATGATCACCGGAATATGCTCGGTGGCTGGGTCCCGTTTCAGGGCCCGGAGCACTTCGAGTCCGCTCAACTTGGGCAGCATCATGTCCAGAAGGATGACGTCGGGGTGGCATTGGCCGGCGAGTTGTAAAGCTTCATGACCATCACCTCCGCCCACCACGTTATATCCAGCCTTGGCCAGGATATGCTGGTTGGCGATCCGCAGAAATTTGCTGTCTTCAACTAGAAGCACCGTTTGCACGCGCAGCCCCCCTTAGAACTTCCTCACTAGTATTATCGGCCAGGAGTTTGAGTACTTTAGCTTGCAGGGGAAGAATGGGAGGAATCTTTAGATCGGGGGATCGCCGTGATCGCGCGTGATCGGGTGATCGGAAAAACAAGAAACAATGTTCTTGGTACTGCGTAAAGGCTTTTCCTCGATTTCCTGTACGCCACCGCTTTTCCGATCTACCGATCACGCGCGATCACGGCGATTCCCCGATCACGGCGATTCCCCCGATCTTCCTCCCTGTCCCGCTTACATTTAGAATTGCTGCTGCCCATGGACAACAAAACTATTGCCACCATTTTTTACGAGACCGCTGACCTGATGGAGGTTGCGTCGGAAGATTCTTTCCGCATACGTTCCTATCGCCGCGCGGCTGAGGCGCTGGAGGGCCTGACGCAGCAGGTTGCCGAGATTTACCAGGATGAAAAAGCGCTGCTGGCTATTCCCGGCATCGGCAAGAGCATGGCCACTAATATTCGCGAACTGGAGAGCACGGGCAAACTGACACTCCATCAAGAGATGTTGAAGAAATACCACCCCGCGATGCTGGAATTGCTCAAAATCTCCGGGCTGGGGCCAAAGACGATTGCGCTGATTTGGGACAACTTCCACATCTGCGACGTTGAAGGCGTGCACAAGCTGGCCAGTGAAGGCAAGCTGCGTACGCTGCCCCGGCTGAGCGAAAAGTCCGAGCAGAAGATCATGAAGGCCATCGAAAGCTACCGGCAGCTGACCGGGCGGTTTCAGATCGACGCGGCCGATGCGGTCGCGCACAAGCTAATCGAACTGCTCACGCCGCTGCCGGGCGTCGAGAAGGTAACACCGGCAGGCTCCCTGCGCCGAGGCAAAGAGACTGTGGGTGATCTCGACCTTCTGGTTACAGGGAAATGTGGCGCCAATGAATCGCAGCGGAACAAAGTGATTGATACCATCCTGAGTTTTCCCGGCATCATGGACGTGCTGGCCAAAGGTGAAAACAAAGTCAGCTTCAAGCTGCGTAGCGGCATGCAGGTGGATGTGCGCGTGCTTCCGCCGGAGTCTTTTGGCGCCGCCCTGCTGTATTTTACCGGCTCCAAAAACCACAATGTCACGTTGCGCCAGCGCGCGCTCAAACTGGGCTACACGCTGAATGAATACGACCTGGTGCGCATGGAAGACAACAAGCGCATGGCCGGGAAGACCGAGGAAGAAATCTATAAAAAGCTTGGCCTGGAATACATTCCGCCCGAGTTGCGGGAGATGGGCGGGGAACTGGAAGCGGCGGAAGAAGGCCGCCTGCCCGAGTTGATTACCGAAGCTGACATTCAGGGCGACGTCCACATGCATACAGTGGAGACCGATGGTAAGTGCACCATTGAAGAGATGGCGGAAGCGGCCCGTGAGCGCGGCTACAAATACATGGCCATCACGGACCACTCCAAGAACCTGGCCTTTGCCAACGGACTGGATGACAAGCGCGCCGTGGAGCACATCAAGAAGATCCGCGCCGCGGCCAAGGTGACGGAAGGCATCACTATCCTGGCCGGTATTGAAGTGGACATTCTGGCTGAGGGCGAACTCGATCTTTCGGATTCCGTCCTGGAGCAGATGGATATCGTCATCGCCAGCGTACATTCGCACTTCAACCAGGATGCGCCGCAGATGACGGACCGCCTGCTGCGTGCCATTGCGAATCCCAACACTTCGTTAATCGGGCATCCCACCGGACGGCAGCTCCTGCGGCGCGAGGCTTATATGTTTGACCATGACAAGGTATTTACCGCCGCAGCCAAAGCCAGTGTGGCCATGGAGCACAACTCCTATCCTGATCGTCTGGATCTGAGCGACCATCTCTTGCGCGTGGCCCATGCGAAGGGAGTGAAGTTCGTCATTAATACAGATGCGCACCATACGTCGCACATGAGTAACATTCGCTATGGGGTTTTGCAGCTTCGTCGGGCGTGGTTGACTAAGCACGACGTACTGAACACGCTGCCAGCGACGGAGTTTGCCAAAGTTGTGCGACGGGGAAGGCCGGTGCTGGCGGAGATAAAAGGCGCAGCGATCAAAGCTGGAACCCTGAAACCGCAGGTGACTGCGAAAGCACGGGCCGGCGCAAAGAAGTAATTGGACGACGTGCGACGCTTTGCTTTGACTGGCAGGGCGCCGTACTCGATGGCCTTTAACAATCTTGCAAGAGTATGCTGTCTCCAGGAGAACTCCATGCCTGACAATGCTGATCCAAGCCCCGCGCAGCCTAGCCAGCCTCATGCCGGCCATATCCCGATCACGGAAGAGATGGACAGCGCCAAGTGGACCATGCCGCCCATGATGACCGTGCTGTCTGTTGCGGGAGTGCTTGCGATGGTGGTTGCGGCGGGGTTTTTCTTTGCCTGGAGCCATGCTCGGAGCCATCCGCCGGCGGCGCTCTCCATCACCAAAGTGGCCACAGCGGACATGCAGGACAACATCATGGTGGCTGTTCAGGTGAAGATCGACAACCAGGGCGAAAATGCGCTACAGATAAAAAACATTGAAGCTGAATTGGAAGGAGCCGACGGCAAGAAATACCCGGACCACGCCGCGTCTTCCAGTGAGGCCGTCCGCTATTTTCAGGCGTTTTCTTCTCTGTCTGAAGCCAAGGCGGAGCCACTCCGTGAGGAGCTGAAAATTCCCGCCAAGACTTCCTACACGGGCGTGTCTATTTTTGCGTATCCCCTGGATAGGACCGCGTTTTACCGGCGCAAATCATTGACGTTGCGCATTCAGTTGTATGACGAGTCCACGCTGGTGGTGACCCAGTAAGCTGGCGGCTTTGTTTTCATTCGCGCGCACTCCAAGACTGTTTTGACATCAAAGAATTTTATCCTTGACATTTGATTTGGGTGATAGACAATGGCCCCCTCAGGGATGGTGAAACTCCGAATCGAATGTTCGCCTGTCTCTAACAGTAATGACCCGAACGAACGTTCGTAAGACTCCCTTCCCCAGGAGCAGACTATGAAAGCGCGCTTTGCGTCCGGTCTTTTACTCGTCTTCGTCTTGGTTCTTTCCTGTGGGGCGGTGTTTGCGCAAGGAGCCTCTGACGCTCAATTGAACGGCACCGTCCGCGACCAAACCGGAGGCGTGATCGTCAAAGCTTCCGTGACGCTGCGTAACGTGGACAACAACCAGGTCTACAAAGCCACCTCCAACAGCACCGGGTTTTATATTCTGACCAGCGTGCCGCCTGGAAATTACGAATTGACGGCCGAGTCTCAGGGATTTGCCAAGTACTCGCAGACTGGACTCGTGTTGCGTGTGGCGCAGACCGCTACTATTGATATGTCTTTGAAGGTTGCGGGGACCACCCAGGAAGTTACGGTAAGCACAGATGCGCCGGTGATCGAACCCACGCGCACCGAAATCAGCCAGGTGATTGAGGCGCAGCAGATCCAGTCTCTGCCGATCAGCGGACGCCTGTTCACGGACTTTGCCTTGCTGAGCCCCGGCGTGACCACCGGACGCATCGGCCTGCAATCCACGTTTACTGACCCTTCGGTTACGCGTATTTCTTTTGGCGGCCAGCGCGACCTGAACAACAGCGTGACCGTGGACGGCGCCGACAACATCAATACGGCCACGGGATCACAACGGGCCACGCCCTCACAGGAAGCGGTGAGTGAATTTCGTGTGGTCAACAACAGCTTTGCCGCGGAATACGGCCGCGCGCTTGGCGGGATCGTCAACATTGTTACCAAATCGGGGACCAACGATTTTCACGGCTCGATCTACGAATACCTGGAGAACGATGCTTTTAATGCCAAATCTATTCTGGCCCAGCCTGGATTTGATACTTTGCGGCAAAATCAGTTTGGCGGCACGCTGGGCGGGCCGGTGCGCAAGGACAAATCGTTTTTCTTTATCAACTATGAAGGACAGAGGCGCGCCCAATCTCCTACCTATCCTGGGTTACTGACAGCAAACCTGGGTGCGATCAATGCACTGAAAGCCAGTTTCGGCATCGCGCCGGAAAATCTGAACGTGCTGAAGACCGCGGACATCAACAACGGCTTCATCAAGTTTGATCAGCAGCTTAGTGAGAAGAACCGGCTGGCGGTCCGTTATTCCATCCAGGACGCCACCAACCTGAACATGCTGGTAGGCGAGACCTTGGACGGAGGCGGCATTGGCGCGCCGAGCAGCGGACGTAACGGCGACCTGCGCGACCAAGACATAGTCGGCACCCTGACCACGCAGCTTAGTGAGTCCAAGGTGAACTCCGCGCTGTTCCAATGGGCGCGGCGCAACTACGGATTTGCCGGAGTCACCGGCCAGCCGAATCTGGATGTGCCTAACCTGTTGCTTCTGGGGCACAACTTTGGAGCATTTGATCGTTACAACGAGACGCGTTACCAGTTTTCCGATACGTTTTCACTGATTCACGGCAAGCACTACGCCAAGTTCGGTTTTGACACCAACTACGTGCGCAACTTTGTGATCTGGCCGGGATTCACTCCGGCACGCATCATCTTCCCCAGCCTGGACGACCTGCTGGCCTCCGGCAAAGCTGGATGGGGATCGACGCCATGCCCGGCGCCGCTGACTGGCTTGACCGCGCCTTGCCTGGCTGCGTTTTTCTGGGGCGCTCCCATCGGGCCAGGTCCGTTTAATCCCAACGCGGCGTCGCCTTCCGTACCCACCACCTGGGACAACGCTTTCCTGGCTTCTCAGGCGCCGAACTTCTTCGTCAATCTGAATCACAGCTACTATGGATTCTTTGCCCAGGACCAGTACCGCGTTACTTCCAAGCTTACGTTGAACTATGGCCTGCGTTATGACGTTGAAGCCGGGCTCGGTTTCTTCATCAAGGGCGACCACAATAATTTCCAGCCGCGTGTTGGCCTGGCCTATTCGCCTGACTCCAAGACTGTGATCCGCGCCGGATACGGGATCTTTACCGACAAGTACACGCTTACGTTCTTCTTTGTTCCAGCGCCACAGCGCCCGCCGGTGATCGCCGGTCTGCCCACGGTCAAAAATCAAGTCACCGGAACGTGGCTCCTGAACAGCATGTTCCTGCCCACGCCGTGCGTCATTGTCGGTTGTCCCGCACCGGGGCCAAATTTGCCTCCGGGAACGGTGCCCCCTCCGCTGCTGACCGCGGCGTTTGAGAACCTGATCAACAATGGCTCGTTCCCGAACAACTCGCTCTTCGTACAGGGGGGAACAGCGGTGGACCCCAACCTGCGCTCTCCTTACACCGAGCAGACGAGTCTGTCGATTGATCGTACCCTCGGCAAAGGGCTGACTCTGAGTGCTGGCTACATGTTTGTCGCCGGACACAAACTGGTGCGGCCGATTGATCTGAACGTTGGCCCGCCTGTGGGCGTTGATCCCACCACGGGGAAAGATATTTACGCTTTTGCTATCAATGATCCCAACATCCCGGCGCCTCCCGCGGGCTCGCACGGCACCAATGGAATTTTTTATTTCACTGATTCCACTGGAAACTCTGTCTATCACGGTCTGACCATCCAGGCGATTGAAAAGGCAGGCAAGTATTTTTCGCTGAACGCAAACTACACGTGGTCACACACGCTTGACGATGGCACATTTGTGACCTTTGTTAGCACGCCGCAATCGAACGCACAGAGGAACCTGGAACGCGCCAACTCCAACCAGGATGCACGCCACAGATTTGTGGCCAACTTTGTAGCCGACGCACCACAGCAGTGGAAAGCGTTGCGCAACTTTGAACTCAGCAGCATCATTACCCTGCAATCGGCCCGGCCGTTCACGTTGTTCACCGGTTTTGACGCCAATAACGACGGCAACCCGGTCACCGACCGCGTGGGTACTTCACCGCGCAATAGTTATCGCGGCGACAATCTGCAAACCGTGGACCTGCGTGTCTCGCGGCTCATCCACCTGGGCGAGAGGGGCAAGTTGAACCTCTCGTTTGACGCCTTCAACCTGTTTAATCACACCAATGTCGACGAAGTGTTTTCCGTTTACGGAGCGCCTTATTTTATCCCTGGCCAGCCCGTGCCGCAGCACTTTGGCGATAACGGCTTTTCGCCCAGCGGCGCCGTGGGCGTGCCCAGGACCGTATTCAACGCAAGACAGCTTCAATTCGCGGCGAAGTTTATTTTCTAGAATTTGCCCCAAGTAATCAGGAAAGAGACGATGCTCAGCACCGTCTCTTTTTTGGGCGCATTTCAGCGCGAGTTTTGCCGTCGCGTTTTGACTCGTCAGCGGAGAAAAGCTATAGTCGATGTAGCGCGAAGGGCGCATCCAGTCCGCGGAAAGGGCCTTGCCCACCTTGACCTAAATATCGAAGGTTACGATCCTTCTTTTTAGCCTGATTCGGGCGGACTCCAGGCGCGGTTACGAAAGGAAGGTCGTAATGGATGCCAAAGAACTACCTGCTCGCCCCAACCTGGAGTATTACAAGAATCTCGCCAAGGACCTCCTCCGGGCCTACACGTCAGAAGACTCCGCTTCGCTACAGCGCATCGGGGAACACTTCAACCAGCCATTGACTTGGGACAGGCTGCGTGAGGCGGCACAGAGGCGTTTGCGCAAGCTGAAGGGCTCCGCGAGCCCAAGCGCTAGGTTTGGGCTCGCCGATGGCCAATTCCTCATTGCCCGCTCGTATGGCTTTGAGAGCTGGCCTAAGTTCAAAAAACATATTGAAGCAGCGCTGCGCAAGAATTCCCCTGTCTCAAAATTCGAATTGGCGGCAGACGCCGTTATCGCTGGTGATATCGCCACGCTAGCGCGGTTCCTATACGAAACCCCGGAGTTGATTCGAGCGCGTTCGACACGGGCGCATCAGTCCACGCTGCTGCATTACGTTTCTGCCAATGGAGTTGAGGACTTCCGCCAAAAGACGCCCAGCAACGCAGTTGAGGTGGCGAAGATCCTGCTCCAAGCCGGCGCTGAGGTCGATGCGGAAAATAATCCCGGGCACGGCACGACGCTGGGTCTGGTGGCAACCAGCTTCCATCCGGCGCAGGCGGGTGTGCAAATTGCCTTACTCGAAACTTTGCTTCAAGCCGGAGCTTCGCCGGACGGTCTCCCTGGAGGATGGAACCCATTGACGGCGGCCCTGGCAAACGGACGCGGAGACGCCGCCGCGTTTCTCGCCCAGCGTGGCGCAGGGTTGGACCTTGAGGGAGCAGCCGGAGTGGGGAGGCTCGACGTGGTAAAAAGCTTCTTCAATGAAGACGGCACTCTGAGATCGAATGCGACGCAAGAGCAAATGAAGTCGGGTTTTGCCTGGGCCTGTGAATATGGTCGAACCGGCGTCGTCGATTTTTTCTTGCAGCAGGGGATTAACGTGGGCACACGGCTCCGGCACGACGGAGAGACAGCACTGCACTGGGCCGCATATAACGCACATGTTGATTCGGTCAAATTGCTTTTGCAACGAGGAGCGCCTGTTAACGCGAAAGATGAAAGTTACGAAGGAACGCCCTTAGGCTGGGCCCTCTACGCTTGGAGTGGTCCGCCGCCGGAAGCCAAGCGTGATCACTACTATGAGGTCGTGGCGCTTCTGGTTGCCGCAGGTGCAACCGTCGACACGGCATGGCTTGATGATCCCCGACGCGAGTCGCCGATCACTGAAAAGCTGCGCGTTGATCCTTGCATGCTGGCGGCGATTCGACAACACCCAAAATCAATATGAGCATGCATCCATGCGTTACCGAACGGCTTCTGTCACCGGGCCGTAGCTTGTTGCCGTAGGCAGGCTTGATCTGTTTGTGGGATGCAGGAAGATTGCCTGCGTACGGGGTGCTATTGGAGCCTCCAAGCTTCTTTCGGCCAGAGATCCGTCATCCCGACGGCCGGCCTACTTGCCGCTGATGACTGCGCGTCCTTAAAAATACACGGAGACTTGGGATGACGATTGTTTTGGAGACGTAGCCCTAGCGCTCAGATCTGGCGGACTTATCGTGAAAATTCAAGCGAATTTGAGTCGTCGTCTCCACTGGTTGTCCTTGTAAAGTAGCCGGTTTGAATTTCCATTCTTTGATTGCGTCTAAGGCGGAGGCGGAGAAGACCGGGGGGCCGCTGACCACGGTGGCCTTCACCACATTGCCCTCTTTGTTCACCAGCACTTTTAAGACGACTGTCCCTATAATGCGCTTCTCTCTGGCTTCAGGCGGATAGACCGCTGGAACTGTACGGACAAGCTGGAGCGGTTGAGACTCCTCAGCCGACACTTTCTCAGTCGATACTTTCTCAGCGCGCAGACGCCGCGCGGCGTCGGCCAGGCTCTCCTGCTGCGGAGCCTCGTCTTTCTGGCTGTCCGGTTTAGGGTTTGTTTGGCCCTGCTGCGGGTAAGCGGCACCGGGCAACAGCAGGACAATCACAACAATCACAAAAAACTCAATTTTGCTTTTCACTTGCCACGCCTCCGCTCGATGATACTGTCAAAAATATTAGAGAATGAATTGCTGTTTTAACGGGTGGCTTCCATCACCGGCTCGGTGCTCATCATTGCAGCGGCAGGCTTGACCTGCTCGTGGGCTGCCGGGAGATTGCCTGCGTAAGGATGATCGTTGTGGGTGCGGAACGGCAGTCTGAACTTGCGGGTGATCTCCGGCCAGAACTCACGCACCACGTCCCACGCCATATCATTGGCCACGCTAAAGCCGACGTGGTTCGCCGTGGGGCCGAATCCTCTGCGATTGCCGGAATGATACAGGTTGCCCAGAGCGCTGGAACTGGTGACGGAGAACCATTCCGAATAATTTAACCGGCGTTTACCGGAATCACTTTGAGCAACAAAACGGTGGACTAGAGCGTGGCCAAGGCGCGCCTTGGCTGGCCCTTCCGCCATACGGTAGTAGCGCGGGTCCTGATGGAAAACAGCTGGATAGAGGAACGTGCCAAAAAAATCTCCGGCCACGTTATCGATGATCGCGGCGGAGTAGCGTTTGCCGTATCCGGCAAGGCCTTGTTTGTCGGCGGCATCGTCTCGCGAAAGCTGCGCGGCACCGGCGCTCCAGGCGGCGCTAAAAAGATTGATGGGATCGGCGCTGTCCTGCGCGAACAGGCGGAACTTGTCGGATGCATCCATGGAGCAAGGCCTTAAGCCTGAGTGATGGCGTGGCACGTGCACCGTGGAATTTTCTACTCTTTGGGAAAAGCGCCCTACGATGCGGTTGAGAGGGCCGTTGTAATCGTCGACGTCGAACGGCTCCACAAACTTGGCGCAAGGCGGCGTGGCTGGACGGATGAGTGCAGGTGAACCGAGCGCTACTTCGGGCGTCATATTGCTTGGAGTCATACCGATAAACCGTGGCATGGACTGAGCACCGGCCAGGCTGCTGCCAGCCAAAATACTCCCAAGCACCAACTGCCGCCGAATTCTGCTTATGATTTGCTGCACGGGTACTCCAAAACAAACACCACTTTACTGAATAGGTTCCTGTGGCCGTCAGATTACCGAGGTAGATGTTCGGATTACCAATGGAGATGGCCGGTTTCGTGCTGAAATGCGCAAGCCATACAAAGTAAAGCTTTTATACGAAAGCCCACAAGCGGGCATTTATAATGCCAGCCATGCGAACGGACTGGGCCCGACAGGAAATCGCCACCCTCTACCATCAGCCACTCCTGGACCTTCTAATGCAGGCGCAAAAGGTCCATCGTGAGTTTCATCCCGCCAATGAAGTTCAGATGTGCCGGCTGCTTTCCATCAAGACGGGTGGATGCCCGGAAGACTGCGCGTATTGCCCGCAGAGCGCGCATTACCCCACCGGCGTGGAGCGGCAGCCCCTGATGGACAGCGACCAGATTCTGCCGGCCGCGCGTAACGCCAAAGCTGACGGAGCAACGCGTTTTTGCATGGGCGCCGCCTGGAGGCAAGCGCCTCAGGGCCGCGAGTTTGAGTCCGTGTTGGAGTCCGTGCGCGCCGTGGCCGCGCTGGGCATGGAGGTATGTTGCACTCTGGGCATGCTCACTGAATCCCAGGCGGTGCAACTGAAAGAAGCCGGAGTCACTGCGTACAACCACAACCTGGATTCCGGGCCGGAGTTTTACGGCGACATCATCAGTACGCGGACCTATCAGGACCGCTTGAACACCATTGCCGCAGTGCGCAAAGCCGGCATCACGGTTTGCTGTGGCGGGATCCTGGGCATGGGTGAAACCGATCAAGACCGCATCGGCCTGCTGCATCAGCTGGCCACGCTGGACCCTCATCCGGAGAGCGTGCCGGTGAATATGCTCGTCCGCGCGGAAGGCACGCCGCTGGCGGAGCAACCCGATCTTGATCCGTTGATTATGGTGCGGACCATCGCGTGCGCGCGAATCCTGATGCCACGGTCGATGGTACGCCTGGCTGCGGGCCGTGCTCAGATGACGCGTGAAGCCATCCTGCTGTGCTTTCTTGCCGGGGCGAATTCAATTTTCTCCGGAGAGAAACTGCTGACCACGCCCAATCCCGCGCCTGATGAGGACTCTGACTTGTTGCGAGAGCTTGGCTTGAAGCCAATGGGTCCGAAAGAGTCGGAACAGCCGGTCTATGCGGAATAGTGAACTATTGCAGCGAATGGCAGGGCGTCTTTCTGAGCTGAAGCAATGCTCGCACTTGCGTGTGCCTGCGGAAGTTGCCGGGGTGAACCTTTGCTCCAACGACTATCTGGGCATGGCTGCCGATCCTCGACTGAAAGCCGCTCTGATTGAAGCAATTGAAACCGGTGATCGAACCGGCTCCACCGGTTCGCGGTTGTTGAGCGGACATCATGCGGCGTGGGACGAACTGGAAGCTGAGTTTGCAACTTTTGCCGGACGGGAGTCCGCATTGTTCTTCAGCTCCGGCTATGCCGCCAACACCGGACTTTTAAGCGCGCTGCTGACCTCCGGCGACGTTGTTTTTTCCGATGCTTCCAATCATGCCAGCATTATCGATGGCGTTCGCCTGACGCATGCGCAAAAAATCATTTATCCCCATTGTGATTTGGGTTTCCTGGAAGACGCTCTGCGCCGGCATTCGCATGATTCCGGAGCGCGTGTGATTGTGACGGAAAGCATCTTCAGCATGGACGGCGACCGCGCTCCTCTGCGCGCGCTGTTTGACCTTGCGCAGAAATATGGAGCTGAGGTGGTGGTGGATGAAGCGCACGCCACCGGCATCTGTGGCCCGCAGGGCCGCGGGGAACTGGCTGCGCTGGGACTGGAGGACCAGGCGCTGGCCATTGTCCACACGTGCGGCAAAGCACTGGCCAGCGCGGGTGCATTTGTCTGCGGAAGCCAGGTACTGAAAAAATATTTGATTAACCATGCGCGCAGCTTCATTTTCAGCACAGCACTGCCGCCGTATTTTGCCCGCTACATCAGCACCGTGGTTCGCCTGGCATATTCCATGGAGGCCGAGCGAGCACGCCTTGCCATGCTGGCAACGGAGATGCGGGAGCGCCTGCGCGCGCTAGGGTTTGATTGCCGCGCCAGCAGTTCCCATATTGTCCCTTTGGTGATCGGTGGCAATCAAGAGACCCTGCATCTGGCGGCGGCTCTTCAGGAGAGCGGCTTTGCGGTGCGTGCGATCCGGTCGCCGAGTGTCCCCACGGGAACGGAGCGGCTCAGGCTCTCCCTGACTGCCCGGATTTCTCTGGCTGACGTGGAACGCTTCTGCGCGACTCTCTCCGCCGTTTCCGTGCTGGCATAAAATCGCATGTCTCAAGGGTTCTTCATTACCGGAACAGATACCAACGTCGGCAAGACCGTTCTTTCGGCTTTGCTGTGCGCGGCGCTGCCGGCCCGTTATTGGAAGCCGATCCAAACCGGCTCGAGTGAAGGAACGGACCGAGAGCAGGTGATGCGCTGGACAGGCTTAACCACCGATCTGGCCTCAACTGAGGCTTATATTTTTCCAGATCCTGTTTCACCTCATTTGGCGGCCAGGAATGCCGGCGTTGAGATTTCTTTGGATACGATCAGCCTGCCGAAAGATAGCTCCGATCTACCTCTCATCGTGGAGGGTGCGGGTGGCGTGCTGGTACCGGTCAACTCGCGGCAAGTCATGGTGGACTTGATGGCCCGCGTATCTCTTCCGGTGATTTTGGCGGCGCGAAGCACGTTAGGGACCATCAACCATACGTTGCTCTCGCTGCGCGCCTTGCGTGAGGCTCGATTGTCCGTCCGCGGCGTGGTGTTGATAGGTCCGGAAAATCTGGAAAATCAAAAAGCGATTGAGCATTACGGGCAGGTGCGCATCGCGGGGCTGATTCCGGAGCTGAAAGAGATCAATCAACAAACGCTGTGTGACACATTCGCCAAGAATTTCAGCCGGGAGCTATTCGCATGAGCGCCGCGGCCGGCTTGAAGATCTGGCATCCATTCACGCAGGCGCATGTTGATCCGGAGCCGCTGCGCGTGGTCCGCGCCCAGGGCGTGTATCTGTACACGGAAGATGGCCGCCAGATCATCGACGCAATTTCTTCCTGGTGGGTCAACCTTCACGGCCACTGCCATCCCAGGATCGTTGCCGCCATTGCCGCCGAAGCGCAGAAGCTCGACCACGTCCTGCTGGCTGGATTTACTCATCCGCAGGTGGAGCGACTGACGCAAAAATTGCGCCGTGTGGTCCCGGCCCCGCTCGCGCACATTTTTTATTCTGACGATGGCTCCACGGCCGTGGAAGTGGCGCTGAAGATGGCGGTCCAGTACTGGCGCAACCGTGGACGTCCGGCCAAGCAGGGAATCGTTGCGCTGGAACATGCTTATCACGGGGACACCGTGGGCGCCATGTCAGTAAGCGCCGACTCCGGCTTCACCGACGCTTTTGCTTCTTTCCGTTTTCCCGTGCACCGCGCGCATTCCGCTTATTGCCTGCATTGTCCGGTGGGCAAGGAGCGCGACTCCTGCAAGATTGACTGCCTGCAATCCCTGGCGCAGTTGCTGCAACAGAAAGGCCCGGAGATTGCCGCGGTGATCGTGGAGCCTTTATTGCAAGGCGCAGGCGGCATGATTGTTCATCCGGTGGAATTTCTTCAGGGCGTGCGGGCGCTTTGCGATGAGCATGACGTGCTGCTGATTGCTGATGAAGTGCTCACTGGCTTTGGCCGCTGCGGCAAAATGTTTGCCTGCGATGTAGCCGGTGTTGTGCCTGATCTGATGTGCGTCTCCAAGGGGATTACCGGAGGTGTGTTGCCGCTTGGGGCCACGCTGTGCACCAGTAACATTTATGAACAGTTTGCCGGCGAAGGGCGCAGCTTCTTCCATGGGCATTCCTACACAGGAAACCCGCTGGCTTGCGCCGCGGCTGTGGCCAGCCTTGAGGTCTTTGAGAATGAAGATGTGTTTGCCCGCATCAACGCAATCGCTGCACAACACGCGCAACGGTTGCAGCGTCTGGCTTCCCATCCGCGCGTGGATGGTGTTCGCTACATCGGCGCTGTGGGCGCCATTGAATTGAAGGCGGATGATCCCGGATATTTCTCGTCGCTAAAACCGCGGCTTTACAAATTCTTTTTGGACAAAGGCGTGCTGCTGCGGCCGCTGGGCAATGTGATCTATGTGCTGCCGCCTTATGTGATTACGCAGCAAGAGCTGGATCATGTGTACGATGTGGTTGAAGAGACGTTGGAATCGCTGGCCAGCGTTCCTACGCCGAGCCATCGGTAAAAACAACGCTGTATAATTAGCCTCCGCAAGTGGAGGTTCTTAAAGATGAAAGCAAATATTTCCTCCGGTCTGCTCCTGGTTCTGCTGCTCGCGGTGTTACCGGCCGCAGGCAAAGAAATCCACGCCACTGTGGTGTATGACGACGTGGCCACCGGCATCGATTCAGCGCGCGAGGATGCAGACCAGCTGTGGATTACCACCGCTGACCTCACGCGGGCCACGCGATTTGAAGTGAAGCCACAGGGCGTCTGTCGTGACGTGCTGTGCTTCCCTCTGCCCAAGGCGAAGAAACAGGAGTTTTTGCACCAGGACGCCGGCAAGACCTGGTTCAACCTGACCGCGTTTGCCCGGCTTGTGCGCCAGCCGGTAGCGCATGATGCGGCGCTCTCCACATGGTATTTTGGCCTGCGCTCTGACCAGAACCAGACATTAAGTTCGCTCTACGCACCGGATTTCACTTTGCCGGACATCAACGGCAAACAGCACTCGCTCTCCGACTTCCATGGCAAGAAGGTCTTGCTCGTAACATGGGCCTCATGGTGAGGATGCCGCTTTGACCTGCCGGTCTGGCAGGCAATTTACCAGCAACTCAAAGACAAGAATTTTGAAATTATCTCTGTGGCCCAGGATACTGGCGGAGCCAAAGACGCCGGCCCGTGGATCGACCCGCTCAAGTACAGTGAGGCGGGAAAAGAAATGCCCAAAGAAGTTCTGGAGACGGCCAGGAAAACCGGGCCGCTGACCTACACTGTTCTTATCGACGAGAAGCATCTTGTCTCCAAGCTGTACAACATGGTCAACGTTCCCACCGGTGTTTGGATCAACGAGAAGGGAAGGATCGTCCGTCCGAATGAAGTCGCTTTTGCTGACGACCGGTTCAAAGGTTTTAGCGGCCTTGATTCCGCGCCATATCTCAACGCCATCAAGGACTGGGCGGAAAAGGGCGACAAGAGCATTTACGCCATGAGCGAAGACCGCTTGCGGGAGAAGTTGGCCGCGCAGAATCCAGATTTCGCTCAAGCCGCCGCCGAGTTTGGCCTGGGAGAGCAACTCTACAAGGCCGGCAATTTGCCTGAAGCCATTCCGCACTTCAAGGAAGCGCAGCGTCTCAATCCCAGGAGCTGGAACTACAAGCGGCAAGCGTACAAGTTATCGGGCGAGAGCGACTACGGCACCACCTTCGCGGAGGAAGTGAAAAAAGCCGGCGGCAGTAAAGTGTATTACCCGCCTCCGGAACTGCCCAAGACCGGCGAACCGGAGAAAAAGCCGTAAGCGTTCGGCAGTTCCTCACGAGCAAAGCTACTGAAGAAAATCACCCATTGAGGATGCAGTAGCCGAAGCTCCCGGCAGGTCACTTACTCTCAGTGTATCCAGTACCAGGCGCAACAAGGATTGGTGCTGGAAGGTCACAGGGGAACGAAAGCCAGGCTTAACGTGCGGGCCCACCAGCACGGTCGCAATGTGTCCGCCGCCGTTGGTGAAGTCGGTGCTCACGGATTCATCCCAGGTAATCACCAGAAGACTGTTGCCGAAGTTTGGACTATGGATCAGCGGGTCAATGTTGGTCATCAGCCAGTTGTCGACAGCGGTGAGAACCTGAGCATCCGTGCAACTAGGCGCTCCCCCAGGGCAATCATGCCCGTCATCCTGGGAGTTCGGCAGGATGTAGACAAAGTTCGCCAGGGAACTACTCGCCAGGTCCGCGGGAAGCTGGCTGAATGAAACCATGTGCGCGGCCTGTGAGCTTGACCCGGTAACATCACTGAGATAAGCAAAAGGATTGTGACGTTTCAGGTAAAGGCCAGTGCTGGGGCCGGTGTAGCCGGTAGACGGCAGTCCCTCGACGTACGCCTTCCAGGTCTTGCCTGAAGCAGTGAGCGCACGGACAAGGTTATTGTCAGAAACGATTCCGGTAAAGTTGTCGTCCAGGGTCTCAATGTTTCCCGTGGCCAGCATGAAGTAATTCGGAATGGAAGGATGCGCGTCAGCAAAATAGCCGGTGGCCAGCGCATGTTGTGTTGCCAGTGAGTTGAAATAAGGCATGGAAGAACTGCCGACTACCTGCTCATAACTGTGATTTTCCAGCACCACAACAAAGACATGGTCAGACGCGACGACCGCGCCGGAGGCGGGCGTGGCAGGAGACGAAACAGATGTGCCTCCGCAACCGAACAAGCCAAGCCCCATGAGGAGGAGCACGGCACGGACAAACATGGATGTGTACTGCATAGAACGCAAACGAGCAGCCCCCACTTACGATGCTATACCTCCGCCGCCGGGTAGTCCCCAAAATAAAAGCAGCGCTGCTGTGAGTGCAGCGCTGCAAGCCAAATCATCCGCGGCCCTTTCTAAATCATCTGTAACTTACCTGCACTCCAGCCTACCGTTAACGTTTGTGATTTCCCCACGGCAGCGGTCAAAGTGCTTAAGGGACGTGTTCCGCCAATCGTTATTTCTTCTCTCGCACCTGGCATAGAGTCTGTCGCCTTCGACATGCTCGTCGCGGCAAGTCTGTCTGTACGAACCATCCGGCACGCGATCGCGTTCATAGCGGCGATCATGGTCCCGGTCGCGATCTCCATCGTGGCGGTCATGATCTTGATCTTGAACATAGGCAGTCACAGGCGCTTGTGCCGCCGATTTGCCCGGATTCCAGAGCGCCGCAGTCAATACAACCAATCCAAACGCATATAGGTAACGCATATCTAAGTATCTCCTTTGCATTTCTTGTCGCGACCCCGGTCGCGGGTAGAGCTGATTTCCGGCAAAAAAGACCGGCCCTTATGAACTTGGATGATCCTGGCGGCTGCAAGGTTGGACAGAAGTTCGTAGTTGCACAGAGCGCGAGTCCGTTCGTTTTGCAGTCAGGAGGAGCGTTCATTGATCCGTGTCCCCACACCAAGATTGTATAGGCCCGCTTTCAGTTTATCTGAGCAAAAGCGCTCACGTCCCGCACACCTTCACGCCGGCAGACACCAAGGCAGGCTGCGCGGATCACATGCAGGACAGATGGTTGCCAGCACGTGCAGCAATTAGCTCCCTGTTGATGGTGAGCAAATGTGTGCAGATCGGCTGAACAAGAGTCGCTCCGAGGACAACCTGAGCACTAATAATGTGAATCAACAAGAGGGAGGGATAATTTATGAAGAAGATGATGTTGTTAACCATGTTGTTGAGTTTAGGTAGTTTCGGCTGGGCCGGCGAAGGCCACCAGGACGCGACTGACCGCCTGAATAACGCAGGCAAAGTACTGCATGAGATCATGAGCGCGCCAGACAAGGGTATTCCAGAAGAAGTGCTGGAACACGCAAAGTGCGTGGCGGTAGTGCCCAACATGATCAAAGGCGGCTTTGTTTTTGGCGGCAAACATGGTAAAGGCGTGGCCACATGCCGGACCGCCAGCGGCTGGAGCGCACCCGCGTTCTTCACGATTGGTGGCGGAAGCGCGGGATTTCAGATCGGCCTGGAAGGAGTTGACCTGGTCATGATTATCCAGACTGAAAAAGGGATGCAACACCTCATTGCAAGCAAATTTGAGATTGGCGCCGATGCGTCCGCAGCGGCGGGGCCGGTGGGACGTCATGCATCGGCCAACACGGACTGGAAACTGGACACGGAAGTCCTGACCTACTCGCGGTCCAAGGGCGCTTTCGCGGGAATATCGTTGGAAGGTGCATCTATACGTCGGGATGACGATTCCACCAAGGAAATGTACGGAGACAAAGTTTCCACCCGGCGTGTGCTGGATGGCAGTGTGCCTGCTCCATCTGAAGCCAGCCAGTTCCTGGCGGCTGTGCGCAATGCAAAGGCCGTAGCTAAAGCAAACGAATAACAGAGGACAGCAAGCTCACTTTAAGTTCTGCCGCAGCATGAACCTCAAGAGTTGCTGGCAGGTGGTTCTTACTGAGAATTTAGCTCGGGGAGAAATTGGCGTTTCCAGACAGAGAATGCTCAGAACGAGCACGGGAGATTAAATATGCTTTGGACAATCGTCGTTATTCTACTGATTATGTGGCTTCTGGGTTTTAGTTTTCACATCGCTGGAGGGTTAGTCCACCTTTTGCTTGTGATCGCGCTGGTGGCTGTAATCATTAACCTGTTGAGCGGACGCCGGACGGTATAAAGCAGCTAATTCCTTGGTAGTCCTTGATGAAGCCACGTTCCAAAGGCCTGCTCAATTGAGTTCTAGCTTCAGCCTTTTGACCAAGTAAAAAAAAGAATGCAGTGAGGTCATGAAAAGGAAAAAATTATGAAAGCTTTCTTTTGGGTAGGAACGATTCTGTTAGCCCTTGGCATTGCCTCACTCGTTGTCCCGATTCCGCATACCGAACGGGAAGGTTTTAAAGCCGGTGGCCTATCTGCGGGCATTGAGACCCACCATCAGGAAACGGTTTCGCCGGTCGTGAGTGGAGTGTTCATCCTTGCCGGAGCGGGCCTGGTGATCGCAGGGAAGAGAAACGGCGCCGCCAGTTGATTCTCCTTGCGGGAATTGAGCCTATGCGCAAAACTGCGACATCATTGATGGTGGTGCTACTGATCGTCTGCATTCTGAGCAGGGCGTGCGGCGGATATTCCGTGCTGACCCACGAAGAAATTGTTGATCTGCTTTGGAGCACACAGATCAAACCCCTTTTATTGGAAAAGTATCCTGGCGCGTCAGAAGACGACTTGCGCAAGGCGCACGCCTACGCCTATGGCGGGTGCCTGATCCAGGACATGGGTTACTACCCGTTCGGGAATAAACTCTTCAGTGATTTAGTCCACTATGTTCGCAGCGGCGATTTTGTTCTTGCGCTGCTTGAAGAGCAGACTGGTCTCAATGAGTATGCCTTTGCTCTGGGCGCACTATCGCACTACGCCTCTGACATCACCGGTCATCCTTTTGTAAATAGGGCTGTCGCGCAGGAATTTCCAAAACTAAGAATGAAATACGGACCGGCGGTCACGTATGAGCAAGATCCAAAGGCCCATATTCAAACAGAGTTTGGTTTTGACGTGGTGCAGGTCGCCAAGCACCGCTATACGTCGGATGCTTACCACAACTTTATCGGGTTCGAAGTCTCCAAACCCGTCCTGGAGCGGGCGTTCCTTAAGACTTATGGGATCAAGTTGGCGGATGTCTTTGGTAGTTTGGATCTCTCCATCGGCACATTTCGCCGGTCCATCAGCAGCATTGTTCCGGAAATGACCCGGGTCGCACTGCTTACCAAAAAAGATGAAATGGTCAAAGAAGACCCCAGCTTTGCCAAGAAGAAGTTTCTGTACAACTTGAAACGCACGGAGTATGAGAAAGAATGGGGCAAGAGCTATCAGAAGCCGGGATGTGGGGCGCACGTTCTGGCCCTGGTTTTCAAGCTGATTCCTAAGGTCGGCCCTTTCAAAGCGATTGCCTTCAAGATGCCAAACCCAGAGACGGAAACTCAATACTTGCAGAGCGTCAACAGCAGCGTGGAGCAATATGGGATTTATCTGCGGGACTTGAAGGCTGGCAAGCTTGCCCTGGAGAATAGAGACTTTGACACCGGCAAGCCCACCACGGCAGGCGAGTACAGGCTGACTGATGAAGCCTATGCGACCCTGCTGAACAAGCTGACCGACGATAAGTTTTCCGATACCACTCTTGCTCTCCAGCAGAACATACTGGCGTTCTACGCGCCCCCGGCTGCACCAATCTTCGACAAGAAGAAACCGGAAAAGAGAGAAAAGACGCTGCGGAGCCTGGAAGAGCTGAGAGCGCTGGGTCTGGAGAAGATCGCAACCGATAGCCCGGCGGGCAGTTGTGGTCTCCAGTTGCCGGTCCGGGAAATTGTGGTCAATATTGCACAGCGGCATTTTGCAAGAGAGAGTACGCTTGGGCGTGTGAAGACCACAACGCATAGAGTTCGCGGGAAATTCCCGTTTCAGCCAGCTGCCTTTCTTGCGAAAATCGGCCTGGGGCGAACAATTGTTGAGTTGAAGAAACAGCAGGCCGTCTTTTCCCAAGGTGACGCCGCCAATGCTGTGTTTTATATTCAAAAGGGAAAGATCAAGCTGGCCGTCATTTCCAAGGGCGGCAAAGAAGCCACCATCGCCTTGCTGGGGGCGGGGAATTTCTTGGGCGAAGATTGTATCGCGGCAGTTCAACCCCGCCGCCTGGCCACCGCGGTGGCCATTACGCCGTCCACCGTGCTCAGGATCGATAGAAGCGAGATGGTGCGGGTGCTCCACGAAGAGAAAGCATTTTCTGATATCTTTGTCGCCTACTTGCTTGGGCGCAACGCTCGCATCCAGGAAGATCTGGTGGACCAGCTTTTTAATTCCAGTGAGAAGCGCCTGGCCCGCGCCCTTTTGCTGCTGGCTCAGTTTGGTAAGGAAGGCGCACCAGACACGGTGATTCCCAAGATAAGCCAGGAAACCCTGGCGGAAATGGTGGGCACAACCCGCTCGCGGGTAAGTTTCTTTATGAACCGTTTTCGCAAAATGGGGTTCATTGAATACAATGGAAAATTGAGTGTTCACAGTTCACTTTTGAATGTCGTCCTGCACGATTGAGAGTTTTTTCAGTCAATTCGAGGGGACGTTCTTCGTTGACTTAGACCACAATGTAGTCCGTCTGAAAGCCTAAGCCACTGCCATACTTAAAGGAGAAAATCGTAGATGACCACCGCAGGTGAAACTTCAGAACCAGGAACGCCACCGAAGGCGCAAGCAAGTTCCCATCAGCATGAGTCTCCGGGGCGTCCCATAGACAAGCGTGCCGCTGCCCGACATGCTAAAAAGAAACAAAGACGCCGGGCGCATCGGGCGACTTTGAAAAGATCGAACACCGGCGGCTAGGTCCCAGCGGCTAAATCAATCGTTCCAGTACAGTAGTGTCAAATTCCATCAGCCCGGATGAGTGAGCTCAAACGGGCTGCCTACCTTCCAGGCTCCGCGGTACTGCTGATCTTGTTCAAATGGCTGGCGTCGGTGATGCGGTAGTCTTTGTATTCAATGCTGAAATCAGCGTGCCCACCCAGGCGGACCGCGGTGTCACTGCGCTGGTGTTCGGGCAGCCAGAAATCATTCACGTTCACATACCGCGTTTCGAGCTTGGTGTCCTTGATCCAGAACGACGGATTTTTTGCCGGCTCTCCCTCAATCCGTCTAACGGCAAATTGTTCCGCGTCCACCCAAATACGGCCTTGAAAGAGATATTTGTTCTTGTTTCTTGGCTTTGCGGAAAGCACGTAGGATGGCCCGCCGGGCCCGTCCTCATAGCCGACGAGAGTCAATTCGTAGTTTTCTTGATTGATGGCGATGCGCTTTTGATTCTCGATCTCGATGGCTTCTTTTTCCGCTTGCAGAAGTTTTTTGAATACCCTGTCAATTAATACTTTGGATCCCGTAACCGATACGATTTCAAACTCCTTGGTTCCTGGAGCCTGGTATTTCACATTTACGACCATCTCCGCCGCCCGGCCACCGGGAAATCCTTTGTAGGTCAGGCGGTAGATCCTGGTGGATTGATAACCGACCAGCGCCTCGGCCCGCTTCAGATTCATGCTGACCAGGTTTTGTACTACCTGTTCCGCGCTCAGTTGGCTGCGCGGGTGCTGGTCCAACACGTTGGCATCTTGTCCCGCCACGGACTGGCCCAGGCCCGCCGCGAAGAGAAATAACATCAGGATGAATAGACTTGGGGAAAGCCGCGTTATGTCTTTTATAGGTAGAACCGGTTTGAAAAGCATTTTCAACCCGCCTGGCGGCCGGAGAAAGGCCGCATTAGAAACGATTACATTTTGAGCTGGGAAAAACTGAGCAATAGTGAACAGAAACACCAGCCCGATGGCTTCTATGCAGACTCAGATAAGCAATGAGGACGGCAGAGGCACAACACGCCATTTTCAGCTTTGCCAAGGAAGGACTAGCTTCCGGCTTGAGGTCGAAATATTATGCGCGAAGGCGGGGAAAGCATCTCCCGGTCAGTCTCTTTTTGTGCCCCATCTTGCAGACCGTGGATATGAGCCTCCCAACAAAATTCCTGGGAAAGACGATTGTTTCTCGCACTTTTCCGCCCTTCGAGGATAAGCTATCAATACCTTCAGGATGCCCAGACGGTTTTTTTGTTGAAAAGGCTTTGAACCCTTTGCGGGTACTTTGTGACACACGTTATATGGAGCATGTGTTGCAGATCGGGGTCCTGGCGGCGGGAGCGAAGCTGCGCATGCAGGAAAATGTTGATCCGGAGCTCGAATGGGTCCGGCGGATCGCCGCTGGCGACCGCGACGCATTTGAGAAGCTCTATGCGGCGTACCAGACCCGTCTGTTTCGCTACCTGCTGCGCATGGTCGGCGACACTGGCACAGCGGAAGAGCTGACCAATGACACCATGATCTCTGCCTGGAAGGCTGCGGGTAATTTTAAGGGGCAATCCAAAGTTTCGACGTGGCTGTTTGCCATCGCCCGCAACAAGGCGTTGAATGCCATGCGCGGCCAGCAGCCGGTCATGGTCGATGTGGAAACCGCGGTCGCCGTGGCTGCGCCGACCGATAGCCCGGAGAAAACGGCAAGCCGCGGCAGCCTGCAAGCGGCCATGAAACAGGCGCTCAACGAGCTCTCCGCCGACCATCGAGAAGTGATGGAGCTTACGTTTTATCAGGAGCTTTCGTACCAGGAGATCGCGGAGATCATGCAGTGTCCGCTCAGTACCGTGAAGACGCGGATGTTTTACGCCAAGAAGAAACTTCAAGAAGTGCTGGAGCAAAGAGGCCTCAGCGGGGAAATATAGCGGGGAAACATCAATGAAACACCAAGAGATCATCGAATCGCTGCCCTGGTACGTGAACGGCACTCTCAGCCAGACAGAGCGCGCGGCTGTTACCCAGCATCTGGCGGGTGGTTGCCGGGAGTGCGCGCAGGAAATTGCCAGCCTGACTGCCATGCGCAAGCTTGTGGTCGCTGTGGGCGATGACGCTCCGGAGCCTTCGCCGTATTTGCTGAACCGTGCGCTGGGACAGATTGAAGACTATGAGCGAACGCGCGTCCAGCAGAAGAAGGCAGAGCCTGCGCAAAACTGGATGAGCACGTTGCGTGAAAGCTGGTGGCCCAAGACCCCGGTCTTCGCGCGCATGGCCCTGGCCGCGCAACTGGCGCTGCTCCTGGTGTTGGGAGCTGTGGCGGTTTACCAGCACAATCACCCGGAAATCGTGTACAAAACCGCATCTGACCCGTCGAACGCGCAAGGCAAAGCGATGATCAGCGTGGTGTTTAACGAGAAAGCATCCGAGCGCGACATCCGCCAGGCACTGGAAGAAATTCAGGGGACCATCATCGAAGGCCCTACTGCGCAAGGCTCTTACACCGTACAATTGCCCATCCACCCGGAACAGACGGCGGAGATAGATAAAGCTCTGCAAACTTTGCGGCAGAAGCAGCAAATCGTCAGTTCCGCGCTGGAAAAACAATAAGCCAGGCAGGCATAGCGGTGAAAAGACACATAAAAGCAATCGGGGGGCTGGTTTTATGGCTCGCCATGGTGTTCATGGGAGCGTCTTTGGCGCAGGCGCGATATCCCGCCACCCCGGTGTTTGACGAGTTCGACTGGCACTTCAACATCAAAGCCAACAGCACTGCATCCAGCGAAATTGAAGCGCGCAACACCTGCCGCAAACCCCAGACCTTTGAGATCGTCATGCAGGGCCTGCCTCCGTTCATGCGTGTGCTGGGCGAACCAACCTTCCTGGTCCCGCCGGGCGGCCTGCATCAAGTGCCGGTAAAATTTGACAGCACCGGATTGAGCGCCGGCCTGCATGAAGGCAATGTGGTGGTAAGGTGCGTAACCTGCCGGTCAGAAGTCACCTGCCACACGGACCACCAGATGCTGCACATCTTTATGATGGTGGAGCCGCCCGTGCTTGAGTTTGTCCCTGGCCGCGTGCTGGTGACGGTCCCGCTTGATTCAGAGGATGGCGCAAAGACAACCGCGAACCATTTGGGCTCCACCCACGGGATGAAAGTTGATGAAGTCACTCCGCTGAATTCGGTGAAGATGGCGCTGATTGTTTTTTCTCTGCCCGAAGGTGTGGACGTTCTCAAGAAAATTGCCGAGTTGGGCTCAAAAGCAGTTACCGCCCAGCCCGATTACCTTTATTCAGCTTCCAACACCGCGCAGGCGGCAAATCCTCCGGCGCAATTGCAATACGGCCCCAAACTGATCGGCGTTGATCGTCTTCACGGTTCGGTCACAGGCAAAGGCGTAAAGATCGCGCTGATTGACACCGGAGTTGACGCCAGTCATCCCGCGCTCGCGGGAAAAATTGTTGAGCAAAGTGATGTGACCGGCAAGGGCTTCACCGCTGATGTCCACGGAACGCTGCTGGCCGGGATCATTGCCGGCGAACCTAAAGGTGGTGTGGGAATTGCCGGGATTGCTCCGGGCGCGGGAATCCTGGCCATCAAAGCTTGCCAGCCGCAGACGCCGCAAGTCGCGGCAGCGCAATGCTGGTCGCATACGCTGGCCCGCGGAATGGATCTGGCCATTGAGAAAAAGGCCGCTGTCATCAACATGAGTCTGGGCGGGCCTGGCGGCGTTGAAGACAAATTACTGAAGCGGATGGTCGAAGAAGCGGTAAGCCGCGGCGCGTTGGTTGTGGCTGCGGCAGGCAATGATGGAGCCAAAGCCAAACCCGGCTTTCCTGCCGCGCTGCCCAATGTGATCGCAGTCACTGCGGTGGACAGCAAAGACCAACTCTACTCTTCCGCCACGCAAGGAGACTTTGTCGCGCTAGCGGCCCCGGGCGTGGAGATCATCAGCACTAGCCCCGGCGGCAAACTCTTGGTTTCCTCGGGCACTTCGCTGGCCACGGCCTTCGTCAGCGGAACAGCGGCGCTGGCCTTGCAGCAACAACCACATCTCTCTCCGCAAGCTTTGCAATCTTTATTGGAACGGACTGCCCAGGATCTGGGTCCAAAGGGCAAAGACCCGCAATTTGGCAGTGGCCTGGTGAACGCCTGCCGGGCGGTAGCGGAATTGAAGCATGATCCTAAGCTGTGCCGATGAATTGGGAATTGGGCCTTTGGCCATTGGCTTTTGGCTCTTGGTTTGGTTTCGTTGTATTTTTTACCGGCTCTTTCTTTTCGCTTGATGTCGTCGGTTTTAGGTTTTTCGATCACCTGATTACCCGATCACCCGATGATCCGATCACCTGATCTCCCGATCTTTTTTCTTCCCGTTGAACCCTTTTCCATCCACCTGTGACTCACAAATTGGAGGCCAGCAGCATGACGCTGAAGGCCGCTATGAAGGAGAAAACAGCCATGAAAAGGTCAATCGCTACCACAGTATTTGTCGGCGCTCTGGTTCTTATGCTGGCGATGTGCGCGCGTGCCGCTCAGCCCCGCTGTGCTCATAAAGACTGTGGCTGTGGGAAGCGAAGATTGACGTGGGGGAGGTGGGGGAAGCCCTGAGCCATGTGCTCGGGGCTTTTTTTGTTTCTTGTGGGCAAAGTGAGAACAAAGGCGTTGAATGTCTCTTGTTGCTATATCCTCAGGGCCAGCGTTGGGCCCCGTGCAGTACTCTCACAATACGCAGCATCTGCCCTTTGACCTCGTAGATGATGATGTAAGGCAAGCCTGGAAGCACCAATTCCCGGGTCCCTTCTTTCTTACCTGGGCGTCCTTGGTTGGGAAATTTCTGTAGAGCAGAGGCAGCGGAATAAATTTGACGGACGAGACGGACTGCAGTTGCGACACTTTGCTCGTAAAGGTAATCGGAAATCTGCTCAAGGTCGTCAGCGGCAGCAGGTGTCCAGGCGATGCGCATCAGGAGCGGGGTTGTTTCTCTTTCAGTCTCTTCTCGATACGAGCAACAACTTCCTCATGTTCAATGAGTTCTCCGCGAGCAGCTTGGGCCAGTCCTTTCTCGACTTCCTGGACAAACCAGCTCTCATAGTCCAATAGGCGATCCACCGCTTCTTGTACCAGTTCAGCAGTATTCTTGCCGCTGCGCGCAGCTAGCTGGTTGAGTCTGGCCTCCCTTTCCGGCGTCAAACGGATCTCCATAAGCAGAGTTTAGCAGAATGGCCGCAGAAATTGAGCCTGGCTTTCGGCCCGGAACTGCCTTGCAGAGTTCTTATGGACATAACTGCTCCAAATCGTTATAACAATCAGTTTCACTTTCAAGGAGCCTACATGCACCGTGTCACTCGTCTTTTTGTAGCTGTGCTGATTGTCGCTGTGGCCGTCGCAGCCCTGGCGCAGAAACGTTCCATCACGGAGAAAGACATTTTCCAGTTCAACTGGATTGGCGATCCGCAGATTTCGCCGGATGGATCACGCGTCGTGTTTGTGAAAGTTACGGTCAGTGAAAAGAAGGATGGGTATGACACTTCTATCTGGAGCGTCCCCACGCGCGGCGACGAAGCGCCGCGCCGCATGACGGACGGCAAGCATGACGCGTCTCCGCGCTGGTCACCCGATGGCAAATGGCTGCTTTTTGTGCGCACGCCGGAACCATCCGGAGCTCCCGCGGCAGGTGGGCCGGCGCGTCCGCCGGTGGCGCAGCTTTATATGCTGCCGGTCAACGGTGGCGGTGAGTCGTGGAAGATCACGGACATGGTCCGTGGCGCGGGCGCGCCGGTCTGGTCGCCGGACAGCAAGATGATCGCTTTTACCAGTGACGTCAATGCGGAAGACCTGGCCAAGCAGAAGAAAGGCCAGAAAGACCCGAAAGATCCGAAAGCCAAGCCGGAAGAAAAAACAGATTCCGGCGTAGCCGCGCCGAAGCCTGCTGACGCCGATGCCGACCGTGAAAGCGACGTGCGCGTGATTACCCGCTCGGTATATCGCGCCAATGGCGGCGGATATCTTGATTTCAAGCATCCGCAGCATCTATGGGTGATGGCGACGCCGCAGAGTTCGGAAGATGACGTCAAACCCAAGCAACTCACCAGTGGCAAGTATCAGGAAGACGGCATCCTGTGGTCGAAGGACTCAAGCCAGATATATTTCACCAGCGCGCGGGTTGACGATCCTTCGTATGAACTGCCGCATGCTGACATATATTCCATTGCGGCCAACGGTGGCGACCCGCAGAAGGTCCTGACCATCAACATGGCGCCGCGGGCACTCTCTCTCAGCCCTGACGGCAAACGCCTGGCTTTCTGCGCCGCGGTGAACGAGCCGGTGCAGTCTTATACCGAACCGAATCTTTGGGTAATGGACCTGGCGGCCGGAGCCAAGCCACGCAACCTGACTGCCAGCTATGACTATGACGTTTGCAGCGGTATCGGCGGTGACCAGGGTACGCCGCGCGCCGGTGGCCAGGACCGCGTGACCTGGACTGCTGATGGAAACAGCCTGATTACCGTGATTGCACGGGAAGGCAAAGCCAATCTGATCCAAGTGGACATTGCCTCTGGCAAGGTTACAGAGATCACCCACGGCAACCAGGCGGTGGAGAAGTTCCGCGCGACCAGCGATGGCGGAAGTTTCGCCGTGGTCATTTCCACGCCGACGAATATCGGGGATCTGTTTATGGTGGACCGAGGGTCTGCAAGCGCGCCAAGGCAGATCACGCACATCAATGACAAACTCTTCTCCCAGCTCAACCTGACCGAACCGGAAGAGATCTGGTACACCAGCTTTGACGGCAAGAAAATTCACGCATGGATCCAGAAGCCGCCGGACTTTGACTCGTCAAAGAAATATCCATTGATCTTGAACATTCACGGCGGTCCGCACACGGCCTATGGTTTTGTCTTCGATCACGAATTTCAATGGATGGCAGCCAAAGGTTATGTAGTGCTCTATCCCAATCCGCGGGGCAGCACGTCGTACGGCCAGCAGTTTGGAAACATCATTCAGTATCACTACCCCGGCGACGATTTCAAAGACCTGATGCTCGGCGTGGACGAAGTGATCAAGCGCGGATATATCGATGCCACGAAGCTGGGCGTGACCGGCGGCAGCGGCGGCGGACTTCTGACCAATTGGGTGGTCGGCCATACCGACCGGTTTGCCGCTGCGGTTGCGCAACGCGACATCGCGAGCTGGGCCGACTGGTGGTACACAGCCGACTTCACCTTGTTCCAGCCTTCATGGTTCAAAGCGCCGCCATTTCAAGATCCGGAAGATTACAAACAACGTTCGCCAATCACGTATATACAGAACGTAAAGACGCCGCTGATGCTGGTGCTGGGTGAGGCCGACTATCGCACGCCTCCGGGCGCAGGCGGCGAAGAGATGTTCCGCGCGCTCAAATTCCTGAAGCGGCCGGTGATCATGGTCCGCTTCCCCGGCGAGTCGCATGAGCTCTCACGTTCAGGACAGCCGTGGCATCGGGTGGAGCGGTTGGAACATATTGTCGGCTGGTTTGATAAATATCTTCAGGGGATGCACAAACCTGAGTATGACGATGTGCCAGCTGTGGAGGTCAGCGCAAAGCCCAGTGATGTGCCGGCGGAGCGCAAACCTTCGCCGCAAAAACCCAAGCGTTAGGCTTTCGTCCGCCATGGAGCTTCAGGGTATTCTCTCGTTATTGCTTTGTGAGAATTCCCTGAAGCAGCATTCATGCCGCAAGCATTCTCGCGGTCCTTCGGTGGCTCCCTCGACTACGCTCGGGATTTCGGCTGGCGGCTCAAACGCCGCCAAGGCGCCTCAACTTCGACTTCGCGCCCGTCCGAGTGGTTCGAAAAGATTTCAGCGGCGCTTCGCTCAGGATGACAGACATAAAACGCTTCGCCTCTCAGAAGCGCGCGCTTCAATCAACGCAATTCGCCGACAACTACCCGCGTCGTAACGCTTCCGTTGGGTCCACACGCATGGCCCTGCGGGCGGGCAGGTAGCTGGCGACGAGCGCAATGACGATGAAAACCAGCGGCGCCAGAGCAAAGGTGGTCAAGTCGCGCGCGCCGACTTTGTAGAGCAAGCTGCCCATCACGCGAGTCAGCACTAGCGCAGCAATTAGTCCCAACGCGGTGCCGGCCAGGGTAAGGATCAGCCCTTGCCCCACCACCAGGCGCAGGATGTCCGATCTCTCCGCTCCCAGAGCCAGACGAATGCCCAACTCCTGCCAGCGCTGCGTGACTGAATAAGTCAGCACGCCATAGATCCCGACCACGGCCAGGACCAGGGCTACGGCTGAGAAAGTTCCGAGCAGCAGCATGGTGAAACGGGGCTGAGCGCGTGAGCCGTCCATGAGTTCATCCACGGTGCGCACCGCGGTGACTGGCTGGTCAGCATCAATGCTGGCCACCTGCCCGCGCACCGCGGAAATCATGGAGTGCGGGTCTGTGGCGGTGCGGACCACCAGGTTCATGTTGCCCCAAGGTATCTGCGGGAATGGCAGATAGATTTGCGGTTGCGCTTCAGTGGCCAGGCCGTTGTTCCTTGCGTCGGCGGCCACACCAACAATCTCCGCCGGCGCCGGCTGCCGGCCAATCAGGATGTGCTTACCCACGGCATTCTGACCTGGCCAATAGCGCCGCGCAAGGGCTTCGTTCACCACGAGCACCTTTGGTGACTCGGCGCTGTCGGCATCAGAGAAAGCGCGTCCGCCGCGAACGGGAATGCGCATGGTTTCAAAGAACTTTGGGCTTGTGGCCTCAATGATGATGAACGGGCGCTCCGCCAGAGGGACCTCTGGCTGTCCTTCCGGCAGGACCGGGGTAATGCGTTTGGGCGTGAGTGGCAGCGCGGCTGAGATCGCCGCCGACTTTACACCGGGCAGGGCTGAGACACGGCGCAACAGTTCATCGAAGAATGTGATTTGTTTTTGCGCATCGGCGTATTTCACCGTGGGCAGGGAGACGTTCATGGTGAGCACGTTCCGCGGATCGAAGCCGGGATCAACGTTGACCAAGCTCTCAAAGCTGCGGCCCAGCAGGCCCGCGCCGATCAGCAGCAGCAAAGTAATACAAACTTGCCCGATCACCAACAGGCTCTTGAGCAGCACGCCGCTGCGGCTCCCGGTGGAGCGGCCTTGGTCGCGCAGGGTTGAGTTCACATCGGTGTGCGAGAGCTGGAGCGCGGGGAAGATACCAAAGATTACGCCGGTGAGCACGGAGATCGCCAGCGTAAACAGCAGCACGCGCGCGTCCATGCCAATGGGAATGCCTTGCGGAAGGTTGCTCTGGCCCAGGGTGGTGAGAGATCGTGTGGCGGCCAGTCCCAACCCCAGCCCGAGCATCCCAGCGATGGCTGCCAGGAGCACGCTCTCCGTCAGCAACTGGCGCACGATGACTTTGCGCGCAGCGCCCAGTGCGGTGCGCACAGCGATTTCTTTCCGGCGGGCCAGGGAACGCGAGAGCAGCAGGCTGGCCACGTTAGCACACGCAATCAGCAGCACCAGGCCCACGGCGCCGGAGAGGATCAGTAGACCCGTGCGCAGGTTGGCTACGGTCAGCTCTTGCAGATTGCCGGCAACCATGGAAACTGCCGGTCCCCCGTCCGGAGCCTTTGGGTTCTCTTGGATGTATTGCTGGTTGAGAACGTCCATCTCCGCCGCCGCCGACCTGACGGTCGAGCTTGGCCGCAACCGCGTTACAGCCGTGAGGTATCCCACGCCCATGCGCAGACGCTGCGTGGTGAACAGCGAGTGTTCAAAGTAGCGCGGCGTCCAGACTTCGGCTGGACCCAGGAAGGGGAACTGGATACCCGGAGGTAGCACGCCAATGATAGTGTAAGGCGTGGAATCGAGGTTGATGGTTTGGCCGACCGCCTGCGGGTCACCGCCGAAGCGGGTGTGCCAGAGCGAATCGGAGATCATGATGACTGGCTTGCCTTCAGGCTGGCCCTCCGCGTCGGCGAAGCTGCGTCCCGCCTGCGGGGCCAATCCCAGCAAACTCAAGAAATTGGCCGAGACCCGTGCCGCCAGCACTTGCTGTGGTTCGCCGCGCCCGGTCAAATTGAAGGAATCTTGAGCGAAAACCGCTACGCCGGAGAAAGAATGATTGTGGTCACGGATCTGCTCGTAACGGTTGAGTGAAATACTGCCCGGCCCGCCGCCGTCACTATTTCCTTTGCGCTGCGTGCCGAGAAGCATCAGCTCCCGCGCGTCCCGGTACGGCAGGGGCTTGAGCAGCATGGCGCTGGTGACGGTGAAAATCGCGGTGTTGGCGCCGATACCCAGCGCCAACGTAAGAATTGCAGCCACGCTGAATCCAAGGTTCTTGTGCAGCATCCGCGCACCAAAACGCAAATCCTGCCAGAGTGTTTGCAGCCATGCTTGCATGTGCCCTCCATAGTAAGAAGACGGTCACCGGGCCTTTAGGATAGCAAAGCTGCCTTAAACGCCGACCAGCACGGCAAGTTTCGCCGTGCTGGTGGATTTTGGCAGACTGCATGGGACTTAAAGCGGTTCCTACGTTGGTGTACCCTAAGTTTTATGGTTGTCTAAACCCAGCCGAGGGCGGCTGGGCCACAAAACTTTCGTTATCCATAGTGCTTGGTACTCCTAGAGTCGTGTGGCACCGCCGCCCCCGGCGGTGAGTCTTTTCCAGCACAGCAACTCTGGAACAGCTCTAGTGGTGGTGATCGTCGTGCCCATGATCATCGTGGTGATGATCGTCATGGTGATCGTCGTGATGGCCGTGGTCATCGTGCCGGTGGTCGTCCCGCCGATGTTCCTCTTCGTGGCGGTGTTCTTCCACACGTTCATGGCCGAAGCGTTCGGCGGAGCGCTCACGTTCGCTGCGTTCGAAGAGTTCGTGCCGTTCCTCGTGGCGCGGCCCTTCAAAATGCCGGATAGTGTAAGGATGAACATAGGTTGTGCGGTTCACCCAGGTCCGGCGCCAACGTACATCGTTGACGAAGACAGCACGGTTCTCCCATACGATGCGGTTTGCTCCCCATCCCCATGGCCGGAAGACCGGCCCCACAGCCACACCGAAGCGAAAGCTTATTCCGGCCCCGACGTAGAAGCCAGGCCGCGGCGCAACATAAACAATGGCTGGATCGTAATACGGCACGGTAATGAACTCGCGCCGCGCGGGCAGGATGGTGATATACGGGCCGCCGCCCACAATGATTTGCGGGCTGGACCGCAGATAGCCGAAGTCGCGTGCATGCTGCCGCATTCTCTGCACGGCATACATCACATCTTCCTGCTGGGCGAGAAAGGCGTCGCCCAGATTACTGGTCCAGGACATGTCAGACGCCATCATGTTGAGAACGGACGGAAATGGAAGTAGCGCTTGCACGGCAGGGTCCCACGGCAATTGGTCGTAAGAAATGGCCTGAGCAAGTTCGTCGCCGGAGAGATAGTGGTGCCGGTCGGCCCATTGCGCGGCGTCAGGAATCTCGTCGGGGAACGTGGCTGCCGCCAAAGTTTGCGCCAGCAGCGGATCAGGGTACAGCGCAATTCGAGAAACCATCCGCTCCAGCTCGCCGGACGAGTAGGATGGTTGATTTTGCGCCATCGCCGGCGCTGCAAAGAGACCGCATACTACAATCGCGGCCAGAACTGCCGCAATGATTCTGCCTGCGCTCCGTGTCGAGCATGGTGTTACCGCGGTCGTATTACCAGAATGAATAGGATTGCAAATCTGTCTTCCAAACATATTGGTTCTCCCTGAGATCTTTCAAGCATCCTGAATTATAAGATGGTTCTCAAATACGCTTTTGCATTGCACTTCGTTTTGATGGGTTCCTGCTGTCAGTGTAAACCCAGAAATGGAGACAAAGTTGGTTACAAAGGTGCCGGTGTATGCGGCCATGAAATAAAAAGAAAAAGGGCGCTTTGCGCGCCCTTCCTTTGAAATGCTTATGCAGAGAATCTGGTGTATTTATTTCCTGCGCTCGTCGCTGGCCACTACGCCGTCTTTGATGTGGACAACGCGGTAGGCGTGCTCGGCGATGTCGGCTTCGTGCGTCACCAGCACGATCGTATTGCCTTTGCGGTGCAGGTCTTCCATCAGCTTCATGATTTCATTGCCGGTTTGCGAATCCAGGTTTCCCGTGGGTTCGTCCGCGAGAATGATAGACGGGTTGTTCACCAGGGCGCGCGCGATGGCCACGCGCTGGCGCTGCCCGCCGGAAAGCTCATTGGGCTTGTGGTTCATGCGGTCGCCCAGGTCCACGGCATCCAGCGCGGCTTTGGCGCGCGTGATCCGCTCGTCCGAGGGAGTGCCGCTGTAGATCAGCGGAAGTTCCACATTGTGCAGCGCGGTAGCACGGGCGAGAAGGTTAAACGTCTGAAAGACGAAGCCGATTTCCTTGTTGCGTATGCGCGCCAGTTCGTCGTCATCCAGTTCGCTCACCAGGTTGCTGTTCAGCCAGTAGCGGCCTTTGGTAGGCGTGTCCAGGCAGCCGATGAGGTTCATCAGAGTGGATTTTCCGGAGCCGGAAGGGCCCATGATGGCAACGTACTCACCCCGGTCGATCCGCAAATTGACGCCGCGCAGAGCATGTACCTGTTCCGCGCCCATCTGGTAGGTCTTCCACAGGTCTTCCGTACAGATGATGCAGCTTTGCGGCGGCGCGCTGATGACGTTCTGAGTAAGATCGGCCACTTGCGTTGCCATGCTTTTCTCCTGGTCCGTACCCACCCGAACCTCTTTTCTCTCTTAGACGTATGAAGTAGAAGAACGATTAACAGCCAAGATTACGATTCGCTCTTGACGGCCAAAGAGTTGTCCACTTTGACCCCGGCGCCGTTGCGCAGTGTACGCAGGACTTTGTAGCTGCCGGTAATGATCTCGTCCCCTTCCTGCAATCCGGTCTTGACCTCAATCTCAGTGGTGCCGGTGAGGCCCGTTTCCACGGTATGGAACTCGGCTTTTTTGCTCTTGTTGATCACGAACACGCCTTGAACGTCCTGTGATTCTTTCTTCGCACCCAGCGCCGGAGCAGGTTGAGCGCTCTTGCCCTTGTTAATCTGTGTTTCCAGGTCGTTTTTGTCGCGCATGGTGAGGGCCTGAATGGGAATGGCGAGCGCGTTGTGTTCCAACCCGGTGGTGACCTTGGCGGTTGCTGAAAGCCCAGGCCGCAAGTTGGCCGGAGGCTTATCCAGCGTGACGACTACTTTGAAGTCTTTGGCTTCCTGGCTGCTGGAATTACTTTGCGAGGTGGAAAGACCAGTGGAGCGAACGATCGCGTTGTCGCCGATCTGGGTGACTTTCCCCTTGAATATCTGGCCGGGGATGGCGTCAATGGTGATCTCGGCCGGCTGGCCCAGCTTTACGTTGACGATGTCCGTTTCATCCACATGCACTTCCGCGGTGATGACGGACATATCGGCAATCGTCATGAGCACGCTGCCAAGAGAGTTCTGAATGCCCATGACAACGGTTTCCCCTTCGCGCACAGGCAGGCTGGTAACCACGCCATTAAACGGAGCAATGTAAGTCGTCTTGCTGAGTACATCGCTCACTCGGGTGAGTGTGGCGCGGGCCTGGTTGATATGGCCCTGGGCTGAATCCAGGTTTGCTCGTGCCTGGGCCACACGCGCCTGGTCCTGGGCGTGCGCCGCGTCGGCCACTTCATAAGCCGCCCGCTTGGTGTCATAGTCAGATTTGGCGATCAACTGGTCTTTGTATAAGCCTTGAGCACGGTCCCACTCAAGCTTGGCCTGGGCCAGGTTTGCTTTGCTGCTGTTGGTCTGGGCCAGGGCCGTTTTCAAAGCGGCGTCAAGGGCCACAGCGTCGGTCTGACTGCTTTCCAGGGTCGCCTTCATGTTGGCCACATCCGCGGCGGGTTGCACGTTTTCCAGCTGCGCCACGATCTGCCCTTTTTTTACGGGATCGCCTTCTTTGACCAACAGGCGGGAAATTCTGCCCATGGCATTGGCTCCCACGTTCACGTAGGTCAGCGGTTTGATTTCACCCGAAGCCGTAACAAGAGAAACAATGTCTTGTTTCGCTACTTTGCCCGTCTGGACCGTGACCACATTTTTCTGGGTCTGGTTGACGGTGAAGCCAACAATGGCGAGCAACAAAATAATGATTCCGGCGATGAGTATGATCTTTTTAGCGTTCATGAGTTCCTTCCGGGCACACCGCAGGGTTTGTACACTCTATATACGCCGGTAGTACCGGGAAAGTTCCGTCTTCGGCAGGTGTACAACACGCATACTTCTTCTGGTGTCGGATCCTTTTTCGATTATAACGAGAGTAGCCTATTGGAACCAGAGGCATGGAGGAAAAAAAGACCGGCACGATGTCCCCAAAGTGCCGCAGTTTGAGATGCTTAAGGGCGAATAAAAACCCTAAAAACGGGAATCTTACCTTGCTTCTGGAGCATTAAAAGACTTAGAATCGCCATTATCTGTACTTCTAGAGGAGGTACTCAGGTGTTGTCCCATTATTCCCGTATTCAGCACTTTTTCATACTATTTGTTTTGGTGATTTCAGGGTGTTTTTTACTGCAAGCTCAGGATGCCGGCCAGAAGGGTTCCGATCATCAGGATGCTTCCGCTGCCAAGAGTAAAACTGCGCAACCGTCTGCTCAGACGGACCAGGCGGGAGATCAAGATCCGCTGAAGCGTCCCCGCAAAAAAGATGACAAAGCGGCAGGCATTGAAAAAATGGGCGCCGTTTATAAGAAGTGGCTGGACGAGGACGTGCGCTGGATCATCACCGATGAAGAATTGTCCGCGTTCAAAAAGCTGACCACCAACGCGGAAAGAGACCAGTTCATTGAACAGTTCTGGGGACGGCGCGATCCCACTCCTGACACGGAAGAAAACGAAACCAAAGAGGAACATTATCGCCGCATTGCCTACGCCAATGAACATTTTGCCGCAGGCAAGCAGGGTTGGAGGACGGACCGCGGGCGCATTTATATTATGTACGGCAAGCCCGACAGCATTGACGCTCACCCCATGGGCGGCCCATATCAGCGTTCGCAGGAAGAAGGCGGAGGCTCGACTGAGACCTTTCCTTTCGAAGTCTGGCGCTATCGTTATCTGGATGGCATCGGGCAGGAAATTGAAATCGAATTTGTAGACGATTGCAGCTGCGGCGCTTACGACATGACGATGGACCGTTCGAAAAAGGACGCCCTGTTGCACGTTCCCAACGCCGGCCTCACCGACATGGAAGCCATGGGACAGGCCAGCAAAGCTGACCGCTTCCGTGGAGTGGAGTCACTCGGTCAAGGTTTCTTCAACAAGAACAATGACACCAAGCAGTTTGACCGCCTGGAGACTTTCGCCAAACTCAACCGCGCTCCAGATGTGAAATTCAACGAACTGCGCGGCGAACTTGTAACCCACCACATCCGCACCAACCTGCTGCCGTTTGATGTCCGCGTGGACTTTGTGAAGCTGACTTCAGAAACGGTCCTGGTCCCGATTACTTTACAGGTCCCACTGCGTAGCCTTACCTTTGCCAACAAAGATGGCGTACAGCGCGCGGTGGTCAATGTTTACGGCCAGGTGTCAAAGCTCTCCGGAAAGATTGTGCAGACGTTCGAAGAAACTTTGCGCAAAGATATTCCCGCGGAACTTCTTGAAAAAGAAGTAGGCAATTCCTCCCTGTACTGGAAGGCGCTTCCTCTGCCGCCCGGCCTGTACCGGCTGGACGTGGTGGTCAAGGACGTGAATGGAGATAAGACCGGCATTTTCAGCCGCAGCTATACCGTGCCGGATTTCAGTGACGACAACAAACTGGCCTCTTCCACATTGATTCTGGCCGACCAGGTGGAACTGGTCCCGGCGCGTGAGATTGGCACCGGCAATTTTGTGATCGGTATGAACAAGGTCCGTCCCAAGGTCCAGCCCTCAGACGGCAAGCCCGCATCCTTTACCCGCAAGGAAAAGGTCAATATCTGGATGCAGGTTTATAACCTGGGCATGGATGAAAAGACGAACAAACCTTCAGCCACGGTCCAATATGAAGTTATTAATACTGCCACGAACCAGCATGTGCTAGACTTCACGGAATCAACAGCACAGATGGGCAACGTTGGCGACCAGGTGACGTTGGGAAAGAGCCTGCAACTTAGCCAGCTTGATCCAGGCGTATACCAGGTGACAATCAAGGTGAATGATCTGATCTTGAAGCAGTCAATTTCACCAACGGCAAAGTTCGCTGTCCAATAGTTAGTGCCCAATACCCAGGGGGACTCCACTTCTTGAGGTGGTAGGTATGGCCCGTAAACTCGGATGTCTGCTTGTAGTTCTGATGGCGTGGGCGCCGCTCCGTGCGGCCAGTGTTGGGGCCATAGCAGGATATGTAAAGGACAGTTCGGGCACGCCGCAAATGGGCGCGGTGGTGAACATCTTTGTCTCTGCCGCTACGCTGGGTACCGTTGTCTTCACCGATTCACGGGGCTATTACTCGGCAGACAATCTCCAGCCAGGCACCTATCAAGTCAAAGTTACCGCCTCCTCTTTCCTGCCGTCCCTGCGGGAAAATGTCAGTCTTCGCGCCGGTGCTCATCTCCTGGTCAACTTGACTGTAAGCACGCTGGCCGACGCGCTTAAATTCCCAGCGCGACGCTCGCCCAGCACTGAACCCGACGATTGGCATTGGACGCTTCGCTCCGCCGCCAACCGTCCCGTCCTGCGGATCTGGGACAAAGATAAAGATAAGAACGACGACGAATCACCGGTAGTTGTCTCCAAGTCAGAAAAGTCCAGCAGTCGCGCCATGAAAGCCAGCGTGGCCTTCATTGCCGGCGCGCAAGCAGATGGCTTTGGCAGCGCGGGAGACGTTACCACTTCATTTGCGCTGGAGAAGTCGCTTTTTAATTCCGGCACGCTCTCCTTCAACGGCAATATTGGAGCATCCTCCGGCGATCCTACCGGAGTGCTGCGCGCCTCCTACGCGCATGATCTTGGCAGCTCGTCCCGGCCTACTTTTACCGTTACCTATCGCCACTTTGCCGCGCCCGGAGCCGCCGTACAGAATTCGCCCTATGCCGCCGTTGAGATGAACACCTCTGACACCACGTCCATTGGGGACCTTATTGATTTGAGCTATGGCGCCGATGTGCAGTCGATGGAGTTTGCCAAGCGGATCACTGCATTCCGCCCTTACGGTTCGGTGGACGTGCACCTCTCTCCGAACATGGTCGTGGAATACCGCTATGCCACGTCTGAGCCTGATACCCGCGCAGCCAAAGGTTTTGACAGTGCTCCCGCGGATTTGAGTGAATCCGGCCCGCGCATGGCGCTGACTAACGGCCAGCCGGAAGTAGAGCACGCTGCGCACCAGGAGCTTTCAATCGCGCGTCATTTCGGGGATACCAAGATCCAGGCGGCCTGTTACTTGGATCGCGTCCACAATGTTGTGCTGACGGGCGCAGGAGATCCTTCCGTTTACTCCGATGACGTTCTCCCAGACGTATACTCCGGCACTTTTTCTTATGCTTATGGCGCAGGATTGAGCACCGTGGGGACGCGGTTGGTGGTCCAACGTAAAATCTCTGACGATTACACGGTTACTGTTGACTACTCTTCCGGTTCGGTCATTACCGCTGAGACCCTCAGCACCTGGCAAAACCTTGCCCAGTCGCTGGCCACCAGACGGGAGCATTCCGTAGGCACAAAGTTTGCCGGCTACATTCCCACTTCAGGCACACGCTGGATTGCTTCCTATAAATGGACCAGCGGGAATGCCCTCTCCTCCGTCGATGCCTTCAACGCCTCGCCGGGCCAGACAGATCCTTATCTAAGCATCTTCATTCGCCAGCCGCTCCCCAGCACATCATTCATACCCGGCAAGATGGACGCGCTGCTCGATCTGCGTAACTTGCTGGCGCAGGGCTATCTCCCAGTGATGGGCCAGGACGGCCGCACTCTCTACATGGTGCAGTCCGCACGCTCTCTCCGCGGCGGATTGGCGTTTACGTTCTAGGTCCAAAAAAAATTACCGCAAAGTACGCGAAGGAGCGCAAAGGGCAACTAAAGCGGTTCCTACGTTGGTGTGCCCTAAGTTTTATGGTGTCTAAACCCAGCCGAGAGCGGCTGGGCCACAAAACTTTCGTTGTCCATAGTGCTTGGTACTCCTAGAGTCGTGTGGCACCGCCGCCCCCGGCGGTGAGTCTTTTCCAGTACATCAACTCTGGAACCGCTAGGCAGCTTCGCTTGCATTCTCAAGAAGGACACTTTGGAACAGGCAAGAGTGCCTGTTCCACACGATAAGCAAGTGGTTTCAATGCGCAGCAGCCGATCCAGGGCGTTTGACTGCTTTGATCTGCTTCATTTACTCTCCCGCCTGAGACTTCACACTAGGAGATCCGGATGCCCAAGTTTTCTGTGGGTCGTCGCCAATTTGCCTTTGGCGCGGCCACCGTTGCCGCAACCGCTCTGATCAGGCCGAGCCAGGCCATTGCTCAAAGCGCCCAAAGCGATCCGGCCAAGCCTGCCGCCACGTTGGACCAGCAAACGCAGGCAGCCATGGCCAAGCTTTCGACGCAGGCCCAAGCCGAAGTGGAGATGAAGGTCACGGAGATCTTTCGCAAGTACGGTGCCCGGCTCAGCGCTGAACAAAAAGCCGACATTCGCCGGATTATGGCGGAGACCCAGGAAGGTCTGGAAAAAATGCGCGCGTTTGCGCTTGAAAATGGCGACCAACCGGCCGATGCATTCCGGGCCTATCGCCGGGAAGAGAAAAAATAATGCTCAGCGAAGACATTCTCTTTCTTCCTGTCGTGGAACTGGCCCGGCGCATCCGCCTGCGTCAACTCTTGCCCGTGCAATTGACGGAGAGCTACCTGGAGCGGGGCCGCGGGATCGGTGCGCGGCTGAATGCTTACGCCACGCTTACGCCTGATCTTGCTTTAAAGCAGGCACATGCCGCGGAAGCGGAAATTGCCGCGGGCAAGTATCGCGGCCCACTGCACGGAATTCCTTATGCGGCCAAGGATCTGCTGGCGGTGAAGGGCTATCCCACCACCTGGGGCGCACGTCCTTATGTGGAGCAGCGGTTTGATTACGATGCAACAGTCATCCGCAAGCTTGAAGCTGCGGGAGCGATTCTGCTGGGCAAAGCGGCGATGATCGAATTGGCCGGGGGCATGGGCTATCGTTACGCCAGCGCTTCGGCCAGCGGCGCGGCAAAAAATCCATGGAACAACGATTGCTGGACCTGCGGGTCGTCGAGTGGCTCAGCCGCCATTGTGGGTGCGGGGCTGGCGGCTTTTGCGATTGGCACAGAGACCTGGGGCTCCATTATTTGTCCTTCGGGATTTTCCGGTCTGAGCGGGCTGCGTCCCACGTACGGGCGTGTCAGCCGCTATGGAGCAATGGCACTTTCTTACACCATGGACAAAATCGGCCCTATCGCTCGTAGCGCCGCGGATTGTGACTTGGTGCTGAAGATTATTTCCGGGCATGACGCGGGCGACACCGGATCACTGCCGGAGCCCGCCGCGAAATATGTGGGAGCCGAAGAGGTAAAAGGCCGGCTGCGCGTGGGCTGGGTAACCAATGCTTGGAAACAAATGTCACCTGAAGTCAGTCAGGCCGCAACGGCGGCGCAACAAGTGCTGCAACGGAACCCTTCGATTGCCGTGAGCGACGTCAGTTTGCCGGAAGGCCCATGGGAGATTGCTGCCGGCCTGATTATTTCCGTGGAGGGCGCCACCGCGTTTCGCACGCTCATCCAATCCGGACGCGTGGCCGAGTTGAACGACCCTCTGGGAAAGATCGGGGGCTACATGAATGAGGAAATCAGTGCCTCAGACTTCATTCTGGCGCAGCGCATCCGCGGTGTTCTGCAAAAAAAGATGGACGAGATCTTTGACCATGTGGACGTGCTGGCTACGGCTTCGCTTCCCGTGACCGCGAGCAAGCTGGACGCCAATCTTGACCTGCAACTGAGCTTCGCCGATCCATTGGGAGGTATCGGCAACGTCTGCGGGCTGCCGGCCATCAGTGTTCCCTGCGGTTTTGGCCAGCAGAATTTGCCCGTGGGCATCCAATTTGTTGGCCGTGCATTAGACGACGCCAAAGTGGTGCAGGCCGCGCGTCTTTTCCAGGGCCAGACGGACTGGCATCAGAAGCGGCCGACGCTCGCGTGAGATAAGCGTTTTAACCGAATGCGCTCCAACCCGGCGCTATGACATACTAATAAGCACCTTGAAGGGGGTAAGAATCTTCAGCGCCAGGTTGGAATTGCAGAAGAGCAGCGGATAGTCGTGTTGCTTTCTGCCAGGCCTTCTGGCATCAAAACAGTTTAGAAGGTCCTCTGATTTGTCCACCGGAGCTACGTGCGATCTTGAACCGTTACGGCAGTCCATTCTGCGGCACATCCGTTACACGCTTGCGCGCCCGTCGAACGGCCTGATCCCGCATGAGCTTCTAAAACCGCTCTCCTTGGCCATTCGTGACTGGATGATCGATCGCCTGCTCAAGACGGAGCAGCGATACCAGGAGAAAGACGTCAAGCGCGTTTGTTACCTTTCCCTGGAATTTCTCATGGGCCGGTGGCTCAGTGACAACCTTTGCAATCTTGGTCTCAGCGAGCCATGCCGGGCTGTGCTGGCGGAACTTGGCATTGATCTTGACGCGGTCCTGGAAGTTGAGCCTGACGCTGGACTGGGTAACGGTGGTCTGGGCCGGCTGGCCGCCTGCTTTCTTGAGTCTTTGGCGACGATGGGCATGCCCGGCTTCGGCTATGGCATCGATTACGAATACGGAATGTTCAAACAGGAAATCGCCGGGGGCCATCAGCGAGAGAAGCCGGACTTGTGGAAAGCAGAAGGGACGCCGTTTTACATCGAGCGGGCCCATGATTTCTGCGCAGTGTCTCTTTACGGCCGCGTTGAACCTATGCCGGGACCGGAAGAGAACGGCCCTAAGCGCTGGGTGGATTGTAAGGTTGTGATCGGTGTGCCGAATGACATGCCGGTGGCCGGCTACGGCGGGACCACGGTGAATTATCTGCGCCTGTTCACGGCGCGCGCTTCAGAAGACTTTGATATCGATATCTTCAATCGCGGCGACTACATCCGCGCGGTCGAACGCAAGATTGCTTCAGAAAATATATCCCGCGTCCTTTACCCGTCTGACTCTGTTCTTTCCGGCAAGGAATTGCGTTTGATCCAGGGGTATTTCCTGGTGGCTTGTTCGCTGCGAGACATCCTGCGCCAATACGAAAAAACGCACAAGGAGTTTGATGAGCTTCCAGCCAAAGTTGCGGTGCAGATGAATGACACCCACCCCAGCCTGTGCGTCGCGGAACTGATGCGGCTGCTGGTGGATGAACACCATGTGCCATGGGACAAGGCCTGGGCCATTACAGAAGCCACGCTCGGTTACACCAACCATACGTTGCTGCCGGAAGCCCTGGAAAAGTGGCCGATGTCATTGCTGGAGCGGGTGCTCCCACGCCACGTGGAAATTATTTTTTCCATCAATCATCAGTTTCTGCGCACGGTGGGCCGGCGCTGGCCGGACGATCTGGAGAGACAACGGCGCATGTCCATCATTGAAGAAGGCCCGGAGAAGCATGTGCGCATGGCCCATCTTGCGATTGTCGGCAGCCACGCAATCAACGGTGTTTCTCAATTGCACAGCAAGCTGCTCCAGAGCTCTCTGGCGCCGGATTTTGCCCAACTCTGGCCGGAACGTTTCAGCAACAAAACCAATGGCGTTGCTCCTCGCCGCTGGATACTGAAATCAAATCCGGGCCTGGCGGCGCTCCTGACCCGCACTGTAGGTGAAGGCTGGATTACTGATTTGGAACAGGTGCGGAAGATTGAAGAGCACAGCGGTGATGCCGCGTTCCAGCAGGAGTTTCTGGAGATCAAGCGGCGCAACAAGGAAAAGCTGGCGCGGGAAGTGTTCAGCACGGCAGGGGTGAAGATCGATCCGCATTCCATGTTTGACGTCCACGTGAAGCGCATTCACGAGTACAAGCGGCAACTCCTCAATGTGATGCGCATCATCCACGAATACCTGAGCATTGTGGAAGACGGCGCCGGTTCCGCGGTGCCGCGCACTTATATTTTTGCCGGAAAAGCAGCGCCGGGATATTGGGCGGCCAAGCAGATCATCAAGCTCATTAATAACGTTGCCCAGGTGGTGAACTCTGACCCGCGTGTAGACGGCCGCATGAAGGTGGTTTTTGTGCCTGACTACCGCGTGTCTCTGGCGGAAATCATCATGCCCGCAGCCGACCTCAGCCAGCAGATATCCACAGCCGGGATGGAAGCTTCTGGCACGGGCAACATGAAACTGGCCATGAACGGCGCGCTTACGCTTGGCACCTTGGACGGCGCCAATATTGAAATCATGGAAGCCGTCGGCAAGCCGAATATTTATATCTTCGGCCTCACGCCGGAAGAAGTGCGCATGCGCCAGGAGCCGGGCAGATATAATCCGCGCGAACAGTACTACAACGATCCTATGCTTCGCCGTGTGATGGATAACCTGGCCTCAGACCGTTTCTGTCCGGACGAGCAGGGGCTGTTTCGTTGGATTGTGGATGAGATTCTGGACCGAGGCGATCGTTACTTCCATATGGCTGACCTGGGTTCCTACATTGAAGCCAGCCGCAGAGCGGAAGCCGACTACCTGGCCCCTTCAGCGTGGGCCGCGAAGGCAATCTTGAATGTGGCCCGTGTGGGCGTTTTTTCCAGCGATCGCACGATCCGCGAATACGCCCGCGATATTTGGAATATCAAGGCCCTGTCGGCGGAGTCTGGGGACCTTCCTACAAAGGAAACTCTCAGTGCGGAAATTTTGCGTTAGGGCTTTGTGACACAACCTTCGGTTGTGGGCGAACCCAGGGCGGCTTTTTCAGTGCACAATTCATTCCTGCTCTTGCGAATAATTTCTGAATAGAGCCGCGCGCTTGGCCGGGGCGTGCGCGCCTGGGTTTTGGGGTCCAGTTCGAACAAACCAAAGCGGAGGTGCCAGCCTTCATTCCACTCAAAATTATCAGTGAGGCTCCAGTGAAAGTAGCCGCGCAGGTCCACACCTTCGGCGAGAAGAACGCGCATGTGTTCCACCGCTGATTCAATGACCCACGGGCGGATGCGGTCCTCGCGGTCAGGCACTCCGTTTTCAAGAATGTAGATTGGCTTTTTGAATGAAGCGTAGCGCTCCACGGCGCGGCGCATGCCTTCAGGATAGGCCTCGCCATAAGGGACTTCAATGCCGGAATCACCTTGTGGTTTGTGCGGCGGGACGGTGATCTGAAAGAACAACGTCTTGGGGCTGCGGAGTTCGAATCCCACGCGCAGGCGGCTGTAATAGTTAATGCCTACGTAGTCGCAGGTGCCTTTTACTTCCGGCAAGTGCTGGCCAAATTTATTCAAAGGGAAAGGTGCGCGTCCGCTCTGTATGGCGTCAGCAAAATTGTCATTGAAGCGGCGATCAATGAAAGCACAGAGCCAGCGGTCCAGCGCGGATTGGGGCCGGCGCGGTTTGAAGACCACGCAATGCTGCGCCCAGCCAACGTTGGCATTTGCCTGAAGCGAGTGGATGGTGCGATACGCGGCTGCGTGCGCCAGACACAAATTGCGCGTTACGTTTGCAGCCTGTAGGAAGCGTCCTTTTTTGCCCGGAGGAAATTCACCGAGAAAATAGCTGAGGGAAACATAGACATTGGGTTCATTGAAAGTGACCCAGTCCTGGCAAAGGTATCCCAGCGCGGCGATGACCCGGCGGGTGAACCGCTGGAACAGCTCCACTGACTCCGGCGCGGCGAATGCTCCCTTAGCTTCAAACCAGAGAGGATTGGTGAAATGATGCAGCGTGACGAACGGACGCATGCCGCGATCACGCAGGCCCTTAAGCATATCGCGATAACGGGCAAGGGCCGCGTCGTCCCACTTTCCTTCCATTGGCTCAACGCGGCTCCATTCCACAGAAAGTCGGAGAGCATTCACACCAAGCGATTGCGCCAGGTCAAAGTCTACTTCCGCGTTGCGCCACCAGTCGCAGGCCAGGCCGACACGGTCTCCTGACTTGATGCGGCCACGTTTTTCCCAAGCAGCCCACTGGTTGTTAACATTGCCGCCCTCCACTTGATGGGAAGACGTAGCTACGCCCCATGCGAAACCAGCAGGGAAGACTCGGGTTGTGTCGCTAGGTCCGTTATCCATTTCCAAATCGGATTTTAGACCTTTTGCCGCCAGTATCCATGGTCGCGGAGAAAATAATTGTCGTTCCAGGAATTCATCATGGTCTTCAGGAACATGCCTACGATCTTGAAATGCCCCATATTGCGGAAGCGCCGGTTGGTGGTGTGGATGCATCCACGAACGATCCCAAACCTGCGGTTGGAGACTTTTTTGCTGAGAAGGTAGTCCTCCGCGTAGAGAGCGCCTTCATTGAAGCAGCCCAGGCGGTCAAACACGGCCTTTTCGAAAAGCATGAACATACCGGTGCTGAACGGGCGAACCATGATCGAGCCATATTGAGCAACGTTATTGGCGAAGTACAGGACGTGGTCGCGCACGGTCCCCTGGCTGCACCAGATGTTGGTAGTAATGCAGTGGAGTCTCCGTCGGGTGATCAGGTCCATGGCGCGGCGGAGCAGCGTGGGGTCTTTCAGTTCCATGTCCGCATCAAGGAACAAAACGTAAGGAGTGGAAGCCCGGTGCGCTCCGGCGTTGCGTCCGACCGAGGGAAGCCCGCCGGGTATTACTTCAATGTTCAGCCGGTCAGCGAATGACATTGCCAGTTCTGGCGTACCGTCAGTTGAGCCGGCATCAGCCAAGAATACTTTCGTAGACTTGATCTGCGAGTAATCCTGCCGGCACAGCGATTCCAGCAGGTTCGGTAAGAGCCGGCACTCGTTCTTCGCCGGGATCACGATGGTCAGTTGATTGTGGGACGTATTCATGGATCGCGACTCCTTTCGGGCCGATGGTGATATAGGTACAGTGCAGATCCACCCAGGCACCGGAGTTGTAGTACTCAACTCCGTCACGCTCCATGGCAAGCGGATCATGCGTGTGCCCGCAAAAAATGCGCTCAGCTTTGCCAGGTTTTGCGTAGCTGAGCGCCCCGTGTGCTACCTGCGCGGACAACCGCAACCATCTGGAGTTGAGGCGGTCCAGGTAACGGGCAAAACGTTTTTTCTTGAAATCAATTTTCTGTAGATATAAGTAAAGGAGCTGGCCGAGCTTGTTCAGGAAAATACCGCTCGCGACAAAGCTGTCAAATTGGTGGCCGTGAATGGCCAGGTGGCGTTTCCCTGCGTACTCCCATACGTATTGCTGGTAGACCGGTACACCCACCAGGTGGGACATGACTTCCGTGAGCCCGTGGTCGTGGTTGCCCTCAACCCACACAACTTCAATCTCATGCTTTGGGTTGGAGAGCTTCCTGATGTGGCCCAGGAACTTCCAGTGTTCTTTGGTGAGCCGCCGGAAATTCAGGTCACAGAAGATGTCGCCCAGCAGAATCAGCCGTTTGAACTGGATCGAGTGAAGAAACTCCAGGGCGTCCCTGCCCCGACTGATTTCCGAACCCAGGTGGAGGTCAGAGATGATTACGGTATCGATGCAATCTTCTTGCATGCACTATATTTGTAGCAATCAGAAGTTAAAGGGCTGCGATGATCGCATGAAGATCAGGTGAAAAGCTTAAGTGGGTAATTTCATTGGTTAACATGCTTTTTTAACGTTTTGTTAACAAATCAAGAGAGTCCTGGGTGCAGATCACCCAAAATTGACGCTATTTAGTACAGGTTCGCCACATGTAGGCGGCCGTTGGAGTTTCCATGCTTTCCCGCAAACAAGCCGAGCATTACGGACTTGCCCAGCGCAATTATCTGAGCCGCTCAGCGCTGGCGGAGTTGCATGAGAGACGCTTCGACATTACGGATATCCTGCGCCAAGCTTCACGCCAGCATATTGCGAAGCTGTTGCCGCTCAAGTTCAAGCTGATGAGTGGATCACCCTTTGTATTCTTCCGCGGATCAGTGGAAATCATGGCCGCGGACATGGGCGAAGCCAAGCACACCAGGATTGAAGTGCAGATCTGCGGCGATGCTCACGTCAAGAACTTCGGTTTTTATGCCATGCCCGGTTCCGACATTGTGCTTGACGTCAATGATTTTGATGAGACCATGCGCGGCCCGTGGGAGTGGGACGTTAAACGCATGGCCACCAGCGTCATCCTGGCCGGACGGGTTGCGGGTGGCGGGAACGCTCTTTGCAAAGACGGTGCGCGCACGTTTATACGAGAGTACTGCACATGGATTCGCCGCTTTGCCCGAATGCCTGCTCTTGAAGTGGCGCGCCATCGGACAGTCCGGAATTACACCGATCCCGTCATCCGCTTCGCCTTGAGGCAGGCGGAGCGCTCGTCACCGCTCTCCAACCTGCGGAAGTTTACACGTAAGAAAACCGTAGGCGGATACAGCTTTATCAAATCCGACCTCATCTGGAACGTGCAAGGAGAAGAAAGAAGGGACGTGCTGCAAGCGCTGCCTGCTTACCGGGAAACCCTTGTTCCCGAGCACCAATTGCTTTTTGACCGTTTCAAGGCTGTGGACGTTGGATTCAAAGTGGTAGGAACGGGCAGCGTAGGCACGCGGGATTACGTTGTTCTCTTCTTCGGCGCTGATGAAAAAGACCCGCTGTTTCTACAAATCAAAGAAGAGTCACCGTCAGCCTACGCTCGGTATTACAAGGACCCGTCTTCTCCCAAACAGGAAGGGCAGCGCGTCGTCCGCGGACAGCACGCCTTGCAGGTCTCGTCCGACGTGCTTCTGGGCTGGTGCTCAATTGCCGGACGAGACTACCTCGTTCGACAACTAAGCGACCATAAGAGTTCGGTTGAGCCGGAAGAATTACAGGGCAAACGGCTGGCCACATACAGCCGTGTGTGCGGTGAACTGCTGGCCAAAGGTCACGCGCGCTCAGGGACGCCTGTGGCGTTGGCTGCCTATCTGGGCCGCTCAGACAAAGCGGAACGCGCGCTGCTGCAATTTGCCGTTCACTATGCCGATCAGGTGGAAGCGGACCACGCTGCGTTTCGAAAAGCCCTCAAGCACGGTTTTCTGGATCAGGCCATGAAGGCGGCACAAGAAAAAATTACTCCGGGCAGAGGAAAGAAAAAAGGCCCGGGAAGCCGGGCCCATAAAAGGGAGAATTGAGAATTAGAAATGTCCCCATGGATGAAAGTTGAAACGGCGTGTCTGCATTACACACGATCAATTGGCACGTGAAGTGAAAGTACGGTTAAAAGTTCAGATTCATGGCCTCACATTTCACCAGTTTTTTCATCACTTCGGGTCCTGCGGACCGCCAACCAGGCCTGCGCCGCTGGATGATTCTGCTGTGTTACACTATTATTGTCTTCCCGCAAAAGGTCCTTCTTTTTCTTCCAAAAGCAAAGGGCGCGTAGCTCAACTGGCAGAGCAACTGACTCTTAATCAGTAGGTTGAAGGTTCGATTCCTTCCGCGCTCACCATACTTTTCAAGAACTTGGCTCTGCCGGCTTCCATCCTGCTATTTCTGGTGTGGCTGTTTTTGGGGCTGTTGCCCAATCCGCCCGTCCACCTGCTCTACATCACCCACCGGCCGTCTGCTTTTTTCTGATTCCTTCGATCACCCGCTTGGGTTGGAACGCGGCGACGAGCAGGACGAGGTAGTGATTGATCCGAGCGCGGTGGCAGCGGCACTGGAAAAGCTGAAGCGTGATCCGGAGCCGGAGGCGCGTTTTATGCAGAGCGGGAGAGGAAAAGGGCCGGAGTACAACGTGCAGACTGCGGTCGATGCCGAACACGCGCTGATCGTGGCGCATCAAGTTACGAGCGATGCGAATGATCAACGCAGCCTGTTGCCGATGGCCGAAGCGGCGAAGGAGGCAGTTGGTTCTCCGGCCTCGCTAAACGTGGTCGCCGATGGCGGTTATTCCAACGGCGAGCAGGCGGAAGCCTGCGAAGCCCAAGGCATCGTGCCGTTCGTTCCGCCCAAACGTAACGCCAATAATCATGGTGATGGGACGCTGTTCGACCGCACCGAATTCGTCTACGACGAAAAGACGGATGTGTTCTGCTGTCCGGCGGGCCAGACGCTGACCCGCAAGCAGTTCTGTCGGAAAGATCGCGCCGTGATCTATAAGGGCAAACCGGAGGTCTGCGGGGCGTGTGCGATGAAGGCCCGCTGTACCACCGGCTGGGGAACTTACACCTAGAGTTGCGTCGCACGGTTTTTCTAGGAGGAGGCTGGCGCCGATGGGCGCTAAGTCTTATCGTTGTTGTAACCACTAACGATGGCAATCGCACCGCTGATTCCAGAAATCACTGTGATACGTGTAGATTGGCGAAGTGCGCGATCGTTTCGGTTCCAACCCATAAGGCAATCTTGCCTTGCGCTTGCTTGAGGTCGTTGACGACCAGGGCGGGTTGCGGCGCGCCCTGCACGTACAAGCGCGCCTTGTCACCAAGCACTTCGATCTTCAGCTTGGTCCATTCTCCCGGGACGACGTCTGCATAGCTCTCATATTTCTCCGGGAACTCCTTACGCAATCGAAACCAGGGGAAGTCCGGATGAGAAATGTATTGGGTCGAATGATTGCGTCGCACCTGGTCGTCGGCCCGCCCATTCGTCGGACGCAGGTAAAAGCATTCGTACTTTGCATCGTCCTTGGCGGCGTCAAGATTGACGCGGAAGGCCACACCGACGAATCCCCGCGGTGCTGTGCTCTTTGCCGTCGGGCTGGGTTCACCCGTCAACTCGATTTCAATCGTGCCGTCCCGAAATT
>Ga0137407_10000114_pt1 | contig 60909 bp, 51 predicted proteins | sample CZOMad2_2_16fung_FD_108410 | JGI IMG/M metagenome (GOLD analysis project Ga0137407, IMG submission 108410) | Vadose zone soil fungal communities from Angelo Coast Range Reserve, California, USA - CZOMad2_2_16fungal (Illumina Assembly) | ecosystem: Environmental > Terrestrial > Soil > Vadose... | reverse complement strand
CTCCATTCGAAAGCTTTGAAATCAACTCCTAACTCAACGTTGTAACACCAAGCTCTCTACTTGCACCCGCATATTTACTGTCTAATAGTGACTATTTTTGCGCTGAAAAGTAACTAGCTAAAACAGGGCAAACTCTGGGAAGCCGGAAAAATCAAAAAAGCGCGGGGGAGTAATGCTACCGAGACTTGCGTGGTTTAGATTGCTTGTGTAGCGCAGGCACTCTTGCCTGCGTCTTCTTTTTTGGCTTGTCCTTTGTTTTGGCTGATTGCTGATCGCTGAGTGCTGATTGCTTCTTGTAACGCGTTTTCCTGCCATTGGCGATCTTCGGCAGGAGCTTGCGGGCATTTTCAATTTCCTCTTCCGTCCAGGCGTGAATTGTTCTGCGGCCGACCTCAAGAATCGGTGGCGCTGGCAGCTTCCCGACGGCGATGTAATGCGCCAGCGTATCGAGGTGCACCCCAAACCTTTTCGCGGCCTGGCTTGTAGAGACTATTTTCATTTGCCAAGTGTTCTCGGAGATAGATCAAAACCTATCAAAACAAATCTTGAGTTCCTCGACAATTTTCTAATTGGCGTTGCATCAGTCCCGCCAGGGACGTCTGAAAGTAGCCCAGTACGTTTCCAGCGGCGCGCATCGCGCGCTGAGGAATAAGTGCTGGGTAACGAATGGAATAATTGATTCCTAGCTGCCGCAGGCTTACGCGCAGCGTAGCGGAGCGCGCAAATCAAGAAGGTGTAGAGGATGCATCATTGAATCCGATCCTTTCGCAAAAACCCGTGAAAGGATGGGCCACCGGCCGGTCTTTTCCAGGTAGTGAATTGCAGTGTTTTCGGGTGGCGCGCATCTATCAGGCGATCGCCAATTGCAGTCCGTCCGCGATGAATGGCGTTCCCGCGTACTCGATGTGCAAGACGCGCCTCGGAGTTTCAATCTGTGATTTCGACGAAGCGTGGACCAGTAACGGCCGCATAGCTAAAACTCCACCCGACGGAACCAGACAATCGACGGCAGGAAGTTCTCTGCTGAGTTGCAGCACAGCATCGTCACTGAGCACGCCTTGAGTGTGAGTTCCGGGCAGAACGCGCAGAGGGCCGTTCTGATCGCTCGAGTCGTCGAGATGGAGACGCAGCGCCACTACTTGGCAGAGTGCAGTAGCCGGAGCATGTGCATAGGTTACCCCCTCTTTCACAGACCACGGTCCCCAGCCCGGAGTGTCGCGTTTCTCCTTGAGCGGCAGTGCTGTGTCCTGGTGCCAGGTGATCAACCAGTTGGAGTCGGGCGATTTATCAAACAGCGTTGCGCGAAACGGGAATGCTGCATCTCCGAGTACATCTTGTGCGATGGAAAGAAGACGCGAATCCCGGGCGACAGCGGCAACCACAGGATGGCCGAGAAGATGACGGATTCCCGCCCGGCTGCGGCGCGACTCCAAAACGGCAAGGCTTTCGAGAAGCAATGTAATTTCGTTTGATTGCAACACGCCAGGAAGAATGGCAAAGCCCTGCATTTCAACAGCTCGCGAAACGTCTAGACCGTTTGCCGTTGTCACAGGCTCTTTCTCCACATGGTGAGCGCGTTGACGAGCGATGCCTCGAGCCAGGGGCGAAAGCGGCGTTCGGCGCTTTCGTAGGATTCGGCATAGTTGGTCTGAAATGGCTCACTCAATATCATCGTACTTGTCCCAAGAGGGCTGTAAAAGACAGGTATGGTCCCAATCAGTCCACGAAACTTTGATCCAATGCCATGAAAATTAATCCCAATTAACGCCCATAAGGTCAAGCTTTCAGAACCTTCAATGAAAATAGAAAGGGATCTCGTTTCCTGGTATATCGCCGTATTCGGACGATATGGTAGAGGCAACAATTGAAGAAGTGGGAGTTCGGAAGCATCTGACGTAGTAAACGCAGCATCTGGTCTGGTTTTGCCAATTTCATCCTCAAGGGCTATTTTTATCTCTTCCAACCGCTTTGCCGTCAAGTCCACTAGGCTGTCGGCGGTGCTTTTCGCTTTTACCCAGATGGATGGATCAGGCCCCTTTCCTGGGCCTAGCGCACGTTTCGCAGCAGCAATTGCTTCCGAGATTGAATGGATGGGCTGAGTGTCGGGGACAAGCCGCGTCGTTTTGGTGAGCTCACGTCTCTGCACATGAACGAAAAATGAGACCAACGAGTTCAGGCTCCCCTCATCCGCAACCTCCAGTGCGTCAATATAGCGACTTCGCTCCTCGCGCGTGACCACTATTGGAAACCACCTCGCCTTGATAAAGACCAAACTCGCAAGTGCGCGTGCCACTCGTCCGTTGCCATCTTGATAAGGATGTATCTGGGTAAAGCGATGATGAAGCCAAGCGGCTTCAACTTCGACGGGAATACCTTTCTGTCCATGTTCGGCGTGCAGGGCCAGCAGCCGCTCCATTTCCGAATCAACCTGCTCTGGAGGGCAGTACTGATGCATGCTTCCGTCGGGCTTCTTTGGATTATTTGGGCGTTCCTTATATTTGCCCTTGAGCAGTTTGGATTCGAACAGGTTTCCAAACTGGTCAACCATCATGCTTGTGTCCTGGTGACGCAACAAGGCAGCATGCAACTCATGGATGTAGCTTTTTGAAATTGGGCGATCGCCCTTGACGAATGGAAACAACCCTTCCAGCACTTCCTGGTGGTCCTGGATAATGGCGGCAATTAATTCTGGTGGCTTTTGGCCGGGCTGCGTGCCGATTAGATCAGCGTTAATACCGTGCTCAATTAATGTCTGGGTGACGCCGCGATCAAGGTTATACACACCTTCGATCTGGCCTGTTTCGATGGACCACTCGCGGGCAAGCCTTTCGCTGAACTTGCTCAAGGCTCCGCTCTGCTCCAGATCAGCGCGCTGATCATTCCAGAATTGGAGGAGAGGCCCGAGCTCTCCGTCGGTGAGAGAACTCCAATCCTGCGGCAAGTCGGTGATCGGTTGCCAGACGAGAACCATCAAATAGCTCCATTCAAAGCCAGGAGCGATGTTCCTCGGGTGCCGCCCCTGCTGGGGCTAGCCAATATTGTTGTGGAACTTACCCAGGGCTTCCGTCCTGGGCTAACCTCTTTCGCGGCTACGGCGCTACGGTATCGGGAGGCCATGATTTTCCAAGCTTATCGGATTCCATTTAACATACCAAACTTAATCATCCACGTGAAACTTGCGCCGGGTGTCATTGCACAGGCAAATGCAGGCCACCCGCCGCGAAAAATGAAACACGTTTGTCCCAGCCGCACTATGTCAAAAATCTGCATCTTCGTGATTGAATCACTGCCAGCGATACGCTACGCTCAGGCAGCCCACACGGGTGGAAGTCTTGTGATCTTTGAAATTCAAGCGGCGATCGGCTTTTGAATTAGATGTGGCTTTTGCCGGGTGCACGGGATATTAACTGAGTTGCAAACCATCGAAAACACGGCTCCCCTCAGACTATGGAAATCGAGCCGGAAAGCATTCCAAAACCTTGGGACCCTTTGGGATGCGTGCAGCTAAAGTCTTTGTTTATTGGGATCAAGGGGGACGGGGGCACCCCGTCATAAGGTTTACCGAATGATAATCGATGCAATCGGTGATCGCGCGTGCTCGGAAAAGCGATAGCGCGTCTTGCTTTTCCGATCACCAGATCTCTCGATCACGCGCGATCACCCGATCTCTTATTCCCCGAGCCTCTCAAAGAACCTGATGATCGACTCAATCCCGCGATAGAAATTCGGGATATGGAACTTTTCGTTGGGAGCGTGCAGGTTGTCGTCAGGCAGACCAAAGCCCATCATCACGCTGGGCGTCTTCAGTATGTCCTGAAATTCGGTCACAATAGGAATGGAGCCGCCGGAGCGTATGAAGACCGTGTCTTTCTTGAAGACGTCATGCAGGGCCGCAGTGGCGGCCTTGATGTACGGGTTGTCAGTACGTACAACGCAGGCCGGGCCCTTGCTGTGGACTTTAACTTTAGTCTCAATGCCCTTGGGGGTCAGCTTCTTGATGTAGCTGGTATATTTTTTCAGGATGGCGTCGGGGTCCTGGTTGGGCACCAGCCGCATGGAGACCTTGGCCGATCCCCTGGCCGGGATCACCGTCTTGGCTCCCGAAGCGACGAAGCCCCCCGGCATGCCGTGCACTTCCAGCGTTGGCCGCGCCCACGTGCGATAGAGCACTGAGTATCCGGGTTCGCCGGTCAAGACTTTTGATCCGACTTCCGTCTTACGGTAGTGCTCCTCGTTGAAGGGCAGGCGTTTCCAGGCTTTGAGTTCGGCCGTGCTGGGGGCCTTCACGCCGGTGTAAAACCCAGGGATCAGGATTTTTCCGCGAGCATCTTTCAGCTTACTGATGATCTCGATCAGCGCAAAAAATGGATTCGGGGCGGCTCCGCCGTACATACCGGAATGCAGGTCGGTCTTGGCCCCCTGGGCTTCGATCTCGGTATAGACCAGCCCGCGCAGTCCGACGCACAGCGTAGGAAGATTGGGCGCAAACAACTCCGTGTCACAGACCAGAGCGAAGTCGGCTTTGAGCTTAGCTTTCTCCTTGCGAACGTACGCGGAGATCGATTCGCCGCCAACTTCCTCTTCGCCTTCGATGAGAAACTTCACGTTGAGCGGAAGCTTTCCGCCGTTGGCGCGCATCAACGATTCAATGGCTTTGATCTCCATCCAGAGTTGGCCTTTGTCATCGACGGCGCCGCGAGCATAGATGTTCTGGTTGCGCTCGGTGGGCTCAAACGGCGGGGTCAGCCACTCGTTCAACGGATCGGGCGGCTGGACATCATAGTGCGCATAGCACAGCACAGTGGGCTTGCCCGGAGCATGGAGCCAGTCGCTGTAGATCAGGGGATGGCCCTGGGTCGGGATGACCTCCACGTTCTCCATGCCGATCCGGCGCATCTCATCGGCGACAAAAACCGCGGCGCGGCGGACGTCTTCTTTGTGCTCCGGCGCGGTGCTGACGCTGGGTATGCGCAGCAAGTCTTTTAGTTCGCCCAGAAATTTCTGTTGGTTCTCTTTTGCGTAACTGACAGCGGATGAAGCCATACGAGTATCTCCTGGAGAAATGGGAACCTAAGAGTATATCGCGTTGCGGACAGAGACCACCTCAGAGTACAACTGGAAGGATGAAAAGCTCGCGCTGGACCTTGGCCGCATTGGCTTTTATTCGCGTGGTTAGGGTGGTATACGTTCCCTTATTTGGGCGAATTGCCGTAAGTGAAATTCGGTCTCGCCGAGGTTGATTATTCCAGGCCGGCTGACTGGCGCGCACTGGCCCATTCGGAAGAGAGTCCATCTAGAGGGCCACACTTTCTCGAAAAACAGCGGCGGAATTCATCGTACCCAGGCGGGGAGCGGTTCGGGAAGGAAGGCGCGTCGAAAAAGTTCGATCATTATTTGCCGCTCTGGCCAGTCTGGGTGCTCCTGCCGGATCCCCGCTTTTCTGAGCTCACGGCAAACATCGCTGATTTCCAGAGCAATCAACAAGCGCTGCTCGGGAGTCATTCTGCGCCGAATTTGAAGTTGCATGGCTTCGATTGCCAGACTGGTATCGCTGATCGCCATAACAGAATGTTACCACTGACCTGTACTTGAAAGGAGTGCAGCGTTTTCCCTAGCCCATATCCTGCTGCCCGTCTACATTCCATTCGCGCTTCAGCAAGCAGTAGAGGACTTCATGCTCGGCTTGGCCGTTAATGATGTAGTGCTCCCGCAGAAAACCTTCCTGTTGAAATCCCAGCTTCTCCAGGACCCGCTGCGAGGCACGATTCTTGTCGTGGACAAAGGCCATCAATTTGCGAAGCTTGGTTTCGCTGAAAATTTTTTTCACCAGGAGATTGACCGCGGTCGTGGCGATCCCCCGGTTATGATGAGCTTCCGCAATTCCGTAGCCGATTTCCGCATAGCTCATGGAGTGGCTGAGGTTCTTGAGAGAAACAGTCCCGACCACGCCATCTCCGGAGGCCACAAACCAGCGGTATGCGTCATACTTTCTGAGATCGGTAAGGTCTGATCCTTCCGTCTCAAGCATCTTCGCAATCTCTTCCTTCGTCATTACCTTGAGTGGGTTGTGCAGCACGGATAGGCGCTGGTTGCGCCACTCGATGAATGGTTCAAGAAAAGCGCTCTGATAGGAGACCAGTTCAATGGCCAGCAATCGTCCAGCTCCGAGTCATGCTTTCTATCCACTTCTAGCTTCAAAGCCGTAGCGAAGACGGGCAAAGTATGCGACGGCGCCCACGGCATCAATCGATCTTAACATCGTCAGCACCAGGGCCGAATGGTCACGATCACCCTTTGACCTATAATGGATGTGTGAGTTCCAAATTCATTCTCCACAAGCTCGCCGAAGCCGATTTCCCCACGCGCTGGGGGCTCTTCCGTATTATGGGTTTTGAAGGCCAGTTCGGTCATGAATCGTCCATCAGCGACCGTCGCAGAGAAGAAGCCGTCGCCCTGGTGATGGGAGACATCCACGCGGCGGCGCCTCTGGTGCGGATACATTCGCAATGCCTCACCGGTGATGTCTTTGGATCAATCCGCTGCGATTGCCGCCAGCAGTTGGAGATGGCTCTCTCCATGATTGCCCAGGCCGGCGCGGGTGTTCTGCTCTATGAACTACAGGAAGGACGCGGTATTGGATTGATGCCCAAGCTCCAGGCGTATCAACTGCAAGACCAGGGACTGGACACGGTACAAGCCAACGAAAAGCTTGGCTTCAAGGCCGACCATCGCGAGTTCCAGCTGCCGGCAGAAGTCCTGGCGGCACTGGGCCTGAAGGCTGTGCGTCTGCTCTCGAATAATCCCCAAAAAGTTGCGGCCCTGGAGGCTGCTGGAATAAAAGTGGTGGAGCGCGTCCCCTGTGAGGTTGCGCCCAACGCGGAGTCAGAACGCTACTTGAATACGAAGAAGGAAAAACTGGGACATCTGTTTACGGAGCGCTAAAATTCCAAACCCTGAAACACGGAGGAAAAGAGGAAGCGGAGGAAGCTTGGAAGATTTGGTGATCTCATAAATTGAAACTCTCTGGAGATCCAACAGATTTACTCTACGACCCGGCTCTGATTTTTTCTCTGGTTACTCTTTTCCTCCGTGTTTCAAGGTTTCTGCAAAAGCCTTGAAAGCTCTTTTGTGTTTCCCGCAGGCAAGTCCCGCAACGCCGATTTCACCAGCGCCCGATACACTTCGCTCGCGCCGGGCACGCGCCGCAATTCTTTCAAGTGGCGGCGCACCGTAGTCAGGTCGCCGCGCTTGATGGGACCGCTGAAAGCCGCGGCTGCGCCCAACTCCAGGTAGTTCTTGATGGTCTGCCGCAAAATCGGTCCCATCATCTTGCTGGTCTGCGTGCGCGAAAGCCCGGCAGCGCGTCCCACGCGCTCCGCCGTAACCAGTGTAGCCACAACCAGCGGAGAAGAGAACGATCCCAGCGCGTGGTAGAGCGTTTTGGCTTCTTTCTTGATGGCAAAGACTTCCGCTCCCAGATTTCCTACAATCTGGCGCGCAACCGCTACGGCGCGGCGGTCGCCCTCCACGGCAAACGCAATATTCTGCAAACGCGGCGTCGTCCCGGGCACAAACGTCATCATGGGATGCAGCGATGCCACATCCGCGCCTGCGCGCCGGAGCGGACGGAGAACATCACTGGTGGACGCGCCGCTGGAGTGAAAAACAATTTTCCCCTGCCAGCCGGACTTGCGCGCCAAGCGGCGCGACGTTTCCGGCAAGGCGTCATCCGTATGACAGAGCCAGATGATATCTGAAGTCGGCCCGGCATCGTCCAGCAGGACGGCCTCGGCCCCAAGCTTTTTGGCCAGCGCGAGCGAACGTTTTTGCGACGGCGCAAGCGCTCGTCCCGCCACCGCGTCAATTTTGTAACCTGCCGCCTTCAGCGCTGGGCCAAGCGTCCGGGCCAGGTTCCCCGCGCCGATCAGGGTGATGGTAAGTTTGCCGCGCTTGGGGTTGACTGCCATTGCCGCGAGGATAACAGAACAGAAAGAAATCGGGTGATCGGGAGATCGAGTCTTGGGGAGATTGGAACCACAGGAAGATCGCGAGAATGCACGGTTTTTGTTCGCTTAAGTTGTTGTTTCATCACAAAGTTAAACAATCTTCCGCAACATTCCCACCGAAGAACGTTCCCTGGGAAGTACAATGGGACTTCCTGATGAGATCACCTTTAGTCATCCTGTTCTTGTCTGCCTGCCTGGCTTGTCTGGCCGCGGAAAACCCAGCGCCCAGCGTTTCCAAGCAGGCCATCAAGGCCGCGGACAAGGAATTCAAACACGCTGTCGAGCTGCAAGAGGCGGGCAAGATCGAGGATGCCTTGCTGTCGGTGGCCAACGCGCTGCAACTTGTTCCCGGCAAAGTGGAATACATCACCATGCGTGAGATGCTCCGCCAGCAGATCGTGAGCAGCCACCTTGACCAAGGCAATCATCTGGCGGAAAAAGGAGAGACCGTTGCCGCGGCAGCGCAGTTCGGCCAGGCATTGTCCGTCGATCCGAACAACAGTTACGTTCTCCAGCGCCTGCACGATATTGCTCCGCCAGAAGATCCGGAGCGGCAGCATGCGCTGCAAATGCTGGCGTCCGTGGACCAGATCAACCTGGCGCCCGCGCCGGGCAAGAAAAGCTTCCATGTTCAGAGCGATACGCGCACGCTGTATACCCAAATCGGCGCGGCGTTCGGTATTTTCATGCAGTTTGACCAAGGCCTGACCACGCGTATGGTGCGCTTTGACCTGGATGATGTTGACTTCTACACAGCTACGGAGATTGCGGGCAAACTTACCAAAACCTTCTGGGCGCCGGTTACCAGCCATGAGGCCATGGTGGCCAGCGATACCGCGGAAATGCGACGGCAGTACGAACGCCTGGTACTGCGGACCTTTTACGTGGGCAACATTTCCAGTCAGACGGACTTGAATGATCTGGTAAATGTTTTGCGGGTGATTTTAGACATCAAGCTGGTGAACGTCGAGCCAACCAAAAATACAATCACCGTGCGGGCGCCAAGAGAACAGGTGGAAGCCGCCGCCACTCTCCTTGACAACATCATGGATGCGCGCCCGGAAATACTGCTCGATGTAAAGGAATACGAGTTTGATTCCGACCATTTGCGCCAGATGGGCCTGAACCTGCCTACTGACTTTCAAGTCTTCAACATCCCGAGTGAGATCAGGAAAGTGCTGGGCGCGGACGCGCAGCCTATCATCGACCAGCTCAACCAGACCGGGACCATTGATCCCACCAAGATCCCCCCATCTGCTCTGAGCAACCTACAGGGATCGCCCTTGCTGGCTCCGTTTATTTTTTTCGGCAAAGGTTTGGGTCTGACCGGGATCACCGCGAACCCAATCAGCGGAAAACTGGCGATGAATTCTTCTTTCGCCACCACTCTGGAACACGTGACGCTCCGCGCCATTGACGGAGAATCCGCCACGTTTCGCGTGGGCACAAAGCTGCCGATTGTGAACAGCACTTTCTCCGCCGTCGCCTTCAGTGACAAAGGCGCGGCCTCGCTTGGCAGCACGCCTCAGTTTCAATATGAGGACCTGGGGCTCACGCTGAAGACAACACCTCACTACCACTCCGATGGCGCGGTCACCCTGAAGCTGGACTTGAAAATTGCAGGGCTGGGCACACAGCAGTTCAACAGCATCCCGGACATTACCACGCGCTCTTATGAAGGCAGTATTACTGTCGTGGGCGGCGAACCGTCCGTAATTATGGGGGCCGTCAGCGAGCAGGAGCTACGCTCCGCCACAGGCCTTCCGTTGGTCAGCCAGCTTCCCGGCGCGCACAGCGCCCTGAGTTCCAATTCAAAGGAACGCATCCATAATGAGATATTGGTCGTGGTTACGCCGTACGTAGTTCGCAAACCATTTCACGACAAGGGCACAAGCGCCATTTGGAGCACGCACCCGTAGGAGTGTGGCAGTGACAGCATGACACGGTCGCATGCTTGCTCTCGCTTCGGAGCCTAGGCAACGGGCACTGCAACGATTTAAACTTATTGCCCTCAACTTCATCAATCTACCTGGAGCCATCACAATGACCAGCCGAAATGAGGTTAGTGCGCTACATGCCGCAGTTATGCGGGGCAGTGTAGTGGAAGTTCAGGAAGCAATTAATCTGGGAGAGGATATTGATACCCTTGACTGGGCTGGAAGGACACCATTGTTTGGAGCTGTAATCGATGGAAATTGCGCTATTGTTTCAGAGCTCATCAGTCATGGCGCAAACGTCAACACTCACGACAAGAACCTGCAAACACCATTACATTTTGCGGCCCAGGAGTATCGAGTAGAGATCGCTCAACTCCTGCTGAAGCACGGAGCTCAGGTGGACGCGAGAGACTCTCACGGAAATACCCCTCTGGCGAAAGCTGTTTTTGGGTCCCGAGGACGCGGTGAAATGATAACGGTCCTGCTCGCCCATGCCGCCAACAAAAACCTAAAGAATAAACATGGAACCTCCCCTAGCGATCTGGCAGCTTCGATCGGAAACTACGACGTAAAGCAGTTCTTAGAATAAGAGAATATCGGAACACTTGCGGTCGAGGACGTCCGATCGCGTTTTAGTCCTATTTTCCCGCGTGGTCAATCTCAAACTGTACCAAGGCCTTCAACTGCTCATAGGGAATATTGGCGATAGCCGGCACCATGCGCCCGTTGATGAACACTGAAGGAGTTGAGTTCACGTCCAGGGATTCACCCAGCGCCATAGATTTCTTGATGCGGGCTTCAGTTTCCAGGCTGGTGGAGCAGGCGGAAATTTTTTGCGCGTCTAGTCCGGCGGCTGTGGCCAGTTCCTTAAGTTTGTCGTCCGCTGTGGCCAAAGCAATTCCGCCTTGATTTTCAAAGATACTGTCAATGTATTTCCAAAAAGCGTCGGTGTTCGTTTGCGCGGCGCAATCCGCGTACTGGGCCGCCTTCATCGCCCATGGATGCAAGGTTGCGGGCAGCGGAAACTGCTGAAAAACGAAGCGCACTTGCGGGAAGTCTCCTGCCAGCTTTTCCACGATCGGCTGGGCCGCCTTGCAGTGCGGACACTCCAAGTCACTAAACTCCGCAATCAGGATGGTCGGGTCCTTGGGGCCGCGGCTGGGGCCATCGACCGCCTGCAACTTGGCTCGCGCCGGCGCGTAGGGATTAGGGCCGAAGGGAATGATCTCGCCTACAATCGCTCGTTGCCCTCCCGCTGGCAGGAAGATGTGGTTGGGAGCGTTCTTGTTGATGGACACCAGAAGCTCGGCGATCCCCGGAATTCCTGAAGCGCGAATTTCAACAATCTGCCACGAAATCCCCGAATCATACCCGAAGGTCCGTTTCAGCGCGGCTTCAACTTCTGCCTGGCTGGGCAGCAAATTGGGCTCGGCAGAGGAAGCGGTATGCGAAGGCGCGGCTTCACCTGGTTTCGCTGCACCTGCTTTCGCAACACCCGGTTTAGCAGAAGCCTGTGCCGTAGGTGGGTTTTTAGGCGCTGAGCTTTGCGCCACGGCCAAAGTAAAGGCGACAAAAATAATAAAAACAATGAGAGCGGTTTGTTTTAGGTTCATCTTCATTTAGATTTCCGATTTTTGAGCGATTGGAAAACGGCGTCCCATGCCAAATGCCTTGGGGGTGATCTTCAATCCGGGAGCTGCCTGCTGGCGCTTGTATTCACTGCGTTCGATCATGCGTATCACTTCGCGCACCAGCTTCACGTCATAGCCGCGGTCCGCCGCAATCTGCTCCGCGGAGCGGTAATCTTCCACATAATCGTCAAGAATGTTGTCCAGGACTTCATACGGCGGCAGTGTATCACTATCTTTCTGGCCGGGCCGCAGCTCCGCGGACGGCGGCTTATCCAGCGTCAATTGTGGAATGACCGGCGTGCGTGAGTTTACATAGCGGCTTAGACTGTAGACCATGGTTTTGGGCACGTCAGAAATAACAGCCAGGCCGCCCACCATGTCTCCGTAGAGCGTGCAGTAACCAACGCCCAGTTCGGATTTGTTGCCCGTGGTAAGCACCAGCGCACCGAACTTATTGGAAAACGCCATCAGAATATTTCCGCGGATGCGCGACTGGATGTTCTCCTCAGCCACGTCTTCCGGCCTTCCGGCAAACAATGGGGCCAGTGTCTTGCGGTACGTATCAAAGATTTCGCCGATGGGAACCTCTTCAAAACGGATGCCCAGTTTGCACGCCAGTTCCCGCGCATCCTTCACGCTGTGATCGGAGGAGTACTGGCCGGGCATGGCGATTCCGGTCACATTTTCTTTTCCCACGGCATCCACGGCAATCGCGGCAGTCAGAGCGGAGTCAATGCCTCCGCTTAGCCCTATCACCACTCGCTGGAACCCGCACTTGCGCACGTAGTCTTGCGTGCCCAACACAAGCGCGGCATAAGCGCTGGCATCACCGACTTCTGTCTGGGGATGAATGTCGCCCTGCAGCGTTTCCGAATCAAAAAGAATCAAGTCTTCCGCAAACGATTTTGCCTGGGCCAGGATCTTTCCGTCCGGGGCAATGACCATGCTGGAGCCGTCAAAGATCAGACTGTCATTGCCTCCCACCTGGTTCACGAACACCACGGAAACCTTGTTGTCGCGCGCAATGGTCTCCAGCATCTGGCGGCGAAGCTCCCGTTTTCCCAGATGGAATGGCGAAGCTGAGACATTCAAAACCAGGTTGGCGCCCGCATGCAAAAGATCGTCCACCGGATCAACACTGTAAAGCTGGCGATGCCAGAAATTCTTGTCATTCCAGGCATCTTCGCAAATCGTCACGGCCAGCTGCTTGCCGCCGAAGGGAAAAAGCTGCTGCGTAGCGGCGGGAGCAAAGTAACGCAGTTCGTCAAAGACGTCATACGTAGGCAGCAGCATCTTGGACTGCACAAACTGCACCGCGCCATCGTGCAGCACTGCCGCTGAATTCATCACCGACTTGCCCGTTTCCACTTTGGCCTTGGAGACGAAGCCGCAAATGATCGTGATCTGGGGAACGTTCTGGGCAATCTCAAGGACTACTTGCTGGCTGCGCGCCACGAAGGCCGGTTTTTCCAGCAGGTCGCGCGGGGGATATCCGCAGACGGCAAGTTCGGGAAACAGCACCATCTCCGCACCGGAAGCATGGGCCCGCCGCGCAAACTCCATGATCTTTGCTGAATTGCCGCTGAAATCGCCAACTGTGGGGTTAATCTGCCCGAGAGCAATCTTCACACATTTAGTGTAAACCGCACTTCCATTCCACGTCAGCCTCTACCGTGGCGGCTTTGGTTCCGGCGGAGGTTGCTGCTGATTGTCCTCTGGTTGCTGGCCGCTCTGGGGCTGCTTGCCGTTCTTGCCCCATTCGGGCTCTTCCGGATGCTGGCCGGTCTGGGATGACGAAGACGGTATGCGTATCACCAGGGCCGGATCAGGCTGTTCGTCAGGCCGGCGCAGCGTTGGCCGATGGGCGGGCTGCTCCGCAGCTGGTGGTTGGTTCTTGAGGTCTTCCGGATTGTCGCTTGCTTTGAGCGCCGACAGTGTGGCTACACCGTCTTTTACATCCACCTCTTTTTCCGTCTTGACGATGCTCGGGCCAACTACCTTCACGATCTTGACCTGAGTCACTTCATCGCCCTTGAAGCGGACAAAAGTAGTATCCTGCGGCGGCATGCCGTAAAGCCATTCTTCGTATTCCTCGCCGTTGTCGTCTTTCTCGCGCATTTTTCGCTGCGTGCGCTCTTTGGCCATGATGACCATGTCACGGTTCATCCCAACCAGCACTTCATGGCTCTTGATGGCGGCCTTGATTTTAGGCGGGAGTGTATCAACATAAACTTCAGCCGCGGTCTTGACGGAAAAATCCAGCACCGGCCCCAACAGCAGCTTCATTTCCGCGCCAGTCATCTCTGGGACATGCTGCTTGAACTCTAAAGTCATCGCCGCGCCCGTAGGCTGAGCTTGGTTCGGATCTCCCCCGTTACCGGCGCCGCCCACGGATAGCTGGATGTGGTTGTACCACTTTGATTTCTTCTTGGGGCCGCCGTTGATCTCTACGTAGATCGACTTTTCATGAAACAAAATATTTGTGATTTGGACTTTGTCGCCGATTTTCGCGGCTGCACCGTTGATCTGCGCCATCTGGTACAACCGGGCATCTCCCGGTTTGATATCGCCGTCAGCCCCAATGATGATGCTCTTATCGCCTAGAGGGAAATACTTTCGAACATGAACAAACTCAGACTGGATCACCTGAATGAGCTGCATCTTGGTGCCTTCATTCAGTTGCGGCCGTTTTTCCAGGTCTGCGGGCTTGAGTTTGGGAGCGCTAGGCTCTTGTTCGGCGGCGCCAGTTGGCTTGGAGTTATCCGCGGACGTATTCGCTGGCTTGGTCTGCACCACCATTGGAGCGGAGGACTGACCTACAGCAAGGCCCGAGACCGTGAGAACCAGGGCCGATAAAGCCGGGGCGAAGAAGTATGCTGACCAGCGTGGCATGGGAATTCCCCAATTACTGCTTCCTTAACTATTCTCCAAATCAGGCTAATTTTCAATCCCTTTAACAGCCATCAGGTCAAGGGCTTCTATCACCCGGCGCAATGGACCAAGCTCACGCTGCCCCCAGAGACCTTCCGCTTACCGTTAGTCCTTCACGCGCAACTGCCGCGGGCAGGACCCTTCCGCCGTAACTGCGTATGGCCGCCGATACATGGTCACGGGTATCCGGTTCCGTCAAAAAGACGACGCAGCCACCTCCGCCAGCCCCGCATACCTTGGCGGCCAGCGCACCCTGGCGCAGGGCAACGGTCACCAGCTTCTCAATCAACCGCGTGGTGATCTTGGGAGAGTTGGTCTTGCGCAGCTTCCATTCTTCCCGCAACAGCCGGGCAACCTCATGCCAGTCCGCCAAGCCCAGAGCATGATGCATGGCGCGGGCGATCTCGCCAATACGCTCAAAGTTGTGGAAGATCTTTTTGTTGCCGTTGATATGCGCCTTGAAGACCTCCCAGTTGTTGATTCCCGACTGGCGCGGTACCCCGGTATAGACCAGCACAAAGCGCCGGTCGAGGTCCTCCGGAGCCACGCGTACAACCGTATGATGTATGCCGTCCGGATCAAGATGTATGGCGCTCACGCCGCCATAGAGCGCGGGATAGTAATCCTGGCATCCAGTGGGCACCTTGATCAGTTGGGCTTCCACATTCTGCGCGATCACGCGGAGCTGTTCGCGATCCAGTTTTCTTCCGGTATAACGCGCCAGCGCCGCCGCAGTGGCCACCATTAACGCCGAAGAGCCGGAAATCCCCGCTCCCGCAGGCGACTCCGAGTTGGTCTCAATTTCAAATCCGCCCTCCGGCGCAAAGAACCGTGCCAGGCAGGCAGCCAGCGCGTGCTTTGGTTTGCGCGTGGAGCAGAGCTCGTCAAAGTTAGCGAATTCCTCGTCCAGATTGGTGTCCACTGATTTGAGACGGACCTTGTCATCCGCCAGCCGGGTGACGCGGCACGTGGTAAGGATGTTGACGGCAAAATTCACCGTCAATGCACCGGGATGAAAAAGATACAGTGGCCAAAGGTCCATGGTGCCGCCGGCTAAATCTACGCGGCAGGGGGCATGAGCAACGATCGTTCCGGGTGGGGGCAAGCGTTATTCCGTAAAAAACGTGGCCATCTGACGAAACTTTTTGTAGCGGCCGTCAAGGAGCTGCTGGACCGTCTGGTCCTTCAGCTCGTTAAAATGTTTGAACAGGACGTGGTCCACCATGGCAGCCGCTGCATCGTGGTCCAGATGCGCTCCGCCGTCCGGCTCGGGAATGATCTCATCGATAATCGCCATTTCTTTTAGATCGGGCGCGGTGATGCGCAGCGCCTGGGCAGCAACCTCTTTCTTGGACGCGTCGCGCCACATAATGGAAGCACAACCTTCCGGCGAGATGACCGAATACACCGTATTTTCCATCATGAACACGCGGTCCGCCACGGCCAGCGCCAGCGCGCCTCCGCTGCCGCCCTCTCCGGTGATTGTGGCAATGATGGGCACTTCAATGCGGGCCATCTCACGCAGGTTGTGGGCAATCGCTTCCGCCTGGCCGCGCTCTTCCGCGCCCAGACCAGGGAATGCACCCGGCGTGTCAATGAAGGTAAAGATCGGACGCCCGAATTTTTCCGCCATCTTCATGCACCGCAGCGCCTTGCGATAGCCTTCAGGATTGGCCTGGCCAAAATTGCGGTACACGCGCTGCTTGGTATCACGTCCTTTTTGGTGACCGATAACCATCACGTTCTCACCATGATAACGCGCCATGCCGCACAGGATGGCCGGATCGTCGCCGAAGGTGCGGTCACCGTGCACCTCACTCCAGTCGCTGAAAAGCCGCTCAACGTAATCCAGCGTGAAAGGGCGCTGCGCATGACGGGCTAACTCGGTCTTCTGCCAAGCATTGATGTGCAAACGGATCTGTTCGCGTAAGAAATTGATCTGGTGCTGAAGGTGCTTGAGCTGGAGGTGGGCCTCCTGGTCGGCGCCGGCCTTGGCCTCAAGCTGTGAGACCTGCTCTTCAATCACTTGCAACTGCCGTTGTGCTTTTACCGCTGGATCCAAAAATAGCTCCTAGCTACTGGCTGCTAGCTTCTAGCGAACTTCTTTCGGTGTACCCATCTCATTTCGGACTGTCATCCTGAGCGAGTCCGAGCATCTGCGGGGCGAGTCGAAGGACCCCGAGAAACTATCCATAACCATGCTGCATCAGGGAGTTCTTTCTTGATCGCTCATTCTTATGCTGCCCCTCCGGGCTCCACATCATGTCTCAACCCACTCTTCCGCGCCTGCGGCGCTGGGTTCACTGTGACTAAAGCCTTACTGTGGAGCCAAGTCCTTGCAGCCGCAAACAATCCGCGCTTGCTCCTACGGAGCCGATTACCGTGAATCACTAGCAGCTAGAAGCTAATCAACGATCCTCACGGCCCCGCGACCGCACAAATCTTCCACACGCGCGATAAACGAACGATCTGGACATACATTATAGCTGTCCGCCTCCATCACAACCATGAAGTCGCCCGCACGCTCCAGATAAAACAATACCTTGGCTTCGCCCCGGCGTTCGTGGCAAATGGATTGGAGTGCGTCCACTGAGGCCGGAGTCGCGGTTTCCAGCGGGATGCGAATTTGTATAGACCTCGGTAGTTTGGGCTGGGCTTCTTCCAATGGTGTTAACTGGCTGATGGTGATCTTGGGGTTCGATCCTTCTTCCACGCGCACGCCACAGCGCACCAGCATGGGGATCTCCTGTTTCAGAATGGCTTGCAATCTTTTGTAGGCTTCAGGAAAAACAATGGCTTCCACCGTTCCTGTCATGTCTTCCATCACGGCGTTGGCGTAGAGATCACCCTTCTTCGATTTCATCACGCGGAGCCCCGAGATGATGCCGGCGGCAGTGACTAGTTCATCGCGGTCGGTACTGCTCGTTATGCTGCTAATCGCTTCCGCCGTAAGCGCACGGAAATCCGCCAGCTTGTCCCTGAACTTCTCCATGGGATGGCCGGTGATGAAGAAGCCCAGAACTTCTTTTTCATTGGCCAGGCGCTGGTGCTCTTCCCACTCCGGAACACTGGGTAATTTCTCACCGCTGCCGTTTTGTTGCTCGTCCTCAAAGACGCCGAAGAGCCCGTGCTGACCCAGTTCTGCATCGCGCTGCGCTTTCTGCGCACGCTCCATGGCCTTATCCAGTACGGCCATCAACTGCGCACGATAGCCAAACGCATCCATGGCGCCACTCTTGATCAGCGACTCAAGCACGCGCCGGTTCAGCAGGCGCAAGTCAACTTTTTCACAGAATTCAAAGATGGTACCGAATCGGCCAATTTCTTTTCGCGCCGCGATGATGGAATCAATCGCGTTGCGTCCAACATTCTTCACCGCCGCCAGTCCAAAACGAATGGCATTGTCATGCGGCGTAAAGTTGGAGTCGCTTACGTTGATGTCCGGCGGCTCCACGGGAATTTCCATCTCGCGGCACTCGTTGATGTACTTGACCACGTTGTCCGTGTTGCCCATCTGCGAAGTCAGCAGCGCGGCCATGAACTCCACCGGATAATGTGTCTTGAGGTAGGCGGTCTGGTAGGCCAGCAGCGCATACGCAGCGGAGTGCGCTTTGGGAAAGCCGTATTTCGCAAACTGCTCCATCAGGTCGAATATCTTGACGACCTTCTTTTCCGGAAACCCCCGTTCCAGCGCCCCTTTGACAAAGCGCTCACGCTGTTTGGCCATCTCTTCAGCAATCTTCTTGCCCATGGCCTTGCGCAGAATGTCCGCTTCTCCCAAAGAAAATCCGCCCATCACATTGGCGATGCGCATGACCTGTTCCTGGTATACGATCACGCCCAGCGTCTCTTTCAGGATCTGCTCCAGTTCCGGCAGCTCGTATTCAACCTTCCTGCGGCCCCACTTGCGTTCGATGAAGTCATCAATCATGCCCCCCTGGATAGGCCCAGGACGGTAAAGAGCATTCAACGCCGTAAGGTCCTCAATGGTGTTCGGCTTGTAGCGGCGCAGAACGTCAGCCATGCCGATGGATTCAAACTGGAATATGCCGGAGGTCAGAGCACTATGGAAAACGCGTTCGTAAGTTTTGGCGTCATCCAGGGGAATCTTGTCCAGGTCAATGGCGGCGCCTCGCTGCGCAATTAGCTTGAGCGCGTCATCGAGAATCGTCAGCGTGGTGAGCCCCAGGAAGTCCATCTTGAGCAGGCCCATCTTCCCCACCGCGTTCATGTCAAAGGCAGTAACGATTTCATCGTTCTTGGTCTTGTGCAGCGGCACCAGATCGGTGAGCGGCTGCGGTGAGATCACCACGCCCGCCGCGTGCACGCCGGAGTTGCGCACCAGCCCTTCCAGCTTCAACGCCGTATCAATCAGCGTCGTGACCTGTGTCTCATTCTCATACGCCTCCTGCAATTGCGGCGAGTCTTTGAGCGCCTGGTCAATCGTGATGTTCAGCGTGTTGGGCACCATCTTGGCGATGCGATCAACATCGTTGTACGGGATGTCCATGGCCCGGCCCACGTCTTTGATGGCCGCTTTGGCCGCCATGGTGCCGAAGGTGATGATCTGGGCCACGTTTTCGCGTCCGTACTTTCGCGTGACGTAGTCAATGACCTCCCCGCGACGGTTCATGCAGAAATCCGTGTCGATGTCAGGCAAATCAACGCGCTCGGGGTTAAGGAAGCGCTCGAACAGAAGCTCGTTTTGTAACGGATCGATATTGGTAATACCCATGGAATAGGCCACCAGCGCGCCCGCGGCGGAACCTCGCCCCGGCCCCACGGGAATGCTGTTCTCACGCGCGTAGCGGATGAAGTCCCAGACAATCAGAAAATATCCCGAGAACTTCATCTGCTGGATGATGGCGATCTCATGAGAGAGACGCTGGTCGTAATCAGCGCGCGATTTCTTCAAGCTGCCGGCCGTTTCCAGACTGCCCAGCAACTGCCATCGTCGCGCAAAGCCTTCACGCGCCACGTGCTCAAAATAACTGTCTAGCGTGTAACCCTCCGGCACGGTAAAATCCGGAAACGGGTTCTTCACCTTGTTCAGCTTGAAATTGCAACGCTCTGCAATGGCGAGCGTGCGCCTGACCACGTCTTCCCTGCCGGAAAACAGCCGTCCCATCTCGTCGGCGCTCTTCACAAAGAACTGGTTGCCGTGAAACTTCAGCCGGTTCGCATCATTCACGGACTTGCCCGTCTGCACGCAGACCAGCACGTCCTGCGCGTGGGCGTCGTCTTCGCAGAGATAGTGGCTGTCATTGGTGGCCACCATCGGCATGCCCAGCTCTTTTTCCAGGCGGAAGAGATCGGCGTGTATGCGGTGCTCTTCGGGAAGACCCTGGTCTTGTATCTCGACAAAAAAATTATCTTTGCCAAACAGATCGCGATAAAAAGCGGCGGCATCCCGGGCAGCATCAAATTTACCCGCCAGCAGGTTCTCGCAGACCTCGCCAGCCAGGCATCCGGAAAGTCCAATCAATCCCTTGGAGTGCTCAGCCAGAAATTTCTTGCTCACGCGCGGCTTGTAGTAAAAGCCGTGCATCGAGGCCTCAGAGGTGATCTTGATCAGGTTGCGGTAGCCTTCTTCATTTTCCGCCAGCACCAGCAGGTGGTTATAGGTGTCGCCATCGGGCGGTGTGCGCTCAATGCGATGGTCGTCCTTCTTGCAGACATACAACTCACAGCCGACGATGGGCTTGACCCCGGCTTTCTCCGCCGCGTCCACAAACTCCACCGCGCCATAGATGTTGCCGTGGTCGGTCATGGCAACCGCTTTCTGGCCAATCTCCGCCACCCGCGACACCAGCTTCTTGATGTCACAAGCGCCGTCAAGCAGCGAGTAGTCGGTATGTAGATGAAGATGGACGAATTCTGACATGGAGAGTCTTCTATCAATTATAACGATCCATCGAGCTGTGCACGCGTGTGGAAAAACAAGCTTTTACTCTCGGGCGGAGGTTTTCCTTTGCAGTCCACGCGGCTTCAAACCCCAGCATCTCCAAATATTTCAGTCGCACTTTAGTATGATTGCGAGCATGAGACCAATGGGAATCACAATCAGAAAGCAACACCGACGCAATATCCTTTGCGTCGCCGCGATTGGGGTCGTAATCTTCATGGCATGCACCAGTCTGGCAATGGCCCAGTCTCAGCCTGCCGATAAGATCATCGAGCAGATGGAGAAGCAAGGTTGCTCCGTCCTTGAATCCAAGAGCAAGGTCTGCAAGTACGACTACGTCGTCAATGGCAAGTCGGTCGAGGCTATTTCTTTTCGCCCCGCGGGCGACGGCCCCTTCCCCGGCGTACTGCTCATCCCCGGGTACCAGCGGACGGCCAGAAACTATGTTCCACTCGGCATCCGCCTGGCGAATGAAGGCTTTGCTGCCTTGGCGGTGACACAACCCGGCTTTGGAAAATCAGACGGTCCAGCGGATTTTGTAGGCCCAAAAACGCTTGCCGCCTTGACCGAGGGCTACCGAAAACTCCGCCAGGAGAGTTACGTGGACCCGGCCCGCATGGGCATCTTCGGCTACTCGCGCGGAGGCATGGCAGCGTCTCTGCTGGCCCTGGAACTGGAGGACGTGAAAGCAGCGATTTTTGGCGCGGGCATTTACGATTTCAAGAGAGCATACGACGACAGCACCCTACCTGGCGTCCGCGAAAACATGAAAGACGAAACCGGCATGACGAAAGAAGCGATCATCCAACGCTCTTCGATATTGCGGATGGAGCGATTAAAATGTCCTGTCCTGGTCCTTCACGGCGGAAAAGACATTAACGTTCCCGTCAGCCAGGCGTTCCTGTTGCGCGACCGTCTCACCCAGCTTCATAAGGAATTCGAGTTCAAGCTATTTCCCGACCGGGAACACTCTATCGGCCCGGAAGTCGGTGACCTCACGCTCGATTTCCTTCACCGAAGGCTTCAGATGAACGTGGCACCGGCAAAGCTTCCCTGACGTTTAGGATTTTTGGCCAATGGCCAGGAAGTCATGATAACTTCGTGACGCAAGACGAACACATTGGCGACGCATCCATCAAGGGCAAGCTGAAGAAACTGGTAGGTCGCGCGCGGGAACTGCAAACCGTGGACAAGCCAGGGCAATGACATCGGGGGCCCAGGGAACGTGCCTGCTTCCTATGAGATCGACAAGCACCAGAGACTGGTAATTACCACCGCCACCGGTGTATTGACTCTGGCTGAGGCATTGGCCCACCAGGAGAAGCTTTCCGGGGACAAGGATTTTGATCCTGAGTTTTCTCAGCTGGTAGACCTCACCGGCATCACTGAACTGACCATCGATTCGGCTGGCATACGGGTGCTGGCTATCAAAAAAGTATTCTCTCTTCGCTCGCGGCGGGCTGTCCTGGTAAACAGCGAACTGGCGTTTGCGTTCGCAAGAATGTTTTCGTCGTTCCGGGGGTTCGAAGGGGAACACCAGATTGAGGTCTTTCGCGACCGGACAAAGGCTCTGGAATGGCTATCCTCAAGTAGATGAAATGTAGTGATGGTCGGCCTTGATCGTGGCGAAGGTCAGGAAGCGTGACCATCGATGGAACGCAAGCGACTGCGCACACGCCGGACAAAACGTCCGCAACCGCATGAACGTGTTTGTAATTTTTGATTGCCTTGTTGTAACTCGAACACTATGTAACCCTGTCGTGTTGAGCGCAGCGCGTAAGAAATGTGTTTTACGATGGTGCTCTATGGCGCGGAGCCGAAACATCTCGAGGATGCGTGCACCATAAATGCAGTTCCGAGGCGTTCGCACCGGACAGCATTGGGAAAACTCCCTGAAGCAGCATGGTAGAGGAAGTTTGGTCTGGATCTTTCGACTCCGCGCCCAGCAACACGCGTGGAAAAGCAGTTCCAAGGCGCGCCGCTCAAGATGACAGTTGTAAAAAAGCACGGCCCAGAGCGAGTGCAACGGCGCAGGATGACGCCACCTGCCGTGCTGAACGCATCAAGCTCGCCTAACATTCATGCGATTGCCCGGCCAAAATCAGTTATGCAATGACTGACAATCGCGAGGGGTGATAGCATGTTGCCCGCCGTATTTAGGAAAGCGAGAGGTTCTTTATCAGTGTCGAAAAAATCCGTTCTTCTGCTCGTCGTTCTCTGGGTTTTCGGAGTTAACGCTCCACAACCGCTCATGGCGCAAGACACGGCCAAGAGCCAAGCCGAACAGGCCGAACCCCACGAGTTCATTCTCACGAACTTCCACACCGAGAGCGGCGTAACCTTGCCGCAGGCGCGAGTTGTCTACGCAACTTATGGCCATTTGAACGCCGCCAGGGACAACGCCGTGCTGCTGCCATCGCACTACATGGCAACTTTTCATGGGTATGAATGGCTGATTGGGCCGGACCGCGCTCTCGATACGTCCAAACTTTTCCTGGTGGCCACGGAGCTCTTTGGCAACGGGCATTCTTCTTCTCCCAGCAATACTCCGGAGCCGTATCACGGCCCGCGCTTCCCGGTAACCACCATCCGCGACAACGTGGAAGCGGTGCACCGGTTGCTCACCGAGGAATTGAAAATCACGCACCTCCGCGCCGTCATCGGTTTTTCCATGGGCGCGCAGCAGGCCTTTCAGTGGGCAGTGAGTTACCCGGCCTTCGCTGACCGGATCGTCGCCACTTCCGGCACGGCGAAAACATATCCTCACGGCGTGGTGCGGCTCGAAGGACAGATCGCCGCGCTTACCGCTGACGCCGCATTCCAGAACGGCGACTACTCCGCCCCACCCACCAAGGGGCTGGAGGCATTTGCCACCGTGTGGCTGGGATGGCTCTTCTCCCAGGAATGGTGGCGCAAGGAGTTGTGGCGCGGAGGTGCGGCCCCCGGCACTACCTTTGAACAGTTTTTTTCGTACCGCCGTACGCACTTCATCACCGGAGCGGACGCCAACGACCTCATCTTGCAAATGCACACGTGGGAGAAACACGATGTGGGAACCACACCCGGGTTCAACGGAGACGCAGAGCGCGCGCTCAAGTCGATCAAAGTCCCGCTCTTGTACATGCCGTCGGAAACCGATTTGTACTTTCCGATCGGGGACGCGCGCTACGAAGCAGCGTTCATTCCGGGTGTCACGCTGGCGCCGATCCCATCGCTCTGGGGACACACGGCCGGCGCGGCCAGCAACCCGGCCGATGCAAAATTCCTGAATGAGACGATTGGGCGGTTTCTGGCGGCGCCGTCGGCTGGGGGCCACTGATCTGACTAGGCAAGTCGACGCTTTGCTAAGCACAGGAGGACACGATGTGTGTTATTTGTGAACACCAGCTTTATGAAGAGCATCGCAGCGCGGAAGAAGGGCCGTTTGAGCCATGCCCGCAATGCGGAAAATTTCCCAGCAACGCGGGCCAGCCCTGCTACCACTGTTTCAGCATCGGCAGCACCATTGACGAATGCGCCGAGTGTTGCGGCAAGCCGTGGAGCGAAGAATTTCTCAGCGCCAAGGCTGAGATCGAGAATGCTCCGCCAGACTTGATCCAGTAGAGCATCAAGCTCAAAGGAATAGGAGCTTTTCGGCACGACTTGAGATCAGGTGATCGCACGTGATCGCGGCCATCGGAAAAGGACGAGTCTCGCTGCCGGCCTCAGCCGATCTTCCGATCACCGGACCATGCACGATGACGGCAATCTTCCGATGGCGACGCTATTTGCCATCATCGTCCGAATCGTCTTCCAGTCCGCCGCTGGCCACAAGGTCGCGCAGGGCTTCTTCGCCTGCCGCACCTTTCTGAGTCCCGGCGACGTTCCCTTCACGATCGATCACGACGTAGATGGGGTAGGACTTTGCCGCGAACATCGCAGCCAGGTTGGTGTCGTCGGTGAGGACGATCCGCGACTTCCGCGGATGCTGCTCCAGATACTTTTTGACCGTCTTCTTGGACTCGCCTACGTTGATGGTAAGCACGATCAGTCCTTTTCCGCCGTATTCCTCATTGAGCTTATCGACGAAGGGCGCTTCCTGTAGACAGTAGCCACACCATGTGGTCCAAAATTCCAACAGGACGACTTTCCCTTTCAGCGAATCATTGTTGAACTTCTCTCCACCGGTAGTCGTGGCATTGAATCGTGGCGCTGGTTCTATGGCTTTTTTCCCCGCTAACACGGACCCGGAGAACACGCATAAGACCGTGAAGACAAATACGCAGGAGAGTACCCTGCGGAGTGGCGAAAAGACGGCAAGAGTTTCCATGGCCGAAATGTACCACAGATGGATTATCTATAGTTCAAGTTATTTGCGAAACTAGATTGGGCTATCTATCAAGTGCCTTATGGCTTCGCCGCTGGCTTAAGGCTAACTAGCCCCACAACCTCTCCACCGCTGGCGTCTACAGCATGGACTTGAACACTGTTGAACGCATCTTTCAATTCCGGATACTGGGTCACAAATGCGTTGCCCAGGGTACGGGCATCGGCCTGCGTGGCATTGAAATCGGTTGTGTTCGGGACGGAATATCGGATGGAAAGATCAAATGTAGTGTCCGTACGGAAGGTACTCATGTCGATCATGCTATAGGTTTTGCCATTGGCGGAAAAGCTTATCGGGTTGTCGCCTACGGGCACGTCTTTCGGCTGAATGCTATTTGATTCCTGGATTATCTTCGAAAGCAACTTAGTATCCATGGAAGTCATTGGCGCCAGCAGCTCCCAGGAGGTTGTGTAATAAAACCAGGCATTGTGGTTCTGGCCTTTGGTTTTGTAATCGCGGGCATGTTGCAGGTACCAGAGGCCATCATGCCCTGATGCCGTTTCCGGGCGTATAAAGAAGCCCGCCAGCTTCCAGCCGCTGCTGTCCTGGAAGATGGTGGAAAGCGCGTACGGCCCTTTGCTCCCAATGAAGTCCTGGATCGCGACGGCGTACTTGCCCGCGGGCAGGCCGGGGAGATCAAACTCTGCGCTGTTGGAAGTGAGGCCGCCGGCGCCGAAGACGCCGCAATAAAACCGGCCGTCCGCGCTGGGCGTGCCGCCGGTATCCAGCAGGAAGGAACCGCGAAGCTGCGTATGCGCACCAGTAAGCGCAGCTTTATTGTCATTCACGGCCGCGGCAACGCCTTTGAAGTTGGATTGCAGAGACGGAACGGCATTCGCCTTAAGACTGTTCACATCGCCACGGCTGGACTGGTCAAAAACCTGCTGGGCGGCGCTTTCAATGGCAGTCCTGGTCTGTTCCGGAATGTCTTCGCGATTCAGGCAGGTTTGCGACCATGCAGGCAGGCTTGCCGCAAAAACCACACAAGCTGACAATATCTTTACCCTTAAGCTGCGTTGCTTCATAAATCCTCGGTTGGCGCGAGTTCCCGCAGTATTCAGTCGCTTGCGCCTTACTTAGGATGCTTACGAGGCCGGTCAGGATGCTTGCAAGGAAGACCCAATGCCTTGTAACCGCAATGCCTGAAACCGCCTGTAACCGATGGATAAATATGCCCTTGGCTCGGCCTCTTTCTGTTTTTTAAAGCGCATCGCCCGAGCGGCAATCAGCATCAAAAAAATTAAACAGCAAGAGGTCATTCATCCGCCGTTCTATAGTATGGCTCTATAGTATCTTCATACCGTATCTAGGGAGTAGAATTTTAGAGCAAGCCCCCGACGCAAGTGGGGGCGAACCTCTTACAATTTATGTTGCGTCGTTTAACAATTTGCGGGCTTTTCGTTCTATTTGCGGGACTGGCCGTGGCTGAGCAGTTCGAATCCCAGCAACCGCTTGTTCCTGCTGTGCGCACTCGCTCGCAGACCCGGCGCAGGCCTGCGAATGTCGATCCGTCGTTGGAGGTTACACCGCAGCCACAGCCTGCACCTGTGCCCCCACCTTTCACTCCATCCCCTGGAGCTATTCCTACGCCCGCCGTTTCTACGCCCAACCCCCAACCGGCGGCTGCGCTGCCTCCCACGGTTGGGCCTACCATCCCACCGGTGGTGACCTATCGCGACGGTCTGTTGACCGTGCAAGCACTCAATTCCACTCTTGGCAGCGTACTAGCGGCAATCCGCAATAAGACCGGCATTGAATTTGAAGGCGGAGAGAGCGCATTGGATTTGGTGGCCATTTCTTTGGGCCCGGCGCCCGAAGGCGATGTGCTGTCCGCGATTTTTAGCGGCTCCAGCTTTGACTTTGTGGCCCTGGGACGACCAGACAGTCCCGGCATTGTGCAGCGGGTCATTTTGAAGCCCAACAGCAAAAATAGTGGTCCAACCGCCGCGGCGAATGCGTCTCCCTCGATGCGGCAGCAAACACCCAGGGTCATACAAAACGGCGACGAAGAAGAAAATGTTCCGGAAGAGCAAGTCAATAGTTCCGGCGAGGAGCAGCCGCAAGATATGCCTGTGCAACCTCCACCGACGGCCCAAGCCCCGCCAAGGTCCCTGGAGCAAATGCAGCTAGAGATGCAGGAACGCCGGCAGAAACAGCAGCAGCAAATCGACGATGAAGCCTCCCACGCGCCCAGAAAGCAGCCACCGTTTTAATCGAGTCATCTTGTCTGCTAAGAATTCCGGGCAAAACGAAGAATCAGATGCCCTCGGCACAGGTTGTCTGTGCATTCATCTGCCAGTCTATATAAACAAACGGAAAAAAACAGGTCGCGTTCAGTTGCGTCCAATTGGCTTTTACTTGCTGGATTGAGACCTGCGATTAGGGGCTTCAGAAGAAAAACTTAACGGCTTGACGCAGACGCAGCAACAGCGGGTGTAGTTGAGGTCCGCTGGGCTGGCTCCGGTCGGCGCGCGAACGTGTGCAGAATCGCGGTAATCACGACGTATCCGCAGGCAATTCCAAAGGCAAGGGAGAACAAAATGGTGAAGAGCACGGTGGCGGAGGCAAGGATTCTCATTTTTGGTGCTATCTCTTGGATGGTTCGGTTTTCAGTCCCGGTTGCTTTTCCCGCCGGTTAAGTACATTTTCGGCAATATCAGTCCAAATGTCTGCATTACCGGTGTTGCTGCCCCGAGCGATGCACCATCATGGCCTTTGGTCATAATGCCCGCAAGTAACTGAAGTCACACGACTAAAATTGAACTTGGCACCTCATCAGTAAACGCCGGGCCAGGCGAATTGACCTGCCCGGCGATGCCCGATAAGATACGAAGTAGAGTTGTGTGCTGACCTCTCCGGCCTCATCGTAAGGCTGCAAATGTAGGCTGGGCCGGCAAAACAGCTTTCACAACCACTTATTTCAACCCAGGGTTACAGGGTCCATGGCTATCAGCAAGATCACAGTGCGGGGCGCTCGCCAGCACAATCTCAAGAACATTTCCGTTGAGATTCCCCGCAACACGCTTACGGTGATTACGGGGTTGAGCGGATCGGGCAAATCGTCTTTGGCCTTTGATACTATTTACGCCGAGGGCCAGCGCCGCTACGTGGAGACCCTCTCCGCTTACGCGCGCCAGTTCCTGGACCAGATGGAGCGGCCTGACGTGGACTCCATTGACGGCCTGAGCCCCGCGATCTCCATCGAACAAAAGACAACCTCGCGCAGCCCACGCTCGACCGTGGGGACCATCACTGAGATTTACGATTACCTGCGCCTGCTGTATTCGTCCGTGGGCGTGCCGCACTGTCCGCAATGTGGCAAGCCGATCAGCCGGCAGTCGGCGGAGCAGATTGTCCAGCGCGTGATGCAACTCAAAGCCGAAGACCGGGTCATGGTGATGGCGCCGCTCGTCCGCGGACGCAAAGGCGAATTCAAGCAGGAGCTGGCCAAACTGGTGCAGCATGGCTTTGTGCGCGCCCGCATTGATGGTGAACTCCGCCACCTGGATGAAGAACTGGACAACATCCAACTGGACAAACGCAAGAACCACACCATTGAAGTGGTGATTGACCGTCTATTGGTCAAGCCTGGCATTGAGAAGCGGCTCGAGCAATCCGTGGCCACGGCGATGAAGCTGGGCAATGGTCTGGTGCAGGTCGCGGTAGTTGGCGGAGAGGAACACTTGTACTCCGCGCGCATGGCGTGTCCGGATTGCGGCATCAATATCCCAGCGCTGGAGCCACGTTCATTTTCTTTCAACAGCGTGTACGGCGCGTGCCCGGAGTGCAACGGCCTGGGCAGCAAGTATGATTTTGATCCCGCGAAAATTATCACGGACTGGTCCAAGCCTTTGCTGGACGGCGCATTGGGCCCCGGCGCCGGCTCCACCTACCTGCAACGCATGCTGGAGATTGTGTCCGCGGCCTTCAAGATTGATCTATCGACGCCGTTTGAAAAACTCCCGGCCAAAACGCAGACCCTGCTCCTCTATGGCCCGGAAGAGAAAGAAGCGCCACGGCTCGGTTTTCGCGGCGTGTTGGGATTTCTGAAGCAAAACCTGGAAGAATCCACATCAGAAAGTTATCGCGAGTGGATGCTGAGTTACATGTCCGCCACCACCTGCCAGGTGTGCCGCGGCAAGCGTTTGCGCGCGGAAAGCGTCGGCGTGAAGATCAACGGTCTTTCCATTGCCGACTTTACCGCGCTGCCCGTCTCGCGCTCCGTGGAGGTTGCGGGGAAAATTCAGCTCAACGCCCGGGAACGGCTCATCGCCGGACGTGTGCTGCACGAGATCAGCGAACGGCTTCAGTTCCTTGACGCCGTCGGCCTTGGCTATATCTCACTCGACCGCTCCGCAGCAACGCTCTCTGGCGGTGAAGGCCAGCGGATACGCCTGGCCACCCAGATCGGATCAAAGCTGCGTGGCGTGCTGTACGTGCTGGACGAACCCTCCATTGGCCTTCACCATCGCGATAACACTCGCCTGCTGCAAGCGCTGGAATCATTGCGCGACCTCGGCAACACGGTGCTGGTGGTGGAACATGACGAGGAGACGATTCAGCGCGCTGACTATGTGATCGATCTGGGGCCGGGCGCTGGCCTGCACGGAGGCGGCGTGGTTGCCTCCGGCACGCCGCGGGAGATCATGCGGCAGCCACAATCGCTGACGGGCCAATACATTTCCGGGGCCAAGAGCATTGCCACGCGCTTTGAACCACGCGCCACCAACGGAAAGGCCATTACCGTCCTGGGAGCACGGGGAAACAATCTGCGCGGCATTGACGTTACCTTTCCCTTGGGCGTCATCACCGTGGTCACCGGCGTCTCCGGCTCCGGCAAGTCCACCCTGGTGAATGACATTCTTTACAAAGCTCTGGCCAAGCAGCTTTACCGCTCACGAGAAGAGCCTGGCGCCCACAAAGCGATTGTCGGCGCGGAGCATATCGACAAGGTCATACGGATTGACCAGTCGCCCATTGGACGCACGCCGCGCTCCAACCCCGCCACGTACACCGGGGTCTTTACCCACATCCGCGACCTGTACGCTATGCTGCCGGAATCGCGCGAACGCGGCTACAAGGCCGGACGCTTCTCCTTCAACGTCTCTGGCGGACGCTGTGAGCACTGCCAGGGCGAAGGCCAGCGCCGCATCGAGATGAACTTCATGCCGGACGTATATGTCCTGTGTGAGGTCTGCAATGGGAAACGCTACAACCATGAAACGCTGGCGGTGAAGTTCAAAGACCGTTCCATCGCCGACCTGCTGGAGACGGCTGTATCCGACGTCCTGCCTACGCTCGAAGACATTCCACAGATCCGGCAGAAGCTGCAAACACTGGAAGACGTGGGATTGGGTTATATCAAGCTTGGCCAGTCGGCGGTAACGCTCTCCGGCGGTGAGGCGCAGCGCATGAAGCTGGCCAAAGAGCTCTCCAAGCGGCAGACTGGCCGCACCCTCTATTTACTGGATGAACCCACCACCGGGCTGCATTTTGAAGACGTAAACAAGCTGCTGGAGGTCATACACCGGCTTACCGATTTGGGAAATTCCGTGGTGATCATTGAGCATAACCTGGACGTGATCCGCAACGCCGACTGGATCATTGACCTGGGCCCGGAGGGCGGAGAGGACGGAGGGCGGCTGGTGGCCCAGGGAACCCCGGATCTGGTTTCGAAAAATAAGAAATCATTCACCGGTCAGGCTCTGTCGGAATATCTCCACAAAGCCCGCAAGTAGATGATAATAAAAGGCTGTTTCGATTTTGTTCGGAATTCAGAACAAACTTATAATTTTGTTTGACAAACCCAATTGTGCTCTAAAGTGCTCTCAACCTTCTCCTTATACCTGGGCACAATTGAGGGGTAGCAACTTTGGCTTCCAATGCTTTCAAAGCTACCCCTTTAGTCTTCAGTCTTCTCTCAAAAAACTTCCTTTAGTGTAAATTGATCTTGAGCGCCTTTTCCCGTTCTGATATTGGACTTCCTGGAACCCATCCCGCAAAGTGAACCAGTCCTGCTGCTGCTGCCGCCGCCTGTGCCGGCTCCGGTGGACGACGGCAAGAATGCCGTAGTCGGTCTTTTGGACGTAGTGCTGGTGGCTTGCGTCACATTGGCGGCCTATGCCGTGTGCGGCGCTTTTGCAGTAGTCATTTTTCTCTCGCGGCATAGCTCATTCAGGATCGATTCTCCCAGCTTAACAAAAGCCCTGGAACACAACGTTTTCTTCCTTCTTCCCCTCCAGCTGGCCGTCTACGCCATAGTTGTGGGCTTCATGGCATTCCTGGTTTGGGCACGATACAGAAGTGGACTTGGGCGGGCCGTCCGCTGGAATGTGCCTAAGCCCAACCGGGCCTTGATGGCCCTGCTGGGTGGCGTGGCTCTGGCGTTCTTTGCTGATGTCGCCGAACTCCTTCTGCAACGCTGGACCCCAAAATCACTTCCCATCACGGAGCTCTTCAAAGATCGCTCCTCCGCCTTTGCCTTGGCGGCCTTTGGGATCATGGTTGCGCCACTGGTGGAAGAGCTGTTCTTTCGCGGCTTCCTCTATCCGGCCTTATCGCGATGGACCGGCATTGTACCCGCCGTGGCCATTACCGGCGCGGCTTTTGCCCTGCTTCATGAAAGCCAATTGGCCCATGCCTGGGCGCCACTTCTGGTGCTCTTCGTGATTGGCGCAGCCCTCACCGCGGTCCGGGCCGCCAGTAAATCTGTAGCCACTTGCGTGCTGATCCACATGGCGTATAACTTCACGCTCTTCACGCAGCTCTATATCGGCTCGGACGGCTTCCGTCACCTGGACTAACGCGCCCGGTCCGGCGAATCTGATACTTTATTTCCAGCCCTTATGACCACATCAGCGCGCGAACAGCTTCTCAACCTGGTGGCTACAAACTCTTTCCGCCTGGGAGAATTCACTCTCTCTTCCGGAGGAAAAAGCGATTACTACATCGACTGCCGCACCACCACGCTGCATGCTCACGGCGCGGAGTTGACCGGACGCGTCTTCCTGGATTTGTTCCGTGAACAGGATTGGCAACCTGACGCTGTTGGCGGGCTCACCATGGGCGCGGACCCAATCGTAGTGGCCACCGCCGTAATTAGCGCTCAAATCGGGACGCCGATCCACGGCTTTCTGGTGCGCAAGTCGGAAAAAACCCACGGCATGGGCCGGCGCATTGAAGGCTTCCAGCAAAAAGGGGCACGCGTTGTCATTGTGGACGACGTTTGCACCACCGGCGGTTCCACCATCCAGGCCATTGAGGCCGCGCGCGAGTTTGGCTTTGATGTGGTCGGTGCTGCCTGTCTGGTGGAGCGCGAAGAAGCCGCAGGCCGACCCGCCGTGGAACAAGCCGCTGCTCCTGCGCCGTTTATTTCAATTTTTAAATCAAGTGAAATCAAGGCAGCCCATCTTAAGAAGATCGGGTGATCGCCGCCATCGCGCGTGATCGCCGTGATCGTAAAGAACGAAGCTTTGTTTTTGTTCGGCAGTATGATCTGGCTATTCTGCGCGAGACGGAGAAAATTGACACAAGTTGATTGTGCATTTCGATCACGGGCGATCACGCGCGATGGCGGCGATCCCCCGATCTTCTTCCCCATCTCCGTGGTGGGTTTTGTTTTCAATGTAAAATCGAATCAATGATCAAAACACTTGAATGGACCAGCGGCGGCGTCCGCTTTATCGACCAGACCAAACTCCCGACCGAAGAAGTCTACGTAACCTGCAAGACCTACCAGGAAGTGGCCGCAGCCATACGCGACATGATTGTGCGCGGTGCTCCGGCCATTGGGGTGGCTGCAGCCATGGGCCTGGCGCTGGGAGTTCAGCAGTCAAAAACCGCGGACGTACAAACGTTGCGGACTGATTTTGATGAGATGGCAAAGATCATCGGCGCAACTCGTCCCACGGCCGTAAACCTGTTCTGGGCCATCCGCCGCATGAAAGAAAAGTTTGAGTCTGTGGGCAGCCAGCCGTTACCGCAGATTAAGGCTGTCCTGGTCCGTGAAGCGCAACAGATGCATGTGGAAGACATTGCCGCCAATGAGGCCATGGGACGCCACGGCGCCACGCTCATGCCCGCGTCCGGGGGCGTGCTCACGCACTGCAACGCCGGAGCGCTGGCTACCTGTGGATACGGCACCGCGCTGGGCGTGATCCGCGCAGCCGTGGAAGCGGGCAAGCAGATCCATGTTTTCGCCGATGAAACGCGGCCCTTTCTGCAAGGCGCCCGCCTGACCGCATGGGAACTGATGAAGGACGGCATACAGACCACCGTCATCGCCGACAATATGGCTGGCGCGATGATGCGACAAGGCAAGATCAAAGCCGTGGTCGTGGGGGCGGACCGCATCGCGGCCAACGGCGACGTCGCCAACAAGATCGGCACATACACGGTGGCGGTGCTGGCGCGGGAGCACAACATTCCTTTCTACGTGGCCGCGCCCTGGTCCACGGTGGACATGAACACCCTGACTGGCGATCAGATTCCCATTGAACAGAGGCCGCACAGAGAGATTACGCACCACGGCGGCAAGCAGATGGCTCCGGATGGCGTACTCGTGGAGAATCCGGCATTTGATGTCACGCCGGCGAAGTATGTCACCGCAATCATCACCGAGCGTGGGATTGCCAAAGCGCCATATCCGGAAGCCATGGAAGACCTCCAGGCGCGGATCGGTGAAAGCCTGGTCAAATAAAATCCATGCAAGCAGAAACAGCCCGCATTGAAGCATTTTCTGGCGGCGTCTTTGCCCGAGAGTTCGTGCTGGTGCGGATGCGCCAGCGAGGTCACTTTCGGTATTTGCCCTGATTTTGGAAACAGCCAGATTTGTCTTACACTGGGTGCACTTACCCACAGCCGGAGCGCCACTGGCAGGAACCAATAGCAAGCAGTCCGGAGGCGTATCCGCATGAGATGTAATCGGTTTTCCGCCATCGCAATTCTCTTCTTTGGGACGATGATCCTGTCGGTCGCCTGCCTGGCACAGACCGTGCCGCAAGCACAGAGTTCGCCGCCGGATCAGCATTCGGTGCCGGGCGACCAGCGGCCAACACCGGACGCCTCAGAAACAAGTTCGCCGCATCGGCGCCATGTGCGGCAAAACCGGGTACACGCAAGCACCCAGCCCGCGGCTGCCGCAACCGGCAAGAGTGACAAATCGGCGGAAAAGCCATCCGCGCCCGAGAACGACAAAAAAGGCGATTCGGAGAGATCCGTCTCCGCTTACGGCAAATGGACGCTCGTGCTCGCCGTGCTGGCTCTGTTCGTCGTGGCGGGCATTGGCTGGATGCTCCACTTGCAACTTGAACTCATCGCAAAGATGCTGGAAGAAATTGGAAAAAGCGCGAAGGCTACACACGATGTTGCCGCGGCAGCAAAAGCGCAGGCAGACTCAACGCGTGCGCTGGCTGAAAGCACACTGGACCAAGCCAAGACGAGCACCCGGCTGGCCGAGGAGTTCAAGCGCTCCGCCGACGCCTCCAAGGCCAGCGCCGAAAGCTACGAAAGCATGGCTAACTCTACCGCTGAAACCCTCAAATTTACTCAACAAAACGTACATTTGGAACAAAGAGCGTGGGTCAGTGCGCTGATGAGCCTTCGCCAGTTCAAGGCAGGCAAGCCGATCCTGGCAGATGTTGTTACGTCCAACTCCGGCAAGACGCCTGCGCTTCATGTTGATGTCACCATGGAGGTCCTACTGGCGGCGCCGTCTTCAGAACCGCCCCGGAACGGGAGCGCTGTGCGGCAGTCGCAGGACGAGCAGGCCAGAAACCTGGCTCCGCAGGCGGCCATGCGCACCATCGTCGGCGAGAAGATGGAGCTTGTCGCGGAAGATTTCAAAAAGATTGATGATGGCCTTCTGCAATATACGGTCTCAGGAGTAATTCGCTACGACGATATTTTTGGCTACGGCCATGAAACCCGCTTTTGCGGATTCATTGATCCGGCCAGCAAGGCGATCTTGAATTACAAAACCGGCAATGAAATGACTTAGCCAGGCTGGAATGGGCTGCACTGTCCATGCGAGAAGAAACAATGGTCCGACGTCCACACCAGTTCAACAAGATCGCTCCGGCCTATGCTTCTTTGAATCCCCTCGATCCCCATTACAACCGCTCGGAGATCTGCGGAGAGCGTTAGAGTACCCCGCGCTGAACAGCTGGCCAACGAGGGTCAATGAGCGTACTGGCCTGAGTTCGACAGTTATTCTCGGCTATGATGAATCTGTGAAGATTATTGTGATAATCGCGGCTGTTTTCTGTTTCCTCACCATCTCTTACGCGAACGAATCTACGATTGAATACACGAAGGTTCGGAACGCGGCGGAACTGTCAGGCGTTGTTCTCGACCAAGCTGGAGCGCCGATTTCGGAAGTGTATGTTTCTGAGATATCAGATAACGGGAGCACAGAACTGCGGAGCACGTCGACAGATTCTCGGGGACACTGGTCGTTCACACCGTCAGAAACAGGAAAGACCTACAAAATCCAGCTTCGCAAGGCCGGTTTCCACGCGGTGCGAATGCGCGTGAAGGTTACGAAACATCGCCCCAAGCCACTGATTGTCGAGATGCCCGTAGCATGAGTGTTGAGAAATCGCCAAAGCACTCATAGTCCCCAATATATGGCATCTGAACGGTGTCCGCCGGGCTCCTACGACAGGCCACTCGCGCTCTCCTCTTAAGGCTGAGCAGCCCTAGCCAGCAGGTTCCAAGTCTCATTGGCGTAGTAGATCGGCGCGTGGTCTGCCAGGGCCTCAATCGGCACCGGCCATGTGGTCATGTTGCCGATATGAAAGTCCTTGCTCGCAACTTGCACTATCTTCTTCCAGAAATCAACGCCTTCTCGAAGATCGTCGAACAAACCATGTTTCTCTTCGGTCTCAAGCAATCGTCCATCGGTCGTAAGGTAACGCAACTGGCCCACGTGAGTGAACAGGCCCGGCGGTGGAACCATGGTAATCACGTCACGATGATGAACAAAACGGTAGGTGTTTGAAACGGGAAAGTTTTTTACAAAGTCATCATTGCCCACGCGAGGCGATCCGTACGTATAGAGCCCTTGCACCTTGAATTCCTGGGACAACCGGTCCGCTGCCAGCGTGGCCAGCGCCCCTCCCAGGCTGTGTCCGGTGCACCATATCTGCTTGTCCGGTAACTGTTGTTTCGCCTGGCGCACCACGGCCTTCATTTGCTCGGAGACCAGATCAAGCGCGGCCATGAAACCTTTGTGGACCTTACGCCCATTTCCGATATCCTGGCGCGGAAAATCTATGTCGGCAATCAGGTCCTTCCAGTTAAGTTTTACGAGGTTGAATCGGGGAATCGGGTCCTGAAAACCTTCCACTCTAGTCCCGCGAAAGGCCAGGATCAGCGCGTCTGGTCCATCGAGTGTCAGGCAACGGACATTGCTCGATGCAATGGCCCCGGCTTTCCAGTTCGCTGACGTCAGATGGTCAAAGTTGACGCGCTTATCATCGTCGCCATAGGCGGCAAAGGACGCCTCCGCCAGCCACCAGGCATTTGTAAGGCTGAACTCTGAGGCTTTGGAGGCAAAAGGAACCTTTTCACAAAATTCAAAGTAGGCGCGGGAAAGGTCCGGAGGAATAAACTTACTGGCCTCGGGAAGGGGTATTGGTTTTTCCGGAAGACTCATGCCTTTTCTCTTTCTAGATTCAACGGATACTTTGCCTCTTGTGGTTGAGTCGACTTCTACAACAAATGGTTCCTACTCATCGCTTTTGATGCCAGGATCATCCCGGACGAGCGGACACCGAGACGTAGTCTGCTTTCATACATGACGTGCTGGCCGCACTTATCCCTTTTTCCACTCACCCCTTTACGGAAATATTTTCAGACTGGATCATCGCAGCATAAAGCATAAAGAGAAAGTTGCACCGATTTCCTTTAGCTGGAACAACTTGCAGTGAACAGGCCCTCAGCCACGGGTGCAAGCGCAGCCAGGCACGGCAGAACGCAGGCGCAATGGCAAGGGAAGATGATGAAATGAAGGTTAAAAATAGTTTAAACATCGCCAGATAAACCGTCACGAACAGAGAGATGGGGCTTGAATCCACGCACTCTTATGATTTCAAGTCAGCTTGAATATTAATTTTTTCTAAAGACACCTGCCAACCGTCTTGCGTGTGGTAGCTTCCTCTAGCAACGATTGTTCAGCGGTGCATGAGCTTCACCAGGAAACCGACATTGTCGCCGCGCGGAGCATCTTAAAATCTAATGGAAGCCAACGAATACGATCTGGTGGTGATTGGCAGCGGGCCAGCAGGACAAAAAGGCGCGATATGCGCTGCCAAGCTCCGCAAGAAAGTGGTAATCATTGATCGCACCAGCACGATTGGCGGTGTCTGCGTACACACCGGGACAATCCCCAGCAAAACTCTCCGTGAAGCGGTCCTCTACTTAAGCGGATTCAGGCAGCGTACCTTTTACGGGCGGGGATACGTTCTGAAAGACCGCATCTCGATGGCGGACCTGGTGTTCCGTGCACAGGCCGTGATGACCAGAGAAATTGAGGTCATCAAAGCGCAACTCCGGCGCAACTATGTAACCACCATGGAAGGGGACGCTCGCTTTGTTGATCCTCACACCATCGAAATCAAAAGTCCAGAAGGATCGCAGCTTGTTCACGGGGACCACATTCTGATCGCTTGCGGCACGCGCCCCGCCCACAGTGCTGACATTGTGGTTGACGGCAAACGGATCTTTGACTCTGACCAAGTCCACTGCCTTGAAGACCTGCCACGCGATCTGGTGGTTGTTGGCGCGGGCATCATCGGACTGGAATACGCATCCATGTTTGCGGCCCTGGGCGTGAAGGTCAATTTACTTGACCAGCGTCCTGTTCTGCTTGATTTTGTCGACCGCGAAATCGCAGAGAGCCTCTGCTTTCAGTTGCGCCAACTCGGGACGGTGTTCCGGCTTGGGGAGAAGGTGGTTTCCGTCGGGTTCGACGAAGAACGCGACAAGGTATTTGCTAAGTTAGAAAGCGGCAAGACCGTACGCGGGCAAGGGCTTTTATATACGATCGGGCGCCAGGCAAACAGCGATCTAATGAACGTCCAGGCGGCGGGCGTTGAGCCGGACGTGCGCGGTAAGCTTACCGTCAACGAAAACTTCCAAACGTCAGTGCCTCACATCTATGCGGCGGGAGATGTGCTTGGGTTCCCCGCACTTGCCAGCACCGCGATGGAGCAAGGCCGCCTTGCCAGTTGCCACATGTTTGGGATTCCGGGCAAAATGCAACCGAACCTCATCCCTTATGGCATCTATACCATCCCGGAGATTTCCATGGTGGGATTGACCGAAGAGCAGTTGACGCGGGACAAAATCCCCTACGAAGTCGGACTCGCCCGTTACGCGGAGTTGGCGAAAGGGCAAATGTTAGGAGATGAGCAGGGCCTGCTCAAACTTTTATTCCATCCGGAATCTCTCAAATTGCTGGGCGTTCATATCATCGGTGACAGGGCCGCCGAGATCGTGCACATTGGCCAAGCGGTGATTGCGCTGGGAGCAACCATAGAATACTTTCGCGATACAGTGTTCAATTATCCCACCCTGGCCGAAGCGTACAAGGTGGCCGCCCTGGATGGGCTGAACAAACTCTAGATCGATGCCCGAGTTGCTGTGCCTGAGAAAAAACCGCCAGGACGGTTGCGATCAAGCTACGCGTGACTGCTGGATCGTTATCGCTGCTTCATCAAACTCGTAGCCTTCATCGTTCAGGACCTTCTGCGCTTCCATACGAAGGTCTTGCTGGTTGGCGGTCAGGGGAAGATCACAACTCCGGCGAATCACCTCTTCGCCAATGACGATTCGCACCAGCCACTTTGATTTAGTCCCATCCCAAGAGACTTCAACTTTATCTGCACGCATGGTTTCCTCCTGTTCAACTCATTCATCATTCCGATTGCGTGAAAAGGATATTGGTTGTACTAAGACCCCATTGTCTTCAAATTCGGACTTATGATGAGCAGGCCTTCCGTGGCCTTCTGGACATCTTCCGCGGTCAGGCCGGGGGCCACTTCGTCCAGCACCAGCCCGTTGGCTGTGACGCTGATGTAGGCCATCTCGGTCACAATCGTGTTCACCACTTTCATGCCGGTAAGCGGCAAAGTGCATTTCTTCAGGATTTTCGGAGCACCTTCCTTCGTGGTGTGCTCCATGGCAATGATCACGCGCCGCGCTCCGGCGACTAAATCCATGGCGCCGCCCATGCCCTTGACCATCTTCCCGGGGATCATCCAGTTGGCGAGGTTGCCTTCTTCGTCCACTTCCATCGCGCCCAGGACGCTCAAATCAATATGCCCGCCGCGGATCATGGCAAACGAATCAGCGCTGGAGAAATATGCAGTGCCGGGAACCTCAGTCACCGTTTCTTTGCTGGCATTAATCAGGTCCGGGTCTTCATCGCCCTCAAAAGGAAACGGACCGACGCCGAGCATGCCGTTCTCGCTTTGCAGAATGACCTCAACTCCGGGAGCGATGTAGTTCGCCACCAGCGTGGGCATGGCGATGCCAAGGTTCACGTAGAAGCCGTCCTGCATCTCCCGCGCAATACGCTTCACGATGCGTTCACGCTTCTCCACGTCTTTTTGCTTGTCTGGTTTTACCGATGTTGTGGCCATAGTTTGTCCTTAATCCGTCCGAGCAAAAATCTCGCTGTGCAACCCGGGTGGAGCAGGGCTTCAGCCCTGCGGTAAAGCGATCATCAATTTCGGGCTTTCAGCCCTGCGCAGCAAGCCCCAGTGGCTAAGGCCAGCACCTTCTTCTCTCGGCGCAGGCCTGAAGGCCTGCTCCACCCCGTTCATTTACCAGCAGGTAAGGATCGAAAGGCCTGAAGGCTCTTGTTCCATCCTCACCTTCCTCAAACATTCTCAAAAAGCTTCTAAATCCTCTTCCTCAGCGTTCTCTTCTCAATGCGCTTTTCCTGCCTGGTGCTGAGGACAATTCTCTTCACGTAAACGCTGGAAAGATGAACGTCGTCCGGAGGGATCTTGCCCGGCTCAACAATCTCCTCTACCTCCACAATCGTCACGCGCGCCGCCGTGGCCATCACAGGATTAAAGTTCCGCGCGGTCTTGCGGAAGACCAGATTGCCCCAGCGATCGGCCTTCCATGCCTTGATCAGAGCAAAGTCCGCCTTCAGCGCGCGTTCCATGACGTGTGGCCGGCCATTGAACTCGCGGACTTCTTTACCCTCAGAGACGACTGTGCCTGCGCCCGTCGGCGTAAAAAACGCCGGGATACCGGCGCCGCCGGCGCGTATCCGCTCGGCCAGCGTCCCCTGCGGATTCAGCTCCAGCTGCACCTTGCCGCTCAGGACAAGCTGTTCAAACAGTTTGTTCTCGCCCACGTAAGAGCCGATGTGTTTCTTGATCTGCCCGGTATAAAGGAGCTTGCCCAGGCCAAACTCATCCACGCCGGCGTTGTTGGAGACGGTGGTCAGGTTCTGTACGCCCTTGCGGACCAGAGCATCGATAAGATCAGACGGGATGCCGCACAACCCGAACCCGCCGACCATGATCATGCATCCATCGGTAACATCCCGAATGGCTTCATCAGCGCTGGCAACGACTTTATTCATAACAGATGATTCTAGTCAGGTGGGTAAAGCGGCGCAAATGGGATCGGGTGATCACCCGATCTTCAGATCTCCCGATTCACTCCCCTTCAATCAAATGTCGCAACAGCCGCTTTCCTTCCGGCCAGTCACCCAGGCCGGACTCGCCGTTGATGTGGCCTGCGGGACCGATGTCGACGAATCGGCTACCCCAGGCGCGGGCAAATTCACGCGCGCGGGCGAGCGAAAGATACGAATCGTTATTGCTCGCCACCACCACCGATGGAAATGGCAGCAACTCCCTGGGCACGGGAGAGAAGTCTTTGAGCTGCTTGGGAGCGTCTTTGCCGTCAACGTCCGCGGGCGCTACCAGCAATGCGCCTTTGATCTTGGCGGCTTCAGCGTGCTCCGCTTTACACCAGTGGGCCAGAGCAATGCAGCCCAGGCTGTGCGCGGCAAACACAATCGGCGCGGGCGCCTGCCGGACTTCCGCCGTGATCCGTTCCAGCCACCACTCGCGATGGGGAAATTCCCAATCTCTTTGTTGCACCCGCAAAAAAATAGGATTCTGCTGCTCCCAAAGTGTCTGCCAGTGCCGCGCACCGGAGTTTTGCCATCCCGGAAGCACGAGCACGGTTGCGGCCACGCCTTTGGCGCCAAGTTCAAAGCGATTGGCCTGCTCAAACTCTTCCCGCAGCGCCGGCGTGCGCAGGTTGTCACGGATGTGGACCAGCCGCTGTTCCATACGGGTAAGCGCCACTTCAAGATTGGTGGTGTTGGTGTAGGCAATGTCACGCCACATGGAATACGGACTGGCGGCAATGCGCGTCATCTCGCGCAAGGCGCGTCCGCCGATGGCCTGTAGGTCAGGGCTGTCACCGAATTCTTCCACCAGCGACGCGGCCAGCGCGGTGGAGATCATCTGCGGCACATGGCTGATCCACGCGCAAATGCGGTCATGGCGTTCCGGGTCCATCTTCAGCGCGCGCACGCCGATTTTTTCCAGCAGTTCGCCGTACTGCTTGATCTTGCCTTTGTCCAGCTCCTGATGCGGTTGCGGAACCAGCAGCCACACAGCATTCAGAAACAGCTTGGCCTCAGCGTTCTCCAACCCGCTGTGCTCCTTGCCGACCATGGGATGTCCGCCAAGAAAGCGTTGCGCTGCTTTATCGCCGAAGACGGCGCGTGCGCGGTCGAGAATTTCCCGCTTGGTGCTGCCTACATCGGTGATCAGCGCGTCAGGAGAAATGAGCGGGCCAACGCGTTCAATGAGGTCAATGATGCCGCCCACCGGGGTGGCCAGCACAATCAGGTCACTGCCCTGGATGGCTTCCACCGGGTCTTCCGTTCCCAGATCAATGGCGCGCATGGCCCGCGCACGGTCGAGTACGGCCGGGCGATCGCAGCCAATGATCCTGCCGGAGAATCCTGCGGCCTTCGCGGCCAGAGCCAGCGAACCGCCGATCAACCCCGTACCAATGATGGTGATCTGTTTAAAAGACATGTTCCCTGGAGATGGAACCTTCCCTTGCGGGCCTAAGCCCCAAATAGTCACAACCTTGTAGCACGGCGCAAGCCATGCCATTTCAAAGTATTTGTAAAGTAATTCTAAACGAGCTTGCGCCCAACCGCTGGAGCAATCATGCGGAGCTCGTCTACGAGCTTGGTAAACTGCTCGGGATACAGAGATTGCGCACCGTCAGAAAGGGCCTGGTCAGGACAGTTGTGGACTTCAACCAGCAAGCCGTCTGCCCCGGCGGCAATGGCGGCGCGGCCCATGGCGGCAACCTTGTCGCGGCGTCCTGTGCCATGGGACGGATCGGCGACGATGGGAAGGTGAGAGAGCTTCTTCACGATCGGGATGGCGGAGATATCCATGGTATTGCGCGTATAGGTTTCAAACGTGCGTATGCCGCGCTCACACACGATCACCTCATAGTTGCCGCCCGCCATCAGGTACTCGGCGGAGAGCAGAAGCTCTTCAATGGTGGCCGCAATGCCGCGCTTTAACAACACCGGCTTGCGCACCTTGCCCAGTTCGCGCAGCAGATTGAAATTCTGCATGTTGCGCGCGCCCACCTGGAGCATATCGACGTAAGGCAGCATCAGCGGGATCTGGGAGATCTCCATGACCTCGCTGACCACCAGCAGGCCGTACTTGTCCGCGGCTTCCCGCATCAGCTTCAGCGCTTCTTCGCCCATCCCTTGAAATGAGTACGGCGAGCTACGAGGCTTGAAGGCGCCACCGCGCAAAAACTTTGCGCCGGAACGCGAGATGGACTCGGCCACGGCAAAAATCTGATCGTGGGATTCCACGGAGCATGGCCCGGCCATAATGACGATCTCATCCGCGCCAATGGCTACGCCGTTGTGGAACTTTACAACGGTGCCTTCCGGACGGAAACTTCGCGCCACCAGCTTGTACGGAGAGCTGATACGATGCGCCTCACCCACGCCGGGCAGGACTTCAATATCACGTATGTCAAATGCATGGGGGGCCCCCACCGCGCCCAGCACCGTCTGTTGCGCGCCGGTGGAGCGATGGACTTCAAAACCCATATTGATCAGACGTTCAATCACATGCTGAATCTGATCTTCGGTTGCTTGTTCTTGCATGGCTACGATCATGGCTTTTTGCCGCAGCTTAAAGCTGCGATGGTGTCTCTTCTTTCCCGGCTGGGCCGTTGGTTCAGGATGACATCTGTTCCGCGGCGGTTTGCGCCGCTGATTTAACTGTTTACTTCTCCAGCGAACTCGATTGGCCGTCACTGGCCTTGCTTGCCGGCGTAATTTCGTTCTTCTGCAAATTGCGCATCACATCGATGATCCGCTCGTACACCCCGCGCAGTTCGCTGTCCGGCAACGGCCCGCGATTGGCCTTGCGCACGTTTTCGAAAATAATCTTCTCGCGGTCCGGCTCATAGATCGGCATGCTGGTATTGCGCTTCAGCTTGCCAATCTCCCGTGCCGCGGTGGCCCGCTGATTGAGCAACTCCACCAGCCGGCAGTCCAACTCATCGATCTTTTTGCGCCACTCCGCTATGTCCATGGTTTCTGGCTCTCCTAATAACAGCCACATAGAACAACGAAAGCCTTTAATAAGTTAACACAGAATGAGAACAACTTAATGATGTTAACGGGACTAGGTACTTGTTGAAACCGACTCCAAGAATCGACGGGAAGCGGCTGTAATACCGGGAAGCAGAATTTTAACCGGGATGTCTTAAAGGTAGACGACGGTAATCCACAACCGCCAGATTGCTCAGCTGGATTTTCACCAGCATTTACTCCCGGCACGATCTAATTATAGAGGAATTTCAAATATATTTTCGTTCTCAAGCGAACGCTCACCAGCGACCGCGATAAAGAACTTTCTGTCACCGTGAATACGGCAGTTAAAATTCGCAAACGATGGCGGAAACTGGCTCATCATGGATGAGCCGGAAAAATCACACAAGGTCTCCCTCGATAAAAAAATACTGAGATCATCCAAATAGAATCTCTCCTATACCTAGAGATTATTGGCGTGATAGGGATCCCTCACTCCGTTCGGGATTTCAGAATCTGGCCGGCCCCTTGCTTGAGCGCGGTGATAAGTTCCGCCACCGCTTTGGGTTCGCGCCCCGGATTTTGCTCGATGGTCTGCACAATCGCGCTGCCCACCGCGGCGGCGTCAGCAAAGCTGCCTACCTGGCGGAATTGATCGGCGTTCGAAATACCGAACCCCACCGCCACCGGCAGCTTGGTGTATTTGCGTATCCGTTGCACCAGTCCGCGCGCATCGCCGGCGAGTTGCTGTTGCGTGCCGGTAACCCCTGTGCGGGAAACGGCGTAAACAAAACCCTGGCACGCCTGAGCAATCGCCTGCAAGCGCTGGTCAGGGCTGGTGGGCGCGGCCAGGAAAATCGTGTCGAGTTGGTGCGCGGCCATCAGCTGCCGATATTCGCCGGCTTCCTCAACGGTCAGATCAGTAATCAAAGCGCCATCAACGCCGGACTTGGCGGCTTCAGCGCAAAAACGTTCCAGCCCAAAACGCAGAATGGGATTCAGGTAAGAAAAAACCACCAACGCAGCATCGGACTCCTTGCGAACATCAGCCGCCAGGTGAAGCACGTCTTGAAGTGACGTGTTGTGACGCAGCGCACGCTCACTGGCTCGCTGAATCACCGGCCCGTCAGCCACCGGGTCGCTAAAGGGGACGCCCAATTCAATTACGTCAGCCCCAGCGCGGACAGCGGACAGCACGATCTCGCGTGTGGTCTTGATGTCCGGGTCGCCGCAAGTGACGTAGGCAACGAGGCTGGGCTTGGAAGATCGGGTGATCGCCGTCATCGCTCGTGATCGGGGGATCGGTTCGTGTACAACGGCGGTGCTCTTATTCTTCATCCTCTTGTCATCCTTTCACTGTGCAACATTGCGAATTGGTAGCTTGCTCACTTCTTAAGTTTCGACCCGCCGCAGCGGCGAGGCGCTACGCGCCTTTTCCCGATCACGGCGATCACGCGCGATCACCCGATTTTCAAGCTCTCCCGCAATATCCCAATGTCCTTATCACCGCGCCCGGAAATATTCACGATCACGACCTCGGACTTTTTCATCTTTGGGGCGCGCTTGATGCATTCGGCCACCGCGTGCGCCGACTCGAGCGCCGGAATAATTCCTTCCGTGCGCGACAGCAAGCTTAGAGCGTCGAGCGTCTCCTGGTCAGAAGCGGCCACATACTCTGCGCGACCGGAATCGGCCAGCTCCGCGTGTTCGGGGCCAAGCATCGGGTAGTCAAGACCCGCCGAGATTGAATGCGTGGTGGCGATCTGGCCATGTGCGTCTTGCAGAACGTAAGAATAGGTTCCTTGCAACACGCCGGGGGAGCCGCCGCGAAAACGCGCCGCGTGTTCGCCCAGTTGGTCGCCGCGTCCGCCCGCCTCAACGCCGATCAGTTTGACGCGCTTATCTTTGAGAAACTCGTGAAAAATCCCAATCGCATTCGAACCACCGCCCACGCAGGCAATGATCGCGGCCGGCAGCTTGCCTTCGGCTTTCAGGATTTGCGCCCGGGCTTCCCGGCCAATCACGGAGTGAAAGTCACGCACCATGGTGGGATACGGATGCGCGCCCAGGACGCTACCCAACAGGTAATGCGTGTCGCGGACGTTGGTGACCCAATCGCGCATGGCCTCATTGATAGCGTCTTTCAAAGTGCGTGAGCCGGAGTCCACGCCCCGCACTTCCGCGCCCAGCAGGCGCATGCGGAAGACGTTGAGCTCCTGGCGGCGCATGTCCTCCACGCCCATGTAAACCACGCACTGGAGCCCGAACAGCGCACAGACGGTGGCCGTGGCCACACCGTGCTGCCCGGCGCCGGTCTCCGCAATGATGCGACGCTTGCCCATACGCAGCGCCAGCAGCGCCTGGCCCAGACAGTTATTGATCTTGTGCGCGCCAGTGTGCAGCAGGTCTTCACGCTTGAGGTAAATCTTGGCGCCGCCCAGTTGTTGGGTCAGACGCCGCGCATGAAACAGCGGCGTAGGACGTCCGGCGTATTCTTTCAGCAGCCGCTCAAACTCAGCGCGAAACTTTTTGTCGCGACGCACTTTTTCATATTCCTTCTGCAACTCTTCCAGCGCCGCCATCAGGGTTTCCGGGACGTAACGTCCGCCGTAAGGGCCAAAGCGTCCGGCCACAGGTTTTTCTTTTCTTGCCGCGCTTCCGCTCATTGCTCCTCCGCCTTCATGCTTCTGCCTTCCGTACTGCCGCTACGAATGCTTTTAATTTCTCCGGATCTTTCTGGCCTGGCTCTCGTTCCACTCCAGAAACCACATCAACTCCCCAAGGCGTGAATGTGCTCACCGCCTGCCCGACGTTTTCCGCGCTCAGCCCGCCGGCAATAATAAAACGTGCGCCATTCCCGGTCAGGCGATGCTTGACTCTCTCCCAATCAAACGTTTTGCCGCTGCCGGAGCCTGAGTCCAGCAGGATCGGACCGGCATGCTTGTTGTCCCCGGAAAACTGCGCAAGCCGAGCTTCAAAGTTATCATCGACCAGGACCGTCTTGATCACGCGAATCGCACCAACAGGTCCGCGATCCTTCAACAAGCCGGCAACAAACTCCGGTGATTCGTTCCCATGCAACTGGACCGCGGTCAGCCCCGCCTGCTCCACCGTCGTATGAATGACGTCCGCGGATTCGTCGACAAATATCCCCACTCGCTCAACCTTTTCCGGAAGCTGGCGGACAATCTCACGCGCCTGCGCGGGCGTGATGCGGCGCTTGCTGGGCGTAAAGATAAAACCCAGCGCATCCGCACCGGCCGCAACCGATGCCCGAGCGTCTTCAAGGGAGGTGGTCCCGCAGATTTTAATCCAGGTATGCATGCAATTTGTTTTGGAAATTTACTTCGGCCTTACTGGACTGTGCCACGCCAATTGTGAGAAGACGTGATGGAAGGAGAGTACCATCCGGCTTCCTGCAAGAGCTGTTGCAGTTTCTGGCCCGGATCTTCCGCGCGCATCAACGCTTCCCCGATCAGGAAAGCCTGGTATCCGGCGCCATGCAGCTCTCTGATTTCCGCGCCACTGTCGATCCCGCTTTCGGCGACGCGCAGAATGTGGTTGGGAATGCTGGATCCCAGTTCAATCACCGTGTCCAGGCTGACCTGAAACGTGCGAAGATCCCGGCTGTTCACTCCGATAATGTCCGCGCCGCCATCCAGGGCGCGCTTCAGTTCATCTTCGTCGTGGACTTCACAGAGGGCATCCAAGTCCAGAGCGCGGGCATAGTCCAGTAAATGCCGGAAGGTGGCATCGTCCAGCGCGGCAAGAATTAAGAGAATGGCGTCAGCGTGGTTGGCCCGGGCTTCCGTGATCTGGAACTCGTCAACAATAAAATCTTTGCGCAGGCACGGTAGTTCCGTTGCCGCGGATGCTTCCAGCAAATTGCCCAGCGATCCCTGAAAGAACTGCTCGTCGGTAAGAATGGACAACGCGGACGCTCCGGCCCGGGCAAGTTGGTTGGCCAGCACGCCCACAGGGAAAGTCCCGCGAATCACCCCTTTGGAAGGCGACGCCTTTTTCAACTCCCCAATCACGGCAGGGCCGAGTTGCGACATGGCAGCCAGCCGTTTGCGAAATCCCCGCGGCGTGTGCGCTGCCGCCATCTTCTCCAGGGAACGGAGTTGCGCCTTATCTTTGGAGCGAATTACGCGCTCGCGTGTGGCAGCAATAATCTGGTCCAGGGTAATCATGGAAGCAACAAGTCAAGTATATGTGATCCGGCGGGAAAAACCGAAACGTTTAAAAAAGCAAAACAGCCGCGCAGTGAATGCGAGGCGCCCATCACTCTAAGTCTAAGAAAACCTTAGATTCGCGCCCTTCGCATTCACCCGCGGCTTATGCCGAAATGGTGAGAAACATTGGCCTTTGTAGCTTACAACTCTTCTCGCACGTGGCCGCGTTCCTGAATCACGATGCCGCCGTTGTCCGTGGTTGCGCGAATCTGCGGATTCGAGCCTCCTAAGCGGAATATTTTGTGACCGCCATCCCAGGTCCGCTGGCTATCCTCGCAAATATTATCTTTGCAAATAATTGATGTGTGATCGGAAGCGGTGATCTCCAGTCCGGCATTGAAATTTTTAGGTACGGACACCACCAGCCCTCCATTGCGCGCGTGAGCATCCAGCCCTTTGCCCTCCCAACGTTCCGGCAAAGTCAAGGAGAGACCGCCGTTCTGCACATTGGCGTTCACCTCACCGCTGCAATCCTTGATCGAGACGCCGCCGTTTTGCGCTTCCGCAGTCAATTTTCCACTGCTCCCCTTGAAGGAAATCCCGCCGTTTTCAGCGCGCGCTTCCGCTGTCCCGGTAAATTCATTGAGCGCAACGCCGCCATTGTGAACGCTGAGTTTCAAATTGGCGCCCCTGGGAGCTCTCACCAGCAGCACCGTACCCAGAGAATATTGGTCCTCAGCGGGTGTGTGCACAGAGATGTTTGATCCGTTGATCTCCAGCCTGGTCTCCGCGAGCAGATTGCGGCCCTGGCTTTCGTCGTCTACGGAAACCTGCTTGCAGAGCTTGAGCGAGAATTCAGGCTTGTCCCACGTAGTGACCTGGATTCCTCCGTTATGCGCCGCCGTGATGGTCAAGGGCTGGTTGGCGACGCTCTTCACCTCTTCATCGCGTACGGTTGAGCGATAACCATCGTCGCCCACGCGCAGATGGTCGCGGCAATCGTCACTGGAGGGCTTGTCATTATTCATGTTGACGGTCGAATTATGGGAACGGTGTTGCTCCCCGGCATTCGCCATCCAAACAACCAAGGGCAGAGCCATTACTAAAATGATCAGCTTTCGCATAGGACCACCTCTCAAGGTTAGACTGAGGGGCGCGCCGGCGGTTAGGGTGTTTCTTCAACAAAAAAGCCGGGCTGGACGCGCCAGCCGGCTTGTTTGATCCAAAGTTGCTGGAAAATTACTGTTGTGGCTTCTGCGGGGGATTGTTCCCGGGCGATTTAGTTTGATCCAGGAACGTATTGCGGCCCAGGCCGGGCACGTTCGGTTGGGTGCTGATGTTTCCCGAAAAGGCCTCATCCATCTTAATGTTGTTGTGCTCCAGGGTCAGCCCTGTATCACGGTCCAGGGTAACGCGTTGCTTGGCATAGGCGATTTCCGCATTCACTACGTTCTCTTCAGCCGAAGCCAGGGCGGATTGGTCCGTCAACACGTTGAAGTACGTTGAGGCGCCTAACGCGTACTTTTTCTGTTCGGCGTCCAGCGTCTGTGCCGCCAGTTGCTGGGCCTCACGCGCGGCAATCACGCGCGCCCGGAATTGTTCCAGGGCGAACTGGTCATTGCGGACCAGGATGGCAACTCCACCTTCAAATTGCTTAACGCTCAGCTCCGCCTGCCGATATTCCAACTGGGAGCGAATCTGCGTGGCCTGTGCGGCACGGTTTCGAATCGGAATATCAAGCTGAAAAGCGACGCCTTTGTCCGGTCCGCTGGAATTGAATAAATTGCTGAACGATGTACCAAAGCCTGTTCCGGGGACACTGCCCGCGGGGAGACATTGTGACGGCGGAAGATTAGGACATGTAAGAAGAGGATTCTGAACACCGGCAATACTGGACGCTCCATAAAAGCCAATGATGTCCAGGGAAGGCAGGAGAGCATTGTTTGCGCCTTTGAGGCTGACCAGGCGGTTCTGCATCTGGATCTTCTGCTGGATATAGTCAGGACGGTGAGCCAGCGCCGTCTGGATCAGCTCTTCAATCTTGACGGGTGCTTCCTGGTCTGGAACCACGACATTGTCCGTGGGAATCACCTCGGCTTCCATCAACGGAGAACCGGCCTTCATGTCCCGGGTGATCGCGTTCTTGATGTAGAGTTGCTGGAGTTGCAGCGTGGTCTGCGCGGTAAGGAGGTTTTGCTCGTCCTGGGCCACTTGGCTCTTCGCACGCACAATCTCAATCGGCGCCAGCGTGCCAATCTCCACTTGTTTCTTATTGTCGGAGAGTGTCTTCTGGGAAAGCGCCAGAGACTGTTGTCTGACCTTCACATCCTCGAAGGCGGAAACCAGGTCCCAATAAATGTCCTGGATTTGACTCACTGTAGAGATGATCTGAAAGCGAAAACCTTCTTCCGTAATTTTCTTGTCATTCTTTGCGATGACGATAAAGCGCTGGTTCGGCCCCATCCCGAAACCTTGCAACAAGTGCTGCCGTACCTGCGCCTGAAAACTGGATCCCAGGCCAGGATTGAGGGTCGGACGAATGCTGTTGCTGACGGCACGGTTGGCGTTATAGGCAACCGTCAAGAGCGTGCCTGGAGCAAATCCCTGGGTATAGGTAAAATTTCCAACCACCTGATTCTGCTGCTGGACCGTGACGCCGCTTATAAATGAGCTGGCCTGCGGGCTTGTGGAATGTTCGAAGCGTATTTGGCCCGTCAGGAGCGGATCGCGGGAGTCAAGATTAGGACCGGCGCCCAAGCTGGATTGGACCACGCCGCTGGCGCCCGCGCCCACACCCGCCTGGCCGGCCGTGGAGCCGCCCACGGCGGCGGCAGCAATGCCGCCTCCGCCAGGTGTGCCGGCAACAAGGCCACTCGGAGCGCCGAAAGTGCCGGCGCCTGCCTTCGTTCGCAGGAGATCTGTGTCGGCGATCGGGAGGTCATAACGCGCAATAGCAATGTCCAGGTTGTCCGCCAGCGCCATGGCAATAGCATCGTTCATCGAAAGCATGATCTTTCCGTTTTGGATCATGCCCTCGAGCTTAGGCTGGCTCGTAAGGACTGGAGGAGGAGCGAGCCGGGGAAAGTAGAGAGCCAGCGGGTTGGGAAAATAGCCGGCCCCCTTCACGGGGTCCGCCCAGGCCGCGGATGATCTTTTCGGCTGCGGTGCGCTCGGCAATGGCGCCTGAGATTGTGTTCCGCTCTGCGCAGCGGTCCCGGCCCCTGAGTCGGAAGGAGCGACAACGGGTTGGAATTGCACACTCTGCTGTCCCACAAGGGACAGCGACAAACAAACCACGAATATAATCGTACGAAGCGAACCTCTAAACATAAGAGCTACAGACATTCTTCATCTCCCAGACTGAGTGAGTGTTGCTGTTCTGACTTGGAAAACCCTCTTTTCGTCACCTCATAATACGAGGCAATCGTATTGCCGGTTCCGAAAAGACAAACAAATGGTGTGCGCAGGTGGAAACTCGATAGTATATCGGCTTAGCACCTCTTGCGAGCGTTAAAAAGTGTCAGGTATGCGCAATTTCAAGCTCACACTGGCTTATGATGGCCATGATTTCGCCGGATGGCAGGTCCAACCCGACCGCGCCACGATCCAGGGGACGTTGGTGTCCGCTATCGAACACTTGACCGGCGAAACTACCCTGCCCCAAGGCTCGGGCCGCACAGACGCGGGCGTCCACGCGCTCGCCCAGACTGCTACCGTAGTGATCGCATCGCCGATTCCGACAGCCAACCTGGGCAAAGCTTTGAATGACGTGCTGCCCCCCTCCATACGTGTGCTCAGCGTGGAAGAAGTGCCGCCGGACTTCCATGCGCGCAGGTCCGCCGTCGCCAAGACCTACCAGTACCGGATTTATCGCGGCGATATCTGTCCTCCATTCCTGGCGCGATTTGTCTATCACCATCCTTATCCGCTGAATGAATCCCGCATGGTGGAGGCCGCCGCAACGGTCGTGGGCGAACACGATTTCACTTCTTTTGCCGCCGTCGATCCGGAGACTAGGAAAGAAGGACTGGAAGTGAACAATGTGCGCACGATTTATTCTTCTGAATGGAAGCGACAGGGAGAAGAGTTGCTTTACACCGTCCGCGGCAGCGGGTTCCTGCACCACATGGTGCGCAACCTGGCAGGTACTTTTCTTATGGTTGGTAAAGGCAATCTTACGGCGGAGGATTTATGCCGCATTCTGGAACTGCGCGACCGCTCCGCCGCCGCAGCCACCGCTCCAGCCAGTGGCCTCTTTTTGCTGGGCGTAGAATATTGACCAGGAAAGAGAACCTATGAACGCCATACCGGCCGTGCTTGCCCCCGCCACGAAGAATTCCCAAATTGATGTCCGCAATCCCGCAACCCAGGAATTAATCGGCGCGGTGCCAAGTTTTAGCAAGGAACAGATCGTCGCCGCTGTGCAGCAGGCCGCAGCCGCCCAGGCAAAATGGGCCGCTACTTCCATGCAAGGCCGGTTGCGCATCTTCAAGCGCTTTGGCGAGTTGCTCTGCCAGCAGAAGGAAGCTGTTGCCGCTGTGATCAGCCGTGAAGCTGGCAAGCCTGAAGCGGAAGCGCTCTCCACGGAAATCCTGGTGGCGTTGGATACCACAAAGTTTCTCTGCGACTACACGCCGCGATTTTTGCGTCCGGAGCCAATCGCGCACAGCAATCCGGTGATGAAGCTCAAGCGCGGCACGCTGCTACGTCAACCTTACGGCGTAATCGGGGTCATCAGTCCCTGGAACTATCCATTCAGCGTTCCCGCGGTGCAAACGCTTTCAGCTTTGGCTACCGGCAATGCCGTGGTGCTCAAGCCGTCTGAATTCACTCCGTTCTCTTCGCTGGAGTTGCAAAAGTTGCTGCGGGAAGCCGGTCTTGATCCTGATCTACTTCAGGTCATCACCGGAGATGGCGCAGCGGGAGCAGCCCTGCTCCAAGCTGATATTCACAAGGTTGTCTTTACCGGAAGCGTGGCCACCGGCAAGCGAGTCGCGCAAGCTGCGGCGGCCAGGCTGCTGCCTGTGGTGCTGGAGCTGGGCGGCAAAGATCCCATGCTTGTACTGGAAGATGCTGATGTTGATGTGGCCTCCAGCGCCGCCGTGTGGGGCGCATTCATGAACGCTGGGCAGACTTGCCTGTCCGTAGAGCGCTGCTATGTGCACCAGTCGATCTACGAAAAATTTCTGACCGCATGTGTGGAGAAAACCAGCAAGCTGCGCCTGGGACGCGGCACGGACGCCAACGTCGATATTGGCTCCATGCTTCATGAGCGCCAGCTGCGGACCGTCCAAGAACACGTTCAGGACGCGATTTCTCGCGGCGCGCGCCTGCTGGCTGGCGGCAAGGCCCTGTCCGACCTTGGCCCAAACTTTTTTGCACCCACGATTCTGGCCGACGTGACTCACTCTATGACCATCATGCGGGAAGAAACCTTCGGCCCCGTTCTTCCGGTGCGCAGCTTTAAAACAGAAGACGAAGCGGTAGCGCTGGCCAACGACTCTGAATTCGGTCTGGCGGCCAGCATCTTTACGCATGATAAGCAGCGCGGACAGGCGTTGGCCCTGCGCATCGAGGCCGGTACCGTGATGGTGAATGATGTGCTTGCCTGCTACGGCATCAGTGAGGCCCCGCACGGAGGCGTGAAGGCCAGCGGCATCGGACGCACGCATGGCAGGTTTGGCCTGGAAGAAATGGTCTGGCCCAAATATGTGGACTCAGACCGGCTGCCGCGCATGAAAAAACTTTGGTGGTATGGCTACGGTCCAGCCTTTGCCCAGCAGATGTCCGGCTTTGTTGAGCTCCTGTTCGCCAGGAATTTAACAAATCGTATCCGTGGAGGGCTGAAAAGCACACAATCCTATCTCCGCCGCAAGCTTCTTTAAGGGTAAAATCTGCTTATTGGCCGGGGAGCTTTAGAAAGTGGTATTGAAACATTCACATCTCATCTACGATTGGAACTCCGTAGCCGGAGCTGAATTTAAGCCTCCGCGCAAAGTCTTGCTGGACGACGAGTCGCTCCGTGACGGGCTGCAATCGCCTTCGGTCAAAGATCCAGGGATCGAAGATAAGATCAGGATCCTGCACTTGATGGAGGAACTCGGCATCAACTTTGCAAATATCGGGCTGCCCGGCGCGGGGCCACGGGCTTTGGCGGACGTTGAGCTTCTGGCGCGGGAGATCGCGAAATGCAAGCTCAAAATCAAGCCGAACTGCGCCGCCCGTACGCATGAAAACGACATCACACCAGTCGCGGAGGTCTCACAGCGGGTCGGCTTGCCCATTGAACTGGCTTGTTTTCTCGGCTCCAGCCCCATCCGCCGCTACACGGAGAACTGGACCGATGATTTTCTGGTCCGCACCACGGAAAAAGCGATGACCTACGCCCGCTCTTTGGGCCTGGAAGTGATGTACGTGACCGAGGACACCTCGCGTTGCGATCCTGAAACCGTGACGCGACTTTACTCCACGGCCATTAACTACGGTGCTAATGCCATCGTGATTTGCGATACGGTGGGGCACGCCACTCCCGCTGGAACGCACGCTCTGGTTCGGTTCGTCCTGGAACAAGTGGTGTGGCCCTCAGGGGAAAAGATTCGCGTGGACTGGCACGGCCATTCTGACCGCGGCTTGGCTGTCGCCAACTCGCTCGCCGCCCTGGCTGCCGGCGCGGACTGCGTACATGCCACGGCGCTGGGGATCGGGGAACGCGTGGGCAATACCCAGATGGACCAGATGCTGGTCAACCTGAAACTCATGGGGATTTCGCCCTGGGCCGAGCAAGACCTCACCCGATTGAAGGATTACTGCCTTACCGTGTCCCAGTCCACCGGTGTTCCCATACCCCGTAACTACCCCGTGATGGGGGAAGATGCCTTTCGTACAGCAACGGGAGTACATGCCGCGGCTGTCATAAAGGCATTCCGCAAAGGCGATATTGAACTGGCCAATTCCGTGTATTCGGGTGTACCCTCTCACTACTTCGGTCTGGAACAGATTATTGAGATTGGCCCCATGAGCGGGAAGTCCAATGTGGTGTTCTGGCTGGAGCGCAAGGGGATGGCGCCCTCTGACGAGCTGGTGGACCGCATTTTTCAGCGGGCCAAAACGTCAGACCGTTGCCTCACGGAGGAAGAAATCTTGGCCTGTTGTCAGAACGTCTCGGCTGGCAGCGTTTAACAAAACCGTCACCAAGAAAACGGGCGCGACTTTTCCATCAATGAGGGGTTCCCACTACCAACACTCTGAACTTCCTTTAAAGGAGATTTACATGAAGAAGCTACTTACACTGGTGTTTGCCACATTACTGGGCGCAAGCCTGTCATTTGCCCAGGCTGCGGGCGGAAATGCTCCTCCGGCCGGGAATGACACGACCAAGACGGGCACCACCAAAACCAAGGGGCATCATCACGGCAAAAAAGGCGGCAAAAAGGGCAAGAAGAGCTCGGGCGGCACCACCACCCAGCCTCCGAAATAATTTCTTGGAAATTGTTTCAAAAGAAGCGGCCTGCGCAGGCCGCTTCCTTTTTTTGGTCGCTTCACTCCGTCAGCCTTTCGCCTTCCGGACCTTGAGAATCCGGGCATAGGTAGCCGCCGTGGAACACGTAGCCTCCAGGCTGCCAAACCAGAACGCAACGTCCTCTTCTCCCATGGCCTTGAGCCGGTTTATGGCCTCAGTCACTTCGCCATGGGTCTTCTCCGCCACCGGATCCAGGTCCGCGACCCAGCGTGACAACTCGCTGTACCAGGCCCGCACGCGGGCGTACCGTTCCTCAACTTTCGGGTCGACTTTGCCCAAGTCGCCGGAAAAACTTATCAAGGGACCGCGCGGAAAATGTTTGGCCCGCAGACGGCCAAGCTCTTCGATCAAATCTTCCTGGGCTGCGCGGGCATTTACGACGGCTTCATCATAGAGGACCTCGATTTCTTTGTCGGAAGCGGGGATTTCGGCGGCGCTCTCGTCCGGCTCCAAAGTTGTTGCCTTCGCTCGCCCGGGCGACGACCGTGGTTTCATCACGCTGCCGGTGCCCGCGCATATAGAACAGGAGCGGTACCCATCGCCCGCACAACTGCCGCAGTTCACATCTTCCAGGCGGGACGTGGAGCGGCCGTCGCGGTCGTATTCGTAACGCGTTTGGGTATGGCTGCCACGTCCTCCGCATATGCCGCACCTGGTCTTGCCGGTGCCGGTGCAATGAGAACACATAGCAAAGCTCTCCGGGAATTCAAGATGGTGGTTGGACATGGAACACCTCTAAATCTCGGGTTTTTCGGCAATAAAATAGTGCTTGGAAACAAGAAACCGTTTCAAGTTTCCCCGGCGCTATCAAGCGGTCGGCGTTCCGGATATGCTCAACGCCTCTCCGAGCCGCTTTCTTTTTGCGCCGGTTTCTTCCCACCGATGGCGCGGGTTATAGTATTCGTTCAGACCATGCCCATCCGTACGCCAACTGACGCCGATGCACCGCCGTCACCGCAGCATGAGATTTCCCGCATTGCCGCAATGCGCGGCGTGCACGCGGCCTTTAGCTATCTGCACAACCAGGAGATGGAATTCCGGCGCTGGCAGTGCGAGCTGACGGAAATACCCGCGCCTCCGTTCGGCGAGGCGGCGCGAAGCGAATGGCTGCGCCAGAGATTTATCGCGCTCGGCTTGGAAGACGTGCGGGTGGACGAAGTGGGAAACGTCTTTGGGCTCCTGCATCCCGGTGATGCCGCGCCTTTGCTTGGCGTGAGCGCCCATTTAGACACAGTCTTTCCGGCGGGAACGCGGCTTGATACCCGCGAAGATGGAGACCGCCTCTACGGTCCCGGGATCAGCGACAACGCCGCCGGCGTGGTGGCTATGCTGGCGGTTGCATCCGCGCTCAAGCGGACGCAACTCCACACCGAGACGAATGTCGTCTTCATCGGCAATGTAGGCGAGGAAGGCGAAGGCAACCTGCGCGGCATGCGTCATCTTTTTTCTGCTCCGCCATGGAAAGATTGCCTCCGCTCGCTCCTGGTCATCGACGGCGCCGGAACCGATACCTATGTGAACCAGGCGCTGGGAAGCCGGCGGTTTGAAATCACCTTCCGCGGTCCTGGAGGCCACTCCTGGAGCGACTTTGGCGTTCCCAACCCCATTGTCATGCTGGCGCGCGCCCTGGCCCGCTTCAGCCAGGTGAACCTGCCGGAATCGCCGCGCACTACTTACAACCTTGGAGTGATCCACGGCGGGACCTCAGTCAACTCCATTCCGGAGTCCGCTACGGTCCGCGTGGACCTGCGTTCCGCGTCCATGGAGGAGTTGCAAAAGCTGGAAGAGCGTCTGCGTGAGTGCGTCACCGAAGCATGGACTGAGGTTCCTCTTTCTTATCGCGCGGGCGAAACCAAGGTCAAGCTGGCCTTTGAGTGCATTGGCGACCGCCCCGCGGCTGAGCTGTCCGCCGGTGCTCGCATCCTGCAAGTGGTCCGCGCCGTGGACAAACATCTGCGTATTCAGTCGTTCCCCCGGCTGGCTTCAACGGACGCGAACGTCCCGCTGGCTCTGGGCAAAGAAGCTACCACCATCGGAGCCGGCGGTGATGGCGGTGGCGCGCACACCCTGCGTGAGTGGTTTGACTGTACCAATCGCGATCTGGGACTTAAACGAATCCTGCTGGCTTTGCTGGCGCTGACCGGAGTGCATGAATGAAAATTATCTTCGCTGTGCTGATTGGACTAACCATGACAAGCTTGGCATCCGCGCAAAACGAGAAACCGGCTGAAGCAATCTTCGTTAATGGCGACATCTATACCGGCCATCTTCAACGAGCAAGCCATAGAAAGCTTTTTACCTTTTATGATGGTTTCCAGGTAATGCGGGTGCAGGCGATCGCTGTCTTGGACGGAAAAATCTTAGCAGTCGGGCCGAATCAATACATCCAAAAACTCAAAGGTCCAAACACTCAGGTCGTTGACCTCGGCGGCCACTTCGCCATGCCCGGCTTCAATGACGCGCACACGCATCTGGCCAGCGGAGGCTTTGAAAAGCTGAATGTTGATCTGGTGGGGGCCAAGTCGCTGGAAGAAATGAAGCAGCGCATCGCCGCCCGCGCCAAGACTGCCGCTCCTGGCGAATGGCTGGTGGGACGCGGCTGGGACCATACTTTGTGGGCGGAACAAAAAACACCTACGCGCCAGGACATGGATGGGATCACCAGCGGCCATCCCGCAATCTTTGTTCGCGTGGATGGGCATATCGCCGTCGCCAACAGCGCAGCTCTGCAAGCTGCCGGAATTACTGCTCAAAGCCCAGACCCGCACGGCGGCAAAATTGATCGCGACGACAAAGGCGAGCCTACCGGCATTCTGCGTGAGACTGCACAAGAAGCGGTCCACTCCAAAATTCCTCCGCCCACACCGGCACAACGACGCCGCGCCGCGGAGTTGGCGCTCGCCGATGCCGCCCAGTGGGGCATCACCTCAGCGCAGGACAACTCCGAATGGGAAGACTTCCTTACCTTCGAACAGATGGAAAAAGAGGGTAAGCTGACTCTGCGCATCGCCGAGTGGCTGCCCTTTGACGCGCCCCTGGACAAGTTGAACCAAGCGCGGGCTCATCATCCGGCCGGCGATTCCATGTTGCACACCACCATGCTCAAAGGCTTCATGGACGGCTCGCTGGGTTCGCGCACCGCCGCCATGCTGTCGCCTTACAATGACGATCCTAAAAATTCCGGCATTCCCCGCTACGAACAGGATGCGCTCGATGCGAAAGCCGTTGAGCGGGCAAAAGATGGTTTTCAACTCGGTTTCCATGCTATCGGCGACCGCGGTGCGCGCATGGCGCTGGACGCCTTTGCTCTGGCCCAGCAGCAGAGCACGAAACGTGATTTTCGTTTCCGCATTGAGCATGACCAAGTCGTGGCGCCGGAAGACTACAAGAAGTTTCACGACCTGGGAGTAATTGCCTCCATGCAACCCAACCATCTGCTGACAGATATGAACTGGGCGGAGTCGCGCATCGGCGCGGAACGCGCGAAACACTCCTATGCGTGGAAAGAGTTCTTGGATGACGGAGTCACCCTGGCGTTCGGCACGGACTATCCTGTGGAGCCGATTACTCCATTCCGTGGCCTCTACGCCGCCGTTACGCGCAAAAATGAAGCCGGCACCAAAGAATATTTCCCCGAGCAAAAGCTCACCATTCATCAGGCGATCGCCGCTTATACTACCGGCCCCGCCTTCGCCGAATTCGCGGAAAAGGAAAAAGGCACGCTGGCGCCTGGAATGCTGGCGGACTTTGTTGTGCTGGACCACGACATCACCAAGGTCGCGCCGGCGGAAATCCTGAAAACCCGCGTGCTGCGGACAGTGGTCGGGGGCAAAACGGTGTATACAGCGAAGTAAGCCGGTTGTACTACTGCCTCAGTTTTGTTCTTTCCCCGGCGATTATTGAGGACGACGGAGGAAAACGCAGCCGAGGGCGGCTGCGGTCCATGTTTGACAACGATCCGCACCGGCCATCAGCTTGCAGCGCTGGTCTGCTTTTCTTCCTTCTTCTTGCGGTGGGAATCCATCAGGAACCAAGCCATGTACACCACAATCAAAGCACTGACGGTAAGGAGGCCCAACTTGAAAATCGTGGGGCGGTGGACCAGGTGGTAGATCTCAACCGGCAGGTAGAGCGAACCTGAGATCAGCGCGAACCACTCAGCCCATTCTTTCTTCAACCACAGTCCGACCGCTTCAGCAAAGCGAATGCCGGCGTAGAGCAGGATCAAGAGGGCATAGAGCCATAACCCGCCGGGGGTCACTCCGCCGATCGCGTGCAACAACGATCGGTAAAGACTGCGGTCGGGATTGAGGTGCAGAAACTTCACGATGTGTCCAGCGACTAAGTGCATGTCCTTGTGCAAGAGCGTGAGCACCCAGATGGCCCCCACCACACCAAGCAGTCCTTTGCCCGCTTCGAATATGGCAATGCCGCGCAGTCCAAAATGCTTGACGAAGATATTTTTTTGTCCGTCCACAGGCCTCAATAAGAGAAAAGGTTATTCTACTTGCCGCCCCTTCATTGTAAAGAATCGGTGAATCGGCGGCGGCTGTGGTGTTTATCCAGGCCAAAATCAGCGAAAACAGCATGCCGATTCTACCGCCCGCGTATTTTCCGCCTAACTGTTATCGGTTACTTGGGTGGGTCCTTGGCTGCGCCTTCGGGAGCCTAGTCCGAAACAAGCGATTATCTTTGGTGAGAATGGGCGGCGCTGGTTTTCCGTGAAGGGACCCAGCTTCGCCGGCCATTATACTGTAGTCGATTGGGGCTGCGGCTCCGGTTGCGTTGTCTCTATGCTGGTAGATTGTCGTTAGGCCGTTGACCTTGCCGATTTAAACAACGCGAACACCGCGCCTTGCGGGTCTGCCAGGATTGCCATTGTCCCCACATTCTCCATCTTGCGTGGGGGCATGAAGATTTTTCCTCCCAGTTGGCCTGCTTTGGCCGCCGCAGCCTCAACGTTAGGAACCTGAATATAAATAAGCCAATGCGGTGGAGCATTCGGATTGCGGTGCGTGGCCGGAGGAATGCCTCCGATAAAACCCTCTCCGTTCTTGATATGGAGATAGCCGGAAGGATCTTTTTCATCGGTGACGATCTTCCAGCCGAAGAGATCGGAATAAAACTCGCCGGCAAGCGCCGGGTCAGGCGTGCTCAAGTCGGCCCAGCAGAATGTGTTGTCCCCGCTGATCGTCACGCCATGGCTGCGTTTGGCCTGCCACAAAGAGAAGTTTGCACCCGTTGGGTCCTGAACCACCGCCATGCGGCCCGCATCCATTACATCAAACGCCGGCGCAAGCACGGTGCCGCCGGCCTGTACTGCTTTAGTTGCGGCTTGATCGGCGTTCTCCGCGGTCACATAGATCATCCAATGCGGAGGCACGCCCTGTGCCCGCTGTTCCTTGCGCATGGTATAGGCAGCTCCGGTATCGCGTCCGGCTAATTTGAACATGGAATAAAAGTCGTCCGGCCCCATCGGACTGTCGACGACAGACCAGCCGAGCAACGACGTATAGAAATCCTTGGCTGCGTTTTGGTCGACTGTGGCCAGTTCGATCCAGCAAAAAGAGCCCGGAGCATGCTTATCAATGTTTGCCATAGCCGGATAAGTATAAACACAAAGGCGTACTCATGACACCGTCAGGAATTCTTTCCCCTGGCATTGACGTTCCAGAGAAAGAAGGCCAGACCCAGGGGCGACGCATATAAATAGCTATATGCAGAAGAGGGGAAATGGATGAAAAGGGGATATGGAGAATCCCCTGAAGTACTTTGCTGAGTTGAGCGATCCGCGAGTGGAGCGGAATCGGG